>ERZ1027060.464-NODE-464-length-13771-cov-4.370370_pt1 | contig 13771 bp, 10 predicted proteins | sample MGYA00519424_ERZ1027060 | MGnify/ENA primary metagenome ERZ1027060 (study PRJEB26926, sample SAMN06164500) | human gut metagenome | biome: ENVO:00009003; feature: ENVO:2100002; material: ENVO:00002003 | host: Homo sapiens | place: USA | collected 2012 ... | reverse complement strand
CCACGACGGTGGAGAGCTACCTGAACATCGTGACCAATGGCGGCTTCTCCGATGCCCGCCGCCTCAACGGCAGCACCGCGCATGTGACCGCCACCGCCGAGGTCTTCTCGCTCGCCGATAACGGCACCTTCGTCAAGGACGTAGCCGCCTCGCAAGCGCCCACGCTCAAGGTGCTCAACAATGGCACGAGCTCTATGGCATTCCGCGCGAGCACCGACTGGGACAATGAGCAGGGGCGCTTCACGCTGCTTACGGTCACCTTTAGCGAGGCCGGCCAGAGCTACCGTGTACAGGTACCCATCATCGTCAAGCGCATGCTCGAGATCGACTTTACCGCCACCTACTCCGAAGGTGCGAACTTCAAGGCTGCCGACTATGCGACAAAATACGACAAGCACGTACTTGTGAGCAGCGGCGACACCATGACCGGCTACCTTACCTGGACCTATGGCAGCGCTCGGGGCAAGCCGGTCGATTACGGCTGGAACACGCTGCTCGAAGCCGGCGGCTCTATGGGTCCGCTCAACAAGAGCATTACCTTCGGTGCCACGCTGCCCGAGGGTACACAGCTCACACTCGTGGACACGGCCAACAACAGCCGCGAATATCACTACACGGTGGGCACGGGTGGCGCGACGTCAGTCAAGCTCACCGAGTTTGTGGACGCTGGCAACAAGGCTTACTACACCGAACCGTGGCTGAGCGAAATCGTGGGCGTGAAGGCCGATGAGGCCAAGGAGGACAAGGAGGACAAGGACGGCGCTTGGGTCAAGCTCGCCGATGACGAGGTCAAGGACAAGAGCCAGGCCGAACTCGCGAAGATGGCTGGCGCCAAGGTCGATGGCGCGTACTACCGCGCGCGCACTTCTTCCGACGCGACGGGCACGTTCTATACCCTCTCCGTTGATAAGGAAGAGCCCAAGAGCGAAAACTTCTACTTGGTGGTGCGCACGCCGGCGGGGTCCGCGGGCGTCAACGGCTACACCGCCACCACGGTGGACACGAGCCTCAACGAGCACATCAACTACCTGCTGCGAGGCAAGAAAGCAGCCGACGGCAAGGCTGCCGAGGATGGGCACCAGAATACGCCCTCGACCTACAGCGTGGCATCAAACTACACGCACAGCCTCGTTGACAACAAGCGTAACCTCGTCGACAACAGGGACAGCATCAACCGGATGGAGCTCAAGGAAGCCACCTATTCGCTTTCCATGAACGTGAGCGACACCGTGACGTTTGACTCGAGCCAGCAATACACGAGCTCTGACGCGCTGTATTATCAGCTCGATTCGTCGCTTGTCACCTATCACGATGGCGTCATCGCGGGCTCGGTAGGATACCCCACGGGCACGCAGGGCACGTATGAGTTCTACGTTAAGGTGGGTGATAACTACTACACCTGGGGCGGGTCGGGTTGGAATCTGGCCGGCACGAAGGAGACCCCAGTGGTGTCGGGCCTTAGTTGGACTGCGAACGGTGGCGACATGTCACTGGTGCTTGCCGATGCTGAGGGTAATCCCATCGATATGTCGGGCCTGCGCGAGATCGCCAAGAACCATGTCAACGCCTTCACCGTTACCATGAGGGCCGCGCTCACCATGACGGAGCCTGCCTGCCAGGCGGGTATCGTGGCCTCGCAGAACAGCGGCACCGACCGCTACACCAAACCCAACTACCGCGCGTACCTTTCCACGCATGCCGACACGCTCAGCACCAGTAGCAACTCGGCATACAACGATGGCGGCGCCGGCTACTACCGTATGGATGTGGGCTCATCGACCATCGCGCTCGAGGCGTCTAAGAAATCCCAGTTGGGCATCAACATCGATGACCTCAAGTCCGCTGACGGCGAGATCGCTCTGGTGGGTACCTACGACCTGAGCAAGCTCACGGGCGCCGAGGCTAAGATCGACGCCGCAAGCACGGTGACCTACACGCTGAGCCTGGAGCAGCGGCAAGATAATGGCGGCTATGCTCCGGTCGGCGATATCTCGAACTACATTACGGTGCTCGGCAGCGATTACCTAGGCACGGGTGCGGCATCCGCCGACGGCAACAGCTATGTGTTCACCGACACCAAGACCAACGGCGCGTTCCTCACGCGCGACGGCAACAGCCTTGCCTTTAAGCATGCCTTCCGCGTTAAAGTGAATACGAATGTTGAGGGTGAGAACCAAACTTACGCAAACTACCGCTTGGTGCTTACGGCCAATATTATGACCGGCAACGTTGTCGACGACACACCGGTCAACGTTAGCAACCTTGATGGCTATTCGCACTCCGACTACGTGACGTCCACGCTAGCGCGCATCAACACCGAGGGCATTCGGCACGAGACGAAAACCAACTAGCTACGCGAGGGGCGGCAACCACCCGGTTGCCGCCCTTTTTCTTGTTCGCTTGGCCTACTGCTGCCCCAGCTCTCCACCAACTTTCCAGCTGTCCACTTAACTTACCACTCAAGGTGGAAAGCTGGAAAGTTAAGTGGAAAGCTGGTAAGTTAGGTGGAAAGTTGGAAAGTTGGGAGGTTCGGCATGAATGAGGAGTGGTTGGCGCAGGTTATCCATCATCTGCGGGCAATAGGAAACGACACCCAGCAGTACGAAGTAAAAGAAGCCAAGGGCGCGCTCCCCAAAAGCATCGTCGAGACGCTTTCGGCATTTTCCAACGCGCAGGGCGGCTTTATCATCCTCGGCATTTCCGAAAAGAACGGGTTTATGCCCGTCGAGGGTTTTGATGCCCGCAAGATGCAAGACGCCCTCTCTTCTGCATGTGAAAAGCTGACGCCCGTTGTGAGGCCGGATATCCAAGTGCTCCCCTTCGAGGGTAAGCTGGTGCTTTGCGCGCGCATCAAAGAAATGCATCCACGCGATAAACCCTGCTATATTGCGGCACGCGGAATGTACGATTCGTCCTTTATCCGTACGGGCGACGGCGACCGGCGCATGACTCCCTACGAAATCGATCGCTTTATGGAGGAGCATGTTCAGCCTACATACGACGACGAGCCGGTCGAAGGTGCCACGCTCGATGACCTTGACGCCGATCTTTTGCAAGGGTTTATAAAACGCCAGCGCGAGCTACACCCTAGGCTTTTGGGCACCAGAAGCGACGATGAGATTCTCCTTGACCTGCATGTGACCAAAAGGGTGGACGACGCAATCGTGCCGACGCTTGCTGCAATTGTCGCGATGGGACGGTTTCCGCAAAAGTTCTTCCCACGTCTCAATGTGACCTTTACGGCGTACCCCGGGACCACAAAAACGCAGCGAGTAAGTGATAACAAGCGTTTTGTGGATTCTCAGACCATTTTGGGTCCGATCCCTTTCATGATTGAGGACGTGCTTGCCGCCGTTGCGAGAAACACCCGAAACGCAGCGGTTATCGAGGGCGCGTTCCGGAAAGATGTGCCCGATTATCCGCCCGTGGCGCTGCGCGAGGCGGTGGCGAACGCGCTCATGCACCGCGACTACTCTTCCGCCGCGCGCGGCTCACAAGTGCAGGTCAACTTGTATATCGACCGCGTCGAGATTCTCAATCCCGGCGGGCTGTACGGCGACGTAACGATCGATTCGCTGGGAGTTTCTGGGGTTTCGTCATCCAGAAACCAGTTCCTTTCAAATATCCTCGAGACCACGCCGTACCCAGACGGTGGCTACGTGGTCGAAAATCGCGGCACTGGTTATCAGGAGATAGGTGAGCAGCTCGAGCGGGCAAACATGTTGCCGCCCGAACCAAAGAACTCGACAGTTTCTTTTTCGTTGACGTTCGATAAGCGAAAGATAATGCGGGCGGAACAGGTGACGTCTGTGGGGCATGTGGACGAGGCAATCTTGGATTACCTGGCAACACATTCTTCGGCCTCGACCAAGGAGCTCACCGACGCTTCGGGTTTGAGCAGGAGCGCCGTTTCCAACCACATAAAAGGCTTGATTGGTGCGGGCAAGATTGAGGCGATGGAGCCTCCGCGCAGCCCGCGACAGCGGTATCGACTCGCGAAGTAGGGCTGTCCGTCGCCCGTGCTTCGGTCTCCCAACTTCTTTCCAGCTTTCCACGTAACTTACCACTTAAGGTGGAAAGCTGGAAAGTTAAGTGGAAAGTTGGAAAGCAAATGGAAAGCTGACATGTTGGGTGCGGACTGACGAGGGGTTAATAATTGCGCAAACCATGCCAGCCAAACAAAAAGATACCAATCTGGTTGGTAAAACAACGTCAATGAGTCGCGAGCCAACTAGCTGCGTAAATAAAACCTAAAGAACTGTTGCAAATGAATGGCAAATGCCCAGATGCCGCCGTTACGATTTTCAATTAACTGTTACGCGGGAACAGCAAAATGCTACTATCTAACAAGCACGTAAGAAAGCAGATTAACGGTTAAGGCTAAGAAGTGGCAGGCATGTCAGAAGCAACAAGGACTCGCGCGCATGCGCCCGAGGTTAGGCAGCGCGCCGTCGAGATCCTCCAAGAGGGGGTCGGTCATCGCGCTCTCGCCGCGGAGCTTGGCATTCCCCAGGCCACGGCTCGTCAGTGGGCCCGCGCATATGCCGTGGGCGGTGCCGACGCCGTGCTCAACGCGGGCGCTCGTCATCACACCTATTCGTACGACGTAAAGCTCGCCGTGGTTAAGGACCGTCTGGAAAACGGCCTGACGGTTCGCGAGGCCATGATCAAGCACAAGATTCCCAGCGAGTCTTCAGTCAAGGCTTGGTGCCGCCAGTATCGCGAGAGCGGTGAGTCCGCGCTGGTCGATAAGCCGCGTGGTCGCAAGCCGCGCGTTAAAAAGGCGGAATAGCGAACGGGATGGTGCGCCCACAGGGGCGCATTTTTCTTGCCGCCCCTCTGCTCCAATGCGGACGTGCCCTTACCCCGTACGCCTAAAACTCCCCAGTTGACCGAAAACCCGCTGCCGCTACTCATCAATTGAGCTATAACGTTAAACAATTGCAGCGTTTTTGCATGGGGGAGTGATGGTATGACGCTACTGTATTTCCTTACCCTGTTTCCGCTGGTACCGGCGCTGGGCATGCTGCTCGCGCGCGGTGACCGCGCCCGCGATGCGGTGGGGCTCATAGGTTCCGGCATCATTATGGCGGTGACAGTTGTAGTCGCCGTCATGTTTTTTGGCGCGGGCCCACAGAGCTTTGAGGTCGCCCCCGGCACCTCGCATGTGCTCTCGATCATCAGCTCCGCCATCGATGTCATCCTGTGCGCCGTCATCCTGTACAACGCGTATAAATATAGGAACGCGCTCACCACGGTGCTCGGCATAGTCCAGCTGGTGGGCTCGCTCGCCTTTGCAGCCATGACGCTGCCCGCGGCCGAAGCCGTCACCGCAACGCCGCTCTACCTGGACTATATGAGCGTGATCATGGTCCTCGCCGTCGGCATTGTCGGCAGCCTTATCTGCGTGTATGCCCTGGGCTACATGAAGGACTTCCAGGCCCACGACGAGCACGAGGCCGCGCTGCGCGGGCAGACCGCGCCCGACCGTCGCCCGCAGTTCCTGGCGCTTATGTTCCTGTTCCTCTCGGCCATGTTCGTCATCGTGACGAGCGACAACCTTGAGTGGTTGTTCTGCGGCTGGGAAATCACCACCGTGTGCTCGTTCCTTATGATTGGCTATACGCGCACGCCCGAGGCCATCAAGAACGCCTTTAACCAGATCATCCTCAACATGCTGGGCGGTATCGCGTTTTTGGCCGGCCTCATGTACCTGCACGTTAACGGTATGCCGCTGACCATCTCGGGTGTGATCGAGCTTTCCGGCGCCGGAACCGCGCAATCCGCGCTGCTGGTGATGCCGGTCATCCTGCTGTCGCTCGCCGCACTCACCAAGGCCGCACAGATGCCGTTCCATACCTGGCTGCTTGGCGCCATGGTCGCCCCCACGCCCACGAGCGCCCTGCTGCACTCGTCCACCATGGTCAAGGCCGGCGTGTTCCTGATGGTCAAGCTGAGCCCGCTCTATGCCATCTATCCCGTGACCGGGTTTATGGTCACGAGTGTGGGTGCCATCACGTTTTTGCTCGCTGCCCTCATGGCCATCTCGCAGAGCAACGCCAAGCGCGTGCTCGCGTACTCCACCATTTCCAACTTGGGCCTCATCAGTGCCTGCCTGGGTGTCGGTGCGCCCGAGGCCGTATGGGCGGCCATCTTCCTGATCCTGTTCCACACGGTGGCCAAGTCGCTGCTGTTCCTGTGCGTGGGCACGGCCGAGCATCATATCGGCAGCCGCAATATCGAGGACATGGACGGTATGTTCAGCCGCATGCCGCACCTGACGCGTCTGATGATGCTGGGCATCATGGGCATGTTTGTGGCGCCGTTTGGCATGCTCGTGTCCAAGTGGGGCGCCCTGGTGGCGTTTGCGCAGACCGGCAACGTGCTCATGATCATGGTGCTTGCCTTTGGCTCGGCCGCGACGTTCTTCTTCTGGGGCAAGTGGCTTGCCAAGCTTTCGGGCGTCGACCCCACGGCTCAAAACGTTGAGGTCAATGTCCATAAGACCGAATGGATGGCCCTCAACACCATCGCCGCGCTGCTGATTCTGTGCTGCGTGGCGTTCCCGGTTATCTCGAGCGGTCTGGTGTCGCCTTACTTGGCCATGGTGTTTGGCCGCGTGCCGTACGTTATTGGCAAGGACGCCATGTACCTGATGGTGGTTATCGTGGCGTTTATCGCCGTGGTGCTGCTGACTTCATTCCGCGTGAGCAACAAACCGCACGTCAACGTGTACCTTTCGGGCGTGGGGACCGACAAATATCGCCATTTCCGCGGCTCGATGGGACACGAGGTGAAGGCCGAAAAGCGCAATTGGTACTCGGAGGACGCCCTTGGCGAGAAGCGTATTGGCCCCGCGGGTAGCGTCGTGTGCTGCAGCATTATCTTGTTTGCGCTGCTGTGTTGCGCGTGGATTGGGCCCGAGCGACTTGCCATGAGTGCGCCCTCGGTGCTGCGCGGCAAGTATTTTGAAGGTTCGGGCGTCGTGGGCATTTTTATTGGCACCGTGGCATTTGCCTTACTGGCGCCGCTTGTGGGCGGCCTGATCGACGGCGTTGACCGCAAACTTTCGGCCCGCATGCAGGGCCGCGTGGGCCCGCGCCTGCTGCAGCCCTTCTACGACGTTGCCAAGCTGCTGCGCAAGGCCCCCGCCAGCGTAAACACCATGGACGATACCTACATGGCGTGCGCGCTCATCTTTACCGTGGTGGGCGGCGGCATCTTTGTGTCGGGTTCCAACACGCTGTTGTGCGCTTTTATGGTGACCCTCGCTGCGATCTTTGTGGTGTTGGCGTCCGCCTCGACGCAAAGCCCGTTTGCCCAGGTCGGCGCCGACCGTGAGCTGCTGCAGGTCATGAGTTACGAGCCCGCCGTTTTGCTGATGAGCATGGGCCTGTACCTTGCCACCGACAGCTTCGATTCCATCGCCGTGACGGGGCAGTCGGCCCCCATCATCGTGTACAGCGCGCCCATTTTCCTCGCGCTGCTCGCGGTGCTCACCATCAAGCTGCGCAAGTCGCCGTTTGACCTTTCGTACTCGCATCACGCGCATCAGGAGATCGTCCAGGGCGTCGCCACCGAGATGAGCGGCGGCACGCTGGCCAAGATGACCCTTATGCACTGGTGCGAGACCGTGCTGTTTTTGATGTGGGTGGGCATGTTCTTTGTTTGGGACAACCCCGTGAGTTGGGTGGTCGCCCTGGTCGTGATGGCCGCGACGTACTTTGTCGAGGTGCTGATCGACAACACCTTCGCGCGCAGCACCTGGCGCAGCTGCTTTAAGCTCGGCTGGGGCGTAGCGCTGGTGTTTGGCCTGCTCAATCTTATGCCCATCCTCGTCGACGTATTTATTTAGGAGGCGGCATCCATGGATCATAAAATGTCGCGCTCGCCGTGGGTTATTCATTACGACGGCTCGAGCTGCAACGGATGCGATATCGAGGTGCTGGCCTCGCTCACGCCGCTGTTCGATGCGGAGCGCTTTGGCGTGGTCAACACCGGCAACCCCAAGCATGCGGACATCTTTTTGGTGACGGGGTCGGTCAATGCCCAGAACCTGCCCGTCGTGCGCCAGATCTACAACCAGATGCTCGAGCCCAAGTGTGTGGTGGCCTGCGGTATCTGCGCGTGTTCGGGCGGCGTGTTCCGCGATGCCTATAACGTGATCGGCGGCGTGGACCGCGCGATTCCCGTGGACGTGTACGCGCCCGGGTGCGCCATTCGCCCCGAGACGGTGATCGATGCCATCGTGGAGGCGTGCGGCATCCTGGACCAGAAGGAGGCCGTGATGCGCGCCGGCGGCGACCCGCTCACCGTGGGCGGCGCCGCTACCTGGGACGGTGGCGTTGAGTTGGGCGAGGACGGGTTTGTGGCCGCGGGGGCCGGGGCTGACGGTGCCGGTGGCGCGCCTGCCGGGAAGCCCGCCGCGCCCGCCGCTGGCGACGCATCTGCTGAGACGCCCGCCGCTGCAAAGGAGGCCGAGTAATGCAAAAGGCTATCTATACCACCGTCGGGATCGACGAGCTTCTGTCGCATGTCCAGGCGCTCAAGGGCGTCGGCGCGCGCTTTGTGCAAATGCATGCCGAGCGCAGCGTCGACGACGGCACGTATCGCCTGGTCTATACGTTTATCAACGTTCGTGCTGCACAGGAGCAGATCGCTCAGGATGGCAGCTATGCGATCGAGAACCTGGTGGTCGAGGGCATCGACCAGTACCAGGAGATTCCGTCCATCAGCTCGTATTATCCGGCGGTATTCCCGTTTGAGAACGAGGCGCACGACCTGTTTGGGCTTGCCATTACCGATATGCAGATCGACTTTAAGGGCTTTTTCTACCAGGTCTCGACTGCCGAGCCCATGAGCGTTATCACACCCGAGGTGAAGGCCGCGCGCGAGAAAGCCATGAAGGTCCGTGCCGCCGCAGAGGCCAAGGCGCGCAAGGCTGCGGCCGAGAAGGCCGCTGCCGCTGCTGCTGCGGGGGAGGGCGCCGCGGGTGCCGGCGATGCTGCGAACGCTGTTGCCGCCCAGCCCGCTGCGGCTACCGGCTCCGATGCTCAGCATGACGATGCTGCTGCCAAGGCCGCGCTCAAGGCTGCCGAGATGGAGGCAAAGCTCGCCGCCATGGATCCCGAGAAAGCGGCCAAGGTCCGCGCGGCGCTTGCCGCCAAGGCCGCCCGCGACAAGCAGAAAAAGGAGGCGTAAGGTCCATGGCACATCGCTCCGTTATTCCGTTTGGCCCGCAACACCCGGTGCTGCCCGAGCCGCTTCATCTGGACCTGGTGATCGAGGACGACCGCGTCATCGAGGCAATTCCGCAGATCGGCTTTGTGCACCGCGGACTCGAGAAGCTCACCGAAAAGCGCGACATGCACCAGTTTGGCTACATCGCCGAGCGCATCTGCGGCATCTGCGCCGTGGGCCACAGCTACGGCTATGCCAGCGCCTGCGAGCGCATGCTCGACATCGAGGTGCCCGGCCGCGCGCAGTATATCCGCACCATTTTGCACGAGCTTTCGCGCATCCACTCGCATCTGCTGTGGCTGGGCCTGCTCGCCGATGCCTTTGGCTTCGAGGCGCTGTTCTATCGGTCGTGGACCCTGCGCGAGCAGATTCTCAAGATCTTCGAGAGCACGTGCGGTGGTCGCGTGATTCTGTCGATCAACGAGATCGGCGGCCTTAAGCACGACATTGAGGACTCCGAGCTGGCGGGTATTGTCCAGACGCTCGATGCCATGCGTCCCGACTACGAGGCCCTGGTGCATACGTTTTTGGACGACAATAGCTGCGGCGAGCGCCTGCATGGCGTGGGCGTGATCAGCAAGAAGGACGCGCTGAATCTGTCGATGGTCGGCCCGTTCGGTCGCGCCTCGGGCGTGGATTACGACGTGCGCATGTTTGGCGACGGTGCCTATGCAGGCCTGGCAGCATTTGAGCCCATCGTTGCTACCGACGGCGACTGCTATGCCCGCTGCCAGGTGCGTTGTGCCGAGGTCACGCAGGCCATGGACATCATCAAGGAGCTTGTGGGCAAGATTCCGCACGACGGTATCGGCGGGCGCACCAAGCTTACGCCGGCCGACGGCGCGCGCGGCGAGGTTGTGATTGAGCAGCCGCGCGGCGAGGCGTACTACTATGTGCGCGGCAACGGCACCAAGAATCTGGACCGTTTTCGCGTGCGCACGCCGACGTCGCAGAACCTGGCGGGTCTGACGCATGCGCTGCAGGGCGTGCTCCTTGCCAACGTGCCCATGATTATCCTGACCATCGACCCCTGCATTAGCTGCACGGAAAGGTAGGCGCGGCATGAGTTTACTGACATTTGCCAAGACGGCCTTGGGCTCTATGGTCAAGCAGCCGGTAACGGTGTGCTATCCGCAGGAGAAGCTGGCGGCGCCCGAGCGCTTGCGCGGGCATATCGTCAACGACATGGATGTGTGCATTTGCTGTGGTATGTGCGCACGTCGCTGCCCGGCGGGCGCGCTCACGGTCGATCGCAAGGGTGGTACCTGGTCGATTGACCCGTATGCCTGCGTGGTGTGCAGTGAGTGCATCGAAAGCTGTCCCAAACACTGCCTGACTATGGACACCGCCCGCACTCCAGTTGCGGCGGACAAGACTCCCACGGTAGAAACCAAGCCGGAGTAGCGTTGGAATAGAGTTGGAATAGGGGCCGGTGGGGCAAAATTGCCCCACCGGCCCCGCGCTTAATGCGCGGTGGAGCCGCCGCGAACAAAACTATGCCGGATTACGGGGCTGGATAGCGAACCCCCGACCATACCGAAAACCACGAAAATAAAACCGCAGGTAGATAGCTTGCTGTTTTTCAAAAAATGAAGGTATGGATGAGGGCTCCGGCTTTAGCCCCGTAATCCGGCATAGTTTTGAAATGCCACCATATCAGTACCAGCCCCTGATCTCCCGTGGACAGAGGGAAACGGATCATTTTGGTCCCGCGAGGCTTGCGGAGGCACTCGTGCAGGGCCGCCCGAACAAAACTATGTCGGTTTACTACGATGAATTCGACATTCCCGACCATGACTGCATTTTTCTAAATATTGCAAGCGTTCTACCTGCGGTTTTGCAAGCGCGCAATTTACCGTGGTCGAAGGTGGGCGATTCATCGTAGTAAACCGGCATAGTTTTGAAATGGCATTAAAACGGTAGCAGCCATTTTGCTATGCCGGGGTGGTCGGCCGTTGGGTAATTACCCTCGCAGGTAGGCGATGGCAATCTGCGTGCGGTTGCGCAGGCCCATTTTGGCAAGGATTGAGCTGATGTGGTTGCGCACGGTGCCTTCGCCCATGTATGCCGTGGCGGCAATCTCCTTGTTGTCGAGGCCACGGGCGATGAGCTCGGCGACTTCGAACTCGCGGTCGGTCAGGCTGACAAAGGCCGCGGGCCGGCGGAGTGTGCCCGCCTCAACGCCCGTTCCGTCAAAATCGATGTCCTCGATCGCCTTGCCCTCGAGCACGCGCCTACCGTCCATGACCTGCTCCAACGCCGGTGGAATGGCGGCGACATCGGTTTTAATTAGGTAGCCGCGGGCGCCCAGCTTGAGCGCCGACACAATGTACTCGTCATCCGAGAATGTCGTCAAAAACACGACGCGTGCCGCGGGGTCGTGCTCAAGGATCTCGCGTGCCGCCGAAAGTCCGTCACGCCCCGGCATCTGAATGTCGAGCAGTGCGATATCGGGCGCGTGTTCGGCATAGAGCGAAACCGCATCGTTGCCGTTGGCACCGGTGCCCACCACTTCGATCTGCGGCTGGGCGCCCAGGATAATCTTGAGCGAATCGACCACCAAGCGGTCGTCGTCGACAACGATGAGCCTCATCAGTCCTCATCTCCTTGCTGTTTGGGAACGGTGGCAAACACGCGCCAGCCGCCGGCGCCGGCACGCGGACCGGCGGTGAAGGTGCCGCCAAGCGCCTCGATGCGCTCGCGCATGGAGGCAAGCCCCATGCCCTCCGCGGCGCCGCGGCTGCTTGCTTGGACCCCGCCCGTGCCATCGTCGGTAACGATGAGCTGGTAAAACGACGGATGCTCCATGCATCGTACAGTGACAGCATGGGCGCAAGCGTGGCGCATGGTGTTGGAGAGCGCCTCGCGCAGGACCGCCGCAAAGCAGTTGGCGACGTTTGCGGGTGCATGCTCGGCCATAACTTCAAGCTCAATCTGCGGACCGCCGTCCGAGCGCGCGCCTTCGACAATGCGTTCGAGCTGCACGGAAAGGTCGACGGCGTTGTCGTTGAGCGCATGGACGCTGGTGCGCACAAGCTGGAGCGCCTCGTCAACCGTGCGTTTGACGTCGGCGAAATCGGCGGCAACCCTGGGCTCGTCGGCGTGCACGACGCGCAGGGCCTCGGTCTGCAGCGAGGCGCGCGTGAGCTGGTGGCCGACGTTATCGTGGATCTCGCGCGCGATACGGGCGCGTTCGGCGAGTGTCGCGAGCTCGACTTCGTAGTCCTGGCGATCGGCAAGGTCGCGGTTGCGCGCTTCGAGCGCGAGAGCTCGTTCCTGCAGCTCGTCGCGGATGCGGCGCATGCGCTGCTGCTCGCGCTCCAACTGGGCGGTACGTAGCGATAACAAGGTGGCGGCAACTGAAAGGATGGCGGTCAGTAGAAGCGTTCGGGCGGTGAGCGCGTCGGCGCGTAGGTCCGCGACGAGTGCGAAGACAAAGGCGACGCCAATGCCCAACGCGACCCAAACGTGTTCACGGCGCACGCGCCGCGCGATGTCATAGAGGGCGAGAGGCGCAAACGGCACAAACGGCGGCGCAAAGACGGCCGCGATGATGTAAGCGTAACTCGCGGCCTTGCTTACACGGCGTGTGCGTTCCCCCTGTGCGACCTCGGCCAGCGAGGTGGCGATAACGCCAAGGCAAAACGCCGCGACCAGGCGAGCGTCCACAGCAAGGCCCGTGGCGGCCGCAATGCAGCACGCCAGCACGATCGATTTGTCGAAAAGCCTGTTCATACGGGTATTGTACGCGAAGCCGCGCGTAGTGGAGGGGTCGCCTGCGCAACCGTGACATTCCTCCCGCGCGACAAATCGGGGGCGTCGGTGGCCACACGGCCAAGCCCCGCACTCGTGACAAAGCTCACTGGCGCGCGCCGGCGGCTCCTGCGATGATGCAATCGTACCGGGCCGCAATCAACAGAAGGGCCGCCTCATGACAGACATCGTCCACGTCGAAAACCTCGTCAAGCGCTACGACGACCTTATCGCGCTCGACCACTTTAGCCTGAGCATCGCCCCCGGCGAGATCTTTGGCCTGCTGGGCCCCAACGGCTCGGGCAAGACCACGTCCATCAACTGCATTTTGCAGCTGCTTGCCTACGACAAAGGCACCATCGAGCTGTTCGGCGAACCCATGACGCCCGCCCGCTATGACCTCAAGCGCCGCATCGGCGTGGTGCCGCAGCAGGTGGCGGTGTTTGACGAGCTCACGGTGCGCGAGAACATCGACTATTTCTGCAGTCTCTACGTTAACGATCGCAAGCGTCGCCGTGCGCTGGTGGACGAGGCGATTGACTTTGTCGGGCTGGGTGACTTTACCAAGTTCCGCCCCGGCAAGCTCTCGGGCGGCCTGGCGCGTCGCCTCAACATCGCCTGCGGCATCGCGCACAAGCCCGAGCTCATCTTTTTTGACGAGCCCACGGTGGCGGTCGACCCGCAGAGCCGCAACGCCATCCTGGAGGGCATCTGCCGCCTGCGCGACGAGGGCGCCACGGTGGTGTATCTGTCTCTTATACACATCTCCGAGCCCACG
>ERZ1027060.462-NODE-462-length-13793-cov-24.615665_pt1 | contig 13793 bp, 9 predicted proteins | sample MGYA00519424_ERZ1027060 | MGnify/ENA primary metagenome ERZ1027060 (study PRJEB26926, sample SAMN06164500) | human gut metagenome | biome: ENVO:00009003; feature: ENVO:2100002; material: ENVO:00002003 | host: Homo sapiens | place: USA | collected 2012 ... | reverse complement strand
TAAATGCATTATTTGCAAACAATAAAGACCGCAAGCTTTTGAGCTTGTATTTCTGTGCCGGTTGTCCAACCTTCGAGGGCACAGGTGCTGTCATCAAATCTATGGAACGCCATGGCATCGATATGATTGAGGTGGGCATTCCTTTCAGTGACCCTTTGGCTGACGGACCAGTCATCCAGAGTGCAGGTACCAAAGCCTTGAAGAACGGAATGACCGTGAAGGCGCTCTTCGGTCAGCTCAAGGCCATCAAGGATGAAGTGCAATTGCCATTGGTTCTGATGGGTTATCTCAATCCTATCATGCACTATGGCATCGAGGCTTTCTTCCAGAGTTGTGTGGAGAGCGGTGTGAGTGGCACCATCATTCCAGACCTTCCTTTCGATGACTATCTGAAAGTGGTGAAGCCGATTGCCGACAAGTATGACATCCGTGTCATCATGATGATTACACCGGAGACCAGCGAGGAGCGCATCCGATTCATCGATGAGCATACCGATGGTTTCATCTATATGGTCAGTTCTGCCAGCATCACAGGAGCACAGAGTAGTTTTGGTGATGCCAAACTCGCTTATTTCAATCATATCAACAGTATGAATCTCCGCAACCCTCGTATGATTGGTTTCGGAATCAGTAACAAGCAGACTCTGACCAGTGCACAGGACAATGCAGCCGGTGCTATCATTGGAAGTAAATTCGTGACATTACTCAATGAAGTGGGTGATCCGGATAAGGCGCTCGACCTGCTTTTCGAGGCACTCAAGAATTAAGTGAAGAGTGAAGAATTAAGTGAAGAGTGAAGAACGAAGAGTGAAGAATTCATCAGTTTCGTTTGTGACTCAAGGGCGAAAGCCTAATTTTACATTTTACATTTGTCATTTGTCATTTAACATTTGTCATTTGTCATTTAATATTAGATTGCGATGTATCAAGTTGACGATAAAGGATTTTTTGGAAAATTCGGTGGCGCATACGTGCCAGAGATATTATATAAATGTGTGACAGAACTCCAGGAGGCTTACAAGCCTATCATCGAGAGTGAGGAATTCAAGAAAGAGTATTACGCTCTGCTGAAAGATTATGTGGGTCGTCCTTCACCTCTCTATTATGCCAAGCGCATGAGTGAGAAGTACGGATGCCAGCTCTATCTGAAGCGTGAAGACCTGAACCATACTGGTGCTCATAAGATCAATAATACCATCGGTCAGATTCTGATGGCAAAGAAGATGGGCAAGACCCGTATCATTGCCGAGACAGGTGCCGGTCAGCATGGTGTGGCTACAGCTACGGTCTGCGCTCTGATGGATATGAAGTGCGAAATCTTCATGGGGGCTACCGACGTTGAGCGTCAGCATACCAATGTGGAACGTATGAAGATGTTGGGTGCTAAGGTTAATCCTGTAAGAACGGGTAATATGACCTTGAGCGATGCCTGTTCAGAAGCTATCCGCGACTGGTGCTGTCATCCTCAGGATACTTTCTATATCGTGGGCAGTACGATGGGTCCACATCCTTACCCTGATATTGTGGCAAAGATGCAGAGTGTGATTTCAGAGGAACTGAAATGGCAGTTGGAAGAGAAGATAGGCCGTGATTATCCTGACTATCTTATCGCTTGTGTGGGTGGCGGAAGCAATGCTGCGGGTACCATCTATCACTATATCGATGACGAGCGTGTGCAGATTTACTTGGCTGAGGCTGCCGGTCATGGTATCGATACCAACTATACGGCTGCTACCATGCACTGCGGTACAGAAGGTATCATTCATGGTGCGCGTACCCTCGTGATGCAGACCGAAGACGGACAGATAGAAGAAGCCTTCACCATCAGTGCCGGTTTGGATTATCCAGGCATCGGACCAATGCATGCCGACTTGGCTACCCGTGGTCGTAGTCATGTGCTTGCCATCAAAGATGATGAGGCTATCTATGCAGGATATGAGTTGACCCGTATGGAGGGTATCATTCCTGCTATCGAGAGTGCCCATGCTGTGGCTGCCTTGAAGAAGATGAAGTTCAAGAAGGACGATGTCGTTGTGCTCACAGTTTCTGGACGTGGTGACAAGGACGTGGAGACCTACTTGAGTCATAAGGAAATGGCTAAAGAATACGGAGATTTTTAAAATTAGAGGCTTTAAGCTTCATCATCAAGCGAAGCCTGCTTCATGTGGTTTTGAAATAGGCTTCGTTGGTCATTGAAGCCTGCTTCATGTGTCTATGCAATAGGCTTCCTTTTTTATCGTTTAAAATATGAGTAGATTCAATTATACAACAAAGACTCGCAAGATTCTCGCTGACCTCTATACACCGGTGGGAGTCTATATGCGACTTCGTGACATATATCCCCAGTCTGCCTTGATGGAGAGTTCCGACTACCATGGCTCAGAGAACTCTCGTTCCTTCATCGGCGTACATCCGATGGCAAGCATCGCTGTGGGACATGGTATCGTGACAGTCACTTATCCCGATGGCAAGGTGGAAAAACAGGAACTCCCTGCCTTCGGTGAGGAAAAGGGTGAGGAGTGTAAACTCGCCATCTCCAAGGCAATCAATGACTTTGTCAAGTCTTTCCATGTGGAGGGAGAGGGCAAGGACTTCTGTGGACTCTATGGTTTCACCACTTTCAATGCCGTACGCTACTTTGAGAATATCCCGGTAAAGGATACGACGATGGAAAAGAATGATGCGCCGGATATCTATTATATCATGTATAAGGACATCATCGTTTTCGATCATTACAACAATACGATGGAACTGATTGCGCTGAGTGATGCAGAAGGTTCTGCTGGTGAGGCAGAACTGGATGCGCTCCTGAAGGCTATCAACAAGGCAAATGTGAAACCATACGACTTCCATCCTGTGGGAGATACGACTTCTACGCTTACTGATGAGCAGCATAAGGAGAATGTAAGAAAGTGCATCCAGCACTGTTTGCGTGGTGATGTCTTCCAGATTGTGGTCAGTCGCCGTTTCGTCCAGAAGTATGAGGGTGATGATTTCAAACTCTACCGTGCACTTCGCAGCATCAATCCATCACCATACCTCTTCTATTTTGATTTCGGCGGATACCGTATCTTCGGTTCTTCTCCAGAAACCCACAACCGTATCGTAGGCAATAAGGCATTCATAGATCCTATTGCCGGTACTACTAAGCGTACAGGCGATATCGAACAGGACCGCAAGGCTGCTGAGTTCCTGCGCAATGATCCGAAAGAGAATGCAGAGCATGTGATGTTGGTGGATCTGGCACGCAATGACCTGAGTCGCAACTGTCATGGTGTGAAGGTAGATTTCTATAAGGATATGCAGTTCTACAGTCATGTCATTCATCTCGTAAGTCGTGTAAGTGGTACGCTTGATAAGGATGCTGATCATATCAAGGAGTTTATCGATACTTTCCCAGCAGGTACGCTGAGTGGTGCTCCTAAGGTTCGTGCCATGCAGATTATCTCAGAGTTAGAGCCTCACAACCGAGGTGCTTATGGCGGTTGCATCGGATTCATCGGACTGAATGGTGACCTCAATCAGGCCATCGTTATCCGTACCTTTATCAGTCGTAATGGTGAGCTCTGGTTCCAGGCGGGTAGTGGAGTCGTAGCCAAGAGCAATGACCAGTATGAACTGGAAGAGTGTAATAACAAGTTGGGTGCGCTCACCAAGGCTATCCATATTGCAGAGCAGTTGTAAACACATTTTAAATGACAAGAAATGAAAGTAGTAATCATAGATAATTACGATTCCTTCACCTATAATCTGGCTCATCTGGTAAAAGAGTTAGGTGCAGAGGTGACGGTATTCCGCAACGATCAGTTCCAATTGCGCGAACTGGACCGTTTCGACAAGATCATCCTGAGTCCGGGACCTGGTATTCCTTCTGAGGCAGGTCTTCTGATGGATGTCATCAAGACTTATGCTGGCAGAAAACCAATGTTGGGTGTCTGTCTGGGTCATCAGGCGATAGGTGAGGCTTTTGGCGCCAAACTTACCAATCTCTCTGAAGTTTATCATGGAGTTGCTACTCCTTGTACTCAGTTTGGTAATGATCCTATTTTTGCTGGTATGTCTAAGCGTATAGAGATAGGTCGTTATCATTCATGGGTAGTGGATAGAACAAATTTCCCAGAGTGTCTTGATGTGACAGCAGTGAGCGATGACGGTTGCATCATGGGTTTGAAGCACAAGCATTATGATATCCATGGTATTCAGTTCCATCCGGAAAGTGTACTGACTCCAGAGGGCAAGACGATTATCAGGAATTGGCTTGCCTTCGATGGTGAAGATTTTGATAAGAGTTGGGCATAGTGGATATAAAACCTCGAACAGAATTTTCCGTGATAAAGGAAGACGAAAGTCCTCAATAGAAAAACAGCATATCAACCATCAATGGAAGATATGCTGTTGCTCTTTTCTCTTGGTGTGATATTGACATTCTTCACGACAGTGTTTTCAATGACATCCTTATTGAATGCCATTTTCTTATCAGTAGATTGGATATTCTCGAAGGTGAAATCCACCAGACGATACTTGTCGCTGGTGCCCACATCAAAGAAATTGTCGCAATCCATCTGGATGTTTTTGATGGTGATGTTGTTGCACTGACTGAGTGGCATATCCTTGCGGTCGCCTGGTTTGAAGAACTGAGTCCAAGGGCGGACAACCAAGAAACTGCCTGTGGTGCCTGTGATATTATCTACCGTCACATACTCATAGTGCTGAGGAGTATCAGGGCGCATCTTCAACCAGAGTACGCGCTGTGCATTGCCCACCTTGATGTTTCGCAACACGATGTTGCGGTCTTTCACACTCTCGCTGCCCAAAGTCAGACAACCATGCACTCTACCATAGTTGCAGTTCTGGATGAGCACATTATAGACAGGTCCATTCTCTGGTGCCTTGTCTGCCCAGGTTCCCTTACCGCCCTTGATGGCAATGGCATCATCATTTACGCTCATGAAGCAGCCTTCCACTAATACGTCGTGGCATACGTCGATATCGATAGCATCACTACTTGGTGCACGCATACCACTGGTAGGGGCGAAGATGGTGCATCCCAAGAAGCGGACATGGTCGCAACGATAGATGTGGTTGGTCCAGAAAGGACTGTTCTGGATGTGGACATCCTGTATGGTCACATGGCTCGAATTGCTGATATATACGAGGCGTGGACGCTGTGCATCCTTGTTGGTACACTGGCGGTTCCAGGTGCGACGGATCCAGAATTCCTCCCAGTAGTGATAGCCGTTACCATCGATGGTTCCGTTGCCTGCAATGGTAAAACCATCACACTTATCAGCATTGATGAAGGCAGAGAAATACTTGCAGGTTTCCCCCTCGATACGGGTTTCCAAGACAGGGAAGTTGGCTATGCGGTCACTACCTTTCAGTTTACCACCTTCTTCAAGATAGAGATGGGTTTTCGGACGGAAGAAGAGGGCACCGCTCTGATAGGTACCAGCAGGAACGACGATGACACCACCGCCATCCTTGGCAGCCTGATCGATGATAGCCTGTATAGCCTGAGTCTGAATCAGGGTACTGTCGCTTTTGACACCATAATCGGTTATCACGTATTTCTTGCCAAGGGTATCTACATTTACCTTCTGTGCATTGGAGAACCAGGCATCCATCTTCGTACCGTCTGGCCAGAGTTCAGTCTGTGCCTTTTTCGCTTTCTTCAGTTTCTTGGCCGCATTGGTGCTTAATGGCGCAAAAGCCACCAAGCAAGCCATCAGCCAGATATATTTTCTCATAACTTTTTTACCTTTTTACTTTTTTACCTTTAAAAGCTTGTAATACTCTGCCGCACCGAGCAGGAGGCAACCTGTGCCGTAATCCTCGAAGTCTGGAACAGAAGTAAAGGTGACAGGCTGACCGGCAGCAGGATCCTTACCTGTGCCCTGGTTGTATCCGATGAAACCATCCTCGTGAACTGATGCAGCCAATGCCTTCCATGCTTTATCCATTGCTTTCTGATAGGTAGCTCTTGGCAGGATGCCCTGCTGCACACCCCATGCCATGCCATAAAGGAAGAGACCTGTACCAGTCATTTCAGGACCACCATAGTTGGCAGGACAAACGAGGCTAACGTTCCAATATCCATCCTCACGCTGGCACTTCAATATCGCCTTACTCATAGAGATAAAGTCTTTCTTCAGGTACTGGTAGTTCTTATCAGTCTTTGGCAAGGTCTGCATCACACGTACCAATGCAGCATATACCCAACCATTTCCGCGGCTCCAGTAGCAATTGCTGCCATCTTTCTCCTTGTAAGGTGGCACATAGTCTTTGTCTCTCCACCAGAGTCCCTCTTTTTTATTGAAAAGACCACCAGCCAAGGTATCACGACTCCACTTGTAGGAGTTCATCGCATAGTCGAGATATTTCTTCTCGCCGGTCAACTTTGCATATTTGGCATAGACAGGCATAGCCATCTGTATCGCATCAATCCATGTCCAGTATGAAACGCGGTTGGTACTCATCTGATGGTCGAGGTTCTCCTTTACCTTACTCAAATCCTTTTTGCCGCCAGTCTGGATATAGCGGTCGATATAGGTTTGCTGGCAGCACTGGTTGTCGGCATCGGTATCATTCACGCTGCCACGGGCTGTCCACTTGTGATAGTCTGCCCAGCGGTCGGTATAGTCGAGGTATCGCTGCTGAGGGTCTATCTCGTAGAGTGCCATCAATCCTTCGTAATATACGGCACGGGTCCAGAGGTTGCTCGTACGTACCTTCTTGACATAGGTGTCGAGGGTTGGGTCACTGTACTTCGTCATGAAGTAGTTGTTGGTGCGCTGTGATACTTCCAGGATTTCCTTCTTTAGAGATTCCTTGTCAGATGCAGCTTTCACTGTTGTAACTTTCACGGCTGCATTTTGGGCAGACACAGAGGTCATGCCCATCAAGATGCAGAAGCTTGTCAGGATTAGTTTCTTCATTTGTACTCTTTGATTGATTATGTTCTTATTTTAAATTTGCTTATTTCTTATTGAATTTCCAAAACATGCGAAACGAAAATAATTAGAGTTGGTCTTTCAATTCCACGAGTTTTACCGAACTGTTGAGTCCGCTTGCTACAGGAGTCCATTTCTCGTAAGTGGTCTTCTTGTAGTCGATATCCACCACGTTGATTTCCTTCATCTTGCGCCATTTCACACCCTGTCGGTCGAGTTCTGCTATGCGGTTGGCAGGCAGGTTGGTTACCTCGATGCGGATAGTATTCTTGCCCTTGTTCAGTGCGTCTTTGCAGTTGAGGATATATGGTACCGCCCATGCGCAGCCCACATATTTATTATTGATATAGACGCGTGCACTTTCACGGACATCACCTAAGTCGATAGCCCACTGTTTCTGTGCATCATCCTTCGACAGTTTGAAGGTGGTTTCATAAACACCTGTTCCCATCATCACCTTAGCCTTTTCGCTGAGATTTTCCCAACTCTTCAAGCCCTTGAGGTTGAAGATCTCGCCCACCTTAGGAGCCTCCTCTGTGAATGACAGTTTCCAGCTATTGGCGGTCAGGTCGATGGTCTTGCTGTCCGAAGCCGCAAACTTCTCCTTTTCGCTTACCTTCACCTTGGAACCGAGTTTCCATTCGCTTACAGGTTTATCCGAGGTGATGAGAATGCGGCTCTCGCCACTCTTCAGGTTCACTTCGATGCCCTTATCGCCGATAGTGGCCTTGTGATATTTGCCCGTCATAGGGTTATACCAGATACCGTTCTTCTCGTTTACAGCCAGTGCTACGGTAGAAGTGATATCCTTGCCGGTGAGGTTGGCGATGAAGTAATGATGACCGATGCTGTTGTTGCGGCGAATCATCTTCAAGCCCAGGTTCTTTCTCATCAGTTCCGGTTTTGCAGCTTGTTCCATCGACTTGATGTTGTCGCCCTTGATAATCTTGGCTCCTTGCGCCTTCAAGTCGGAGATATGCTGGATTACATCGCTTGGCATGATGTTGTTGCCTGGGATGATGATGCCCTTGTAGCGGGTACCAGCAGCAGTTTCGATCATACCATCTTTAAAGGTACAGGTGCGCAGGTATTTGTCGCTGATGTAGTCACAGTCGAAACCTGCCTTGTCGATGTCGAGAATCACCTTGATAAATTCCGGTGCTTTCTTCGCCATGGAGTGGATGTCGAACTGCATCAACCAGTTCTTGGTATCCTTGCGCCACATATCTCTTACTGGCAGATAGACCAGAAAGTCGTTGTCAGGCTGTCCCCACTGCAGATAGGTCTGGCAGTGGGTGATGTACTTCATCAGTTCCGGTGCATCGCGCCAGATACTGTTGGTCGGACTCATATCCACCGATGCATAGAACTTCCATCCTGGCCATGGGTCGTTTTTAGGCGAGTAGGCTGTACCATGGAAGAACATGTGGTTCACACCTGCGCAGAACATGAGGTCCATATCTGGTTTCATCTGACTCAGGGAAGTGCGGAAGTGCTCGGTGAGCCAGGTAAAGGTCTCGCTGGAGGTATATTTCTTGCCTGTGATATGGGCGGCAGATGGTGCATACTTGAGCATGCTGAGGTCGCTGAAATTAGGACGGGTCTTGCCCGGATCCTTGCGTAAGCCCTTGATGCCGAAATCAGTAAGACCGAATCCTTCTATCTCAGGGATATCTACGGCGGCATAACAGTCGATGAGGTTGGCTGGTGAACCATGAGCTTGATTGCGGGTGATGGCACCACGCTTGTTTGCCCATTTGGTCCACTGTTCGGTGAAGTTATGGAGCAGCATATCGCCTAATGTTTCACGGTAATCGCTTACCACCACGGCATCACCATCAAGGAATTCAGGGAACTTTTCCTGCAGTTTATATCCGTGCATATTCTCAAATTCTGTCAGCAGTTTAGGAGTCCAGTTGGCTCCATATACCTCATAACTATCATTGAAGAAGGTATGTGGATAAGGAGTCTTGTTGGCAACGAAGGCACTATCGATATGTGCCAGATAATTAGCCACGGCAGTGGAGTCAAAGTGGTCGATGACATATCCTTCTCCGCCCGGTGCAGCACGTTTAACTTTCTGTCGGGTGCGGCTTTCGTAGAGAGCGATGACACGCTTTTTCCTGTTCTGTCCCTCAACTGGATATGCCTTGATGAGTTTCAGCTTGGCAAAGTCACGCTCTTTCTGAGGAACGTTGAATTCAATCTCCATCAATTTCTGTTTCACGTCAACGATCGTATCCACGAACACCGCCTTGCAGGCAGCTTCATTGATAGGAACCCAAGGACCACCAAAAGGCCAACCGGTACCAGTAGCCATGTCGGTTTCAATACCTACCTTCTTATTTTCTTCTTCTACGAATTTGAGCATCTCCATCCATTTCGGAGAGAGATACAGAATGTCATTCTTGTCATTTCCTTGCACACCATAGAGTGGCGTGATTTCTACGGCTCCAATGCCTGCCTTGGCATATTCGTCGAGGTTCCACTTTAGGTTCTCTTTATCTACAGCAGATCCCATCCACCACCATCTTACACCAGGTTTGGCTTCCTGAGTAGGGGTAGGGAGCGACAGTGCACCAGAATGCGACTGAGCCTGACTGCCGAGAGATGACAGCAGAGCCAATGCAAAGGAAAATCCGACAAATTGCGTTTTTAGTATCTTGTCCATATTGTTGTTGGTTTTTAAGTTTTCCTTATTGATTATTACTTCTTTGTTTATTTCTTCGGATGCAAAGATAGTGAAAAATACTCAATAACATCTGTCTTATGGTCCTTAAAAAAGTAAAATAGTACAAATATGTTAGGTGTTTTGCCAAAAAGTCAAGGAATCGCTAATAAAAAAGATGACCTCGCAAAACGTGAGGTCATCTTTTGCTTGTTATAGTCTTTTCTCTATCTTTTGTTTCAGTCTTTTCCTTATTCTTGTTTTTTCTTTATGCTTTTTCCCAATCCAGCAATCCTTTTCCTTCATCATCCAGTTCGATTCCCAGTCCTATCACTTCTCGCTTGTCAGCCTTGAATGGCTCTATATATTGGTTCGAGATGATTTGCTTGATGGCAGCTTCCTTACCACCATTGTTCTTCAGCTTTAATTCTATTACATAGATATATCTCGAAGTTGTGGCGAGGATATCAATTCTGCCTGTGGCGAGCATGTGTTCCACTTCAACCTTCAGTCCGATGGCATTGAGGATGGTGCTGATGATGAGGCGGTAGCGTTCTTCCATATCCATGGAGGCAAGCTTCTTGTTGCTATATGGCACATCGGCAATGAGAGCCTTCATGGATTTCATGGCTTCTGCCAACTGACCTGTTCCTAACTGGTAGTACAGATTGGCTTGCAATGACTGGATATCGCCTTCCTCTCGCAGGGTCAAGGCTGGGAGTACCATCTCATAGAGAGCTTGCTTCACTTCCTCGTTAGGGAATCCCAAGACGTAGCCGAATTCATCGCTGTCTTTGATGGTGAGATAGCCCGACTGATATAGGAACAGGGCAGCTCCACCGCCTGTTACATCAGATTGCTCCAGTATATTTCGCAGGATGCGGCAATGGTCGAAATCGCCTAAGCGCAACTCGGCATTGTTTACAAACTTAGGAATGAGAGAGGTGGCGCCCGATGCAGCCCAGAAATTACTCAATCTGGATTGCTGTAGTGCATTGACCAGGCTATAAGGATTATAGATGTCCACCATGTTTTCTTCTGAGAAGTGGTATCCGTCGTAATAAGCCTTTAATCTATCATGGGTTTCCTGTACAGACCATTTGTTACGTGTTGCCATTTTTTCAATTTCTGGCATGAAATTCTCCAAAATTTCCTCTTCTGTAATACCGCAGATTGGGGTATATTCTGGTAAGAAACTGATGTTGGAAAGATTGTTGAGTACCGAGAACAATGAAATCTGGGTGAACTTGGTGATGCCCGTGATAAAGACAAGCTTTTCGTATTCATCAGCATTCTTAAGCACAGAGAACACGGTGCGATATACTTCTGTGCATGCCTTGTGTTCCGGAGTCATCCAGGAGTGCTGTAGGGGTGCATCATACTCATCAATGAGCACGGCAACCTGCAGGCCGGTCTGTTCGTATGCTGCAACGATGATGTTCTTGAATCGGTTTGACAGAGCGGTCAGGGATCTTGGTGTGATGCCATATTGGGCTTCGTATTTGGCGAAGGTCTCGTCAAAGTAAGCCTTGATGCCTTCGGGGGTGGCATCAGCCATGCTCATGTCGAGTCGAACAACGGGATATGATTTCCATTCTTTCTCTAATGACATGATTTTCAATCCCTCGAAGAGTTCTTTCTTTCCTTCGAAGTACGACTGTAGCGTATCGACAAGCAATGACTTGCCAAATCGGCGAGGACGGCTCAGGTAATTATACGTATAGCCGTTGGTTACTAATTTCCAAATAATGTCGGTCTTATCAACATAGAGATAGTTCTCTTCTCTGATTTTCTTGAACGACTGGATGCCTGCTGGCAGCTTTCTGAGATTATAATTTGTCATATCCGATACTTTTTGAATGTTCGTACTTACTTGACTTCTGCAGCTTAACTTTTTGCAAAGATACAGAGAAAAAATGGTTATGCCAAGAAAAACCGGTATAAAAATGCTTAATGGCACGGGAAAACCAGACTATTCTTGATACCTGGCAAACGCGAGGTATCAAGAAAAGGGTAGGATTTCACAGAAAAATGTACTTTTGCAGCAGAATTTATAAATTGAGCTAAAATAATATCAAAATGAGTAATTTGTCTAAATATGCAAGATGATAGGTCAAAAAATAGGGGGAAAGCAGCTCTCCTGAGTGCTTCCCCCGCTTTAGAACGTATGTGAATTTAGTATTTTTCCCAAGCTTCCCAAACATTAGTATTGTGTAGTTTGGCTGGTGACTGGTTGTCGCCATTACCGCCACCTTCTATTGTTCCACCACCATCCAGACCAGAGTCTGGTGCTTCTGGTTTTACGCTACCACTTGAAAGCGTCAAGAGTAAACTTTCGGTCTTGATTGCTACACCTGTTGTTTCGGGTGTCATATATATCTTTTTCATCTTCTTACTACTTTTTAATACATTTTCATCTTCATAAAACTCATTATTTTACGATGAACTTCTTGCCGTTCTTTACGTAAATTCCTTGAGGGAGAATAGCAGGGTTGGTACCCATGAACTGTCCGTTGATATTGTAGATGCCCTTGTTGGCAGAACTGTTGGCTGCATCTTGATCCTTGTAGTCCTTGATGGCTTCAATGCCAGTCGTGTTGTTGTCAAAATCATTGTCAGTACTGCCGAATGCGATGCTCAACTTGGCATTGCTGGTGCTAACTGGCTGGAAGAATGCTTTCAGACCACTGATTTTCTTGTCAGCGGTGATGTAGTACAGTTTGCCATCGTTGCTACCCAAGAAGTGGCTGTTGACAGGCATGGTAGTACGAGCGTATGTTCCTACGAAATTAAACAAATTGTTAGAATCTGCTATGGTCAATGCCTTTTCTGCATCGATGGTTACCCCCTTGATGGTATAAGTATCGTTTTCGTTTACCTGAGAAGGTTTGATGAGACATGGCTTGCCAGCTGTAATCAACTGGTAGTAGTGCATGCCAAAAGACGCCACAGTTTTCTTTCCGCTTTCATCAACTTCCTTGAATTCGGCAATGCGAACATCCTTTCCGAACGCATTTCTTACCTGCTGCTCAGTCATACTAAATGGCAGACAGATGGCATTCCATACATTTGCCTGGAGTGGCTTGGTAAGGGTTACTGTGGCATTGTTTTTTACCTCATAGGTATAGCCGTCTTTCTGTGAGATGCTAACATTAGTTGCTTCAGTGCTTGAAGCACCAAATGTGAATCCGTAGAATCCGAGCATCGCATTATTCTGGAATAGAACGTAGGTTTTGCCTGCCTGTACTTCGAAACCATAGCGGCATGCTGCCAACTTGTCGATACTATATGAAGCATCATTGCCTTCGGTGAAGTTTGCATCATTACCAGCCTTATAGTCTATTGACTTTTGTGGCTTACCGGTCTCATCCACGAGGAAGAGAGGACTGTTGGCTGCCTGTCTTACATATACGTTGAGTGTACCATCCTTGGCTGGTTCAAACTTATAGTAAGTACCGCGGCATGGGATATTTGCTACGCTTGGAGCAGCAGATGTGGTTGGGGTGTAAATATTGCCATATTGATCGGTAGGAACCTGTCCGCAACCCGCAGTGAACTTTGCGTATCCGTCGAGTGTAAACAATTGCTCAGTAGTTGCACTTTCAGCTTTTACGTCCTCCCATTTATCTGTTTTCTCATTGTCATTGATAGTATATTTGGTATTCTTGGTACCATTATCATTGAATCCCCAAGTCTTTTCGGTTTCATTCCAGGTTGCTGCTTTTACAGCGTTAGGGTGATTGGTCCAGCCACCATACATGAATGTGATGTCCTCTACACCAGAAGGAGCATTTCTATCAGTATTTTCCGTCTCCTTAGGACTTTTCCCGAATTCAATCTGTCTGTGAACAACAGGCTTCCAAGGGGTGAAGAGTTGTGATTCATCCACGTCGAAAGTAAAGCCGCCGAGAGCGAATTTCTCTGCTTTATACATCCAGATATAATATTCTTCGCCAGCCTCTGCATCAATTTCTATAACCATAGAATGGTCTCCAGCTGAGGCATTTATTTTAAAATATCTGTTGTCACCTGATTGTGGTTCTGTAATTGTTGTTCCTGTTGAAGTAACCTGCGTTTTTTCAGAGCTAATGCCTATTTTTGTAGTATAGTTATTACCTTTATTACCTGTTGGCGGAATTAATTTAGTGCATACTTAATTCTGCCAATGGGCTTGT
>ERZ1027060.450-NODE-450-length-14063-cov-26.469018_pt1 | contig 14063 bp, 13 predicted proteins | sample MGYA00519424_ERZ1027060 | MGnify/ENA primary metagenome ERZ1027060 (study PRJEB26926, sample SAMN06164500) | human gut metagenome | biome: ENVO:00009003; feature: ENVO:2100002; material: ENVO:00002003 | host: Homo sapiens | place: USA | collected 2012 ... | reverse complement strand
CAAAACATACCTTGCTATGTCTTTGAGGACATAAAAATCCGCTTAGGGTGGATTGGAGTTAGTCTTCGTAAAATAATAAAAGCCATAGGCTATTTCTAACCTATGGCCGAAGAAATTGATGAATGATAAAAGTTCTATTTTGAAACAGGGCGCACTGTAAACTGAAATACATCACTGTAAATTGCAGATTTTAAAGTCTTGTAACTATCGCAAGATGCTTTAAGTGTACTACTCCAACAGTCAAAGTAATTATTCTTAGCACTACTATAAGATGCCTTATCATAGATTTCGCCTATCATAGAACAAGCAGTTTTCCCATTGCCTACAGATTCAAAAGCAGTTGTGCTACGCTCATAGAATCCTTTTTTGTAACCACACAAAGGAAATATTACCTGTTGCTTATTTTTCTTACTCTTGGCTATAATAACAGATACTCCATTTTGCTTTGATGCAGAGAAAGTACAATTATCAATTAATTCTTGGAATTGTTCTTTGGTTGGCAGCTTCCATGTACTTCCCCATTCTGTATGTGCGACATCATAACTTGTACCGCAAATATTAGTAGCATCCATTGTTATATTAGGGGTGTCCCAACTATTTTTTGTACGTCCCCAACAATAGTATGTTCCATATTCTTCTGGTTTACTTGCACCAACATTGCATGTTGCCCATTTTACGCTAAGTCCTAAATCTACATATTCGTGACCATTAATCTTTCCATTGGCTTGTGGGGTATTGTTGTCCTCGTCTTCATCACCGTTATCATTAGGAGTTCCGTTACCTGATACAAGGTTTGCATCTTCAACAATAGATTTGAAACCTCGCCAATATTGGTTGGTTTGGTATGCAGTTTTAGAACCTTTAGGAACGTATAAAGTCCATTTGTACTGATTATCACTTGCCATAATGTCCCCATCAATATCCAAAGGTTTTCCAAGATTTACATACATACTTCCTGATGTGAGAGAACCGCCAAACGCTCCTCTGCTTAATGTTTTGAGTCCTGTGCCAATTACAACTTTAGAGAAAGTACCATCAAAAGCAACTGCACCAATACTTTCCACAGAGTTTGGAATTGTCAATGTTCCTTTTACTCCTGTAAATGCACCATTACCAATAATTCTAAGCTTACCGTTAAGCGTAAGAGTTCCTGCTAGCCAACCGCTAAAAGCATTATCCCCAACAACTTCCACATTGTCGGGAAGTGTGAGATTTTGATATTTTATAGCACAGTTAGCAAAAGCTCCACTACCTACACTTTCAAGATTCTTGCTAAGATAAACAGTTTGAAGATATTTGCAATTATAAAAAGCATCGCTCCCTATAGTTTTAACATTGTCGGGGATAGACATTTTTGTTATTGTTGTACCAGAGAATGCTTGTGCTCCAATTTCAGTAAGAGTATTTGGTAGTTCTACTGCTCCAAGCTCCAACTTACCAGCAAATGCATTTGCCCCGACATATGTACATCCTTCTTCTATGTTTACACTTTCTATGTAAAAATCATGCCAAGGCTGATTAGAAGATGAATAATCTGACATTTGACCATCACCAGAGATTTTCAGAACTTTGGTTTTAGGGGTATAAATGTAAGTTAAGTCACTTCCGCAGTTTCCTGATTTTGGGGATATGTTGCGCAGCAATTCGTAGTCACCGCTACTCATTGCTGTCTTCTCATAAGCTCCTCCATTGAAAGTAAGATACCCATTTGCATAAATCAATTCCGAGGTACTACTCTCTGTACTTATAACAACTTTGTTTCCCGAAACAGAATAGGTAAAGTCCTCATAATCATAATTCCGAGAATTTCCCAAGTCTGTATCATAGTCCTTTTGAGTCCAATATATAACACCTCCATTATCTGAGGTAAAATAAAGGCATGTACTTTCAATATCAACCCATGCATGGTCGTTATTGCCAATACCATAAGAGGCATCTCTACTTATCCATTTATTGGCTTTCAGCGTTGTTATGAGTTCAGAAAAGTTACCACCATCTTCGCTGTCATTACTACCACAAGAAGCAAATGTAATGTTCAATAGTACGCTAAAAAGTACCGCAATAAACGTTGTCTTTCTCTTTAATATTCTCATTTCTTATTATTTTTATATCTACAATATTATGCACTATAAATCGATTACACCTCGGACGCAAAGTCCGTGATATTTATCATCAAAATTTATGTTTGTTGAACCAGCTTTGTTTATGTTCAAATAATAAGCTACAGACTTTTGGTAATTGGTACTGCTCCACAACATAATGCCACCAAGTAGTCTCGTTTCCTCTTTGTATTTATAACCTGCACCAGGTATAAAGATACTCTTGCCAGAAGGTCCTGTAACAATTATTCCGTTCACATTGTTATATGTGCCAGCTGTAAAATCGCAATTGTTGGCAAGTGAAGTCAACTCAGCTCTTGTAGGCATACGCCAATGGCTTCCCATCTTTTTACGTGCAACATCATAAGCCGTACCTGCTATATTGTTGTAAGGTGTACGGAAAGCATCTGTATCAAGATACCCAGATGTACTTCCTGTATAAAGGCTATAGTACCACCAATTGTAATTGCTATGTTCTGTAGTTTCAGCCCACATGTAGTAGCCACCAAATTTTTCAGGAGAGCTTGCACCTACATTTGAAGTTGCCCAACCTATACCGATACCTAGATCCACATAATCTTGTCCATCAATTGTGCCAGACGGAGTAAAGTCGTATTCGTCTTTCCCTTCTTCCTCAGAATTGACAACGCTCCAAGCTACAGATGCATAATTATAGTTTGTACCAGCAAGAGTCTTTCCATAAGCCACAGTTGATTTGTCTGGCGATGCAAGTAGAACAATGTCATCATTGCTTGTTATTTCTGTATATCCATTTGTCCACGTATCTAAGATGTCCTTTACACTCGAGATGTTTGCTTGTGTCATATTTGCACTTACAAGACCATTGCCATTAAAGTAATAATCAATAGTAACTGTCTTAGCCTTGTTGGTATAACGTAACAAACTTTCAGTCTCATTACTCAAGACCAAATTCTTTTGCATTGACTTGATGGTCTGTACATTTTTGCCCCATTCTAAAGTTGGAAGTATCTTTGTTGGCTTTGATGGCTCTTCTGGGTTTAGTATCGGGATGTCTTCTTCTGTTACATCATTACTGGTGGAGCATGAGCTTAATGCAGCAACCCCAATAATGAATACAAATAGTAAAAGTAATTTAACCTTGCTTGATAAATTATTATTGGTCATAATGAAGTTTCGATTAGTGAATTATTTTACAATTTCATTTTCTGCAGTCTCAATAGCATTTGCAGTCCTAACTAAAGCTGATTTCATGCCAGCTATGTAATTTGTATCATCAACAACAATAACAGAGCATTTTCCTGTTAGCCCTTCTGATGTCTTAACTTTGATGTCAGAGATTCCCTGTTGTTTTGCTGTGATTTTTCCATTATCCACTGAAGCTATAGCATACTTACCACTTGACCATTTGAATAATGTATTAGCTTTGGCAGGAGTGAGATTTACAAACAGGCGTTTTGATTCTTTTTTCTTTAAAAGCATAATTGGTTGTATGCTTAAACTCTGCGGAGTAGTCCATGTTGGGTCATAAACAGTAACTGTACAATATGCAGAAACAGATTCGTCATTCTTGTCATAGAAGTAAACTCTAAGTCTTTCTTCACCAGCTGCTCTTGCCCATCCTTCAAGATAGTATCCATCTGTATGGTTGACGATGCTGTTAAAATAAGTACCAGGTTTGCAAGAGTAATAGATTTTTGCATTGCTTCCCTCTGGAACAAACGAGTATGGAATCTTGGCTTTTTCTCCTATTGCAACTCTTATTTCTGGCTCAACAATCAACTCTGTTGGCATCGTTTGAGAACCACTGCTTCCATTGTATTTATATCTTACGTAAAAATTCTTAGTGTAAGTTATAGCTCTTGTAAATCCTTTTGCGTCAATGTACTTTTGAACATATAGCAGTTCTATTGTTGCATAATTCTCAAAAGGCTTAACTGCTTTAATTGTTGCAGAAGTTGTTGATTTATCTATAAAAGTAATGGCAGGGTTTGAACAAGCCCAAATAGCTTTGTCAACATACCCAGGGCTTACATTGGGTACGCTGAGAGACACCGTTTCATTTTCTCCAATATATACGCTTTGTGCCATGACTTTTCCTTTAAACACAAAGCCTATAAACAGGAGAAACAAAATCATAAATAATTTATTTTGTTTCATACAAATTCTGCACTTGATTCGTGTCGTGCGCAACGTTTAATTATTGATTAAGGAATGTTGGAACTCTGTTGAAATACATGTCTATGTCAAATATTTCAGTTGGTGCATCATGACCATAAAAATGTAAAATAAGGTGGTCGTCTGAAATACTCTTTACCGTAAAGTCTCCGTCCAAGAATCTTCCGTTGTCTACTTTGTAAATTACAATCTTAGAACCGTCAAAATCATAATTCATCAATTGAGGACTTTTCTCACGGTCATCAAATATCACGCCATTATACCCTTTGTGATTTTGCAGGTCTGTTTTTGAGAAATACAAATAATGGAAAGTAAAAGAACCGTCATTAATATCCAACACCTTGCCATTCTCTTTAGTTAAGGTGCCAGTACATTTTGAAAACTCCCAATAGCCATAAATGCTGTTTTCTGGTTCTGCATATTTTTCCATGGTTGCGTATGCACCCTCATTCCCCCAAGGACTAAAGCCTATTTTATTCTCTTGGATGTCCTCAACCACCAAGTTGTTTGGCCCCATCCATAGTGAAGGCATCTGCATCCATATTTTATTACCGTCAACAGACCAGGAACCCGTATATGTGTCATCGTATTTGAAGATGCCATAACCTGTATTATCGACATAGTGCTTTGCTTCCACTCGCTTATTGGCTGTAAATATAAGAATGTCTGCTCCCAACTTCCCAGTGTCAAAACATGACATATTTTTCACAGCCCATGTACCGACTATGCTGTTTGAAATATTCCCCTTCTTGCCATCGTCATCATTGTTAGAGCAAGCACAAAATACAAACAGCATAACAATAATCGCTATACGATAGAATGTTTTTTGTTCCATTTTTCTTGTTTGCACTTAGTTCGTGTCGTGCGCAACTTCTAATTTAATAATTTGTTATAACTTTCGTAGTACCAGTTGTTGTAGTACCACCTTTACCTGTAGCAACACACTTAACATAGTATGTCGTTCCTTTCTTCAAGCCAGATATATTAGCGGTGATAAGAACACCAGCAACTGTTGCTGACACTGACTTTGTAGGGTTGGAACTTGTTCCGTAGTAAACCTTAGCAGAAGTCACCTTAGCCTTATCCTTATTGTATATCTTATATACGACTTTCAATTTGGTTTGATAGGCAGTAAAGTCGTTAAAGCCAATGTCTGGCTTCTCGTAACTTGAATTGTTGTCAGAATCACCACCCTCACCATAATTTGACGCAGTATAGTAATAATACGTATCCGTAGATGCCATATAATAAACCAATTCATTTATAGTTCGTTTTTTTACAACCAATTTGTTGACACCATACCCTGATGCATTTTCACCATTCCCAGAAGCGTCAAAATCAGAGTAAAAACTCGGGAATATACATAGGTTGCCATCTTCTTGGACATACCAAATTCCACTATACTTATCGCCTGATTTTGTTCTATAGCAAGTACCGTAATCCCCAAAATCAATTGGAACAGACGTAAATGACAAAGTTCTTTGCATATTCGTATAAATGCGTCCTTCTCCGTCAATGCGTTTATATTGGCTCCAACATGTATTCTTCAGTAGGTTTTCCACAGGAATATTGTGCTGATATTTTACTTTCTCTTGAGAACTTTCGTCTTCATTCGAACCACAACCTGTAAGGGCTAACAATATGCACAATACTCCTAATGCTGTTTCTGATAATATACTCAATATTTTATTGTTTGACGATTTCATACAAAAAAAACACTAAATTCGTGTCGTGCGCAACTTCTATTTTAGTAATTTGGTTATAATCCACCTTGGCATGATGGGCAAATGCCCTTGCCGTAACACACTTTGCATTCTACTGTATTGCCAAGCATGTCAAGAGCCACTTTCCTGCCATTGCAGTTCTGGCACACGCCCGTATCGTTGCAGTGAGCCTTGTCTGTAGCCGACAGTTTCTTGCATTTGTAACCGCCTGTGTTTCTTGGCACCGAGGAAGAACTTCCACTTATCCCCAATTCCCTGTCATACATTCCACTGCTTGCTTTCTGCACTGTGCTGTATGCGTTTGCTTTGGTTTGCATATAGTTATTGTATGCTGCCTGTACTTCTTCCGCAGATGGTTCTTTGCCACCATGCAACTGACGATAGGTTGTGGCGAATCCAGTCTTTACTTGGATTTCCTCTTGTTTCCATTGTTGCTCCACTTGCATCATGGAATAGTTTGCTAATTGGTAGAGGCTTGTGTTTACATAGTTTGTAAACTCGGCATTGTTCATACTTCCCAAGCTCATGCCTTGTGGCATAGATGGATAATTATAACTTCCTTGTCCTACATTTGCTTGGCTTGCTGCCATGTATGCCGTTCCTACTTCAGCTGCTGCTTGAAATAATCCACTGAAGAAATTGGCGGTTCGTTGGTTTCGTGCCTCTCGTCTTTCTTCAGCGTTAGCTTTCAAACTACGGCTTTGTTCACGCAATTCCTCTGGACATTCGTCAATACAGATAACTTGCGCAAAGCCATCTATGGCGGAACTCCATTTGTTACGATTGTAGTCACACATGGCTCTTCCGAAATACGCTTCTTCACATGGCAGATACTTCCCATGATTCCGTATCGTGGATTCAAAGAGTTTATCCGCTTTCTTGTAGTCGCCAGTGTTGAATACACGTGAGGCTTCTTGGTACTCAGAAAAATATCCAGCAATGTCTTTGAGGATTACTTCACTGTCATCTTCTGATCGTAGCCACATATATTTTTTATCCACAGGTACTAACACTTCCATACCTGTATAGAATGTGTTCATTCCGAGGTTGACAGCTTTCAACATATCAGTTGTAAGTTTGTACTTGTCAGCCAAAATCTCAATGGTTTCGCCACGTTGTACGATGTGGCGCAAGTTCACGATGCCTTGCCCCCAACTCTTAGCAAAGTGGGAGCATAACAAAATGAAGAAAACCAATATCAAATAATCTTTTCTCATAGAGGTGTTACTTTTTGTTAGTATATGATGTTCTTTATCTTGGCTTTGCTCATATTGAAGATAGCAGCCTTAGCAGAATTGACTTTCTTGTAAGACACCATCGTTGCTGTATCGCTGCAAACCCAAACTTTCATTCGTACTCCTTTCTTGGTTACGATAGTTGCTTTCTTTGGATTTGTTGCAGATGCCGCTTCTTCAATAGCTGCCGCCTTGATGGAGTCTGCCACTTCTGCCTCTCGCTGTGCTTTCAATCTTGCTTCCTCTGCCTCACGCTCTCGTTGCTGTTGCTCTGCAACTGCAAGATTGGTCAAGATGTCTCGTGTACCATCAGGGTAGCGTATCATAAACACTTCCGACTTTGGCGAGAATATCGGTCTATCCTTGGCTCTCTTGCTTGTCTTGAACGAGACAACACTTGCATCCATCGTCAGATTATAGGCAGGAACTTCTCTTCCGTCCTTGTAATACACCACGATTGCATCTTTCGGAATCTCCGTATGTTCTGAGGTGGTGAGGATTCGCTCGCCATTGGCATTGAACACAACGTTACCACGTGTCTTGAACTTTAGCATAAACACTTTCGTATTCTCCACATATTCCTCTGTGGCATTCTTGTTGCCCGATTCTTTGAAGAGCGTCTTGTCGTTGTTGGTCTGAATGATTTTGACAGACTTCACGCGACCATCACGGAAAATGATGGCATCTTGGGCATAAGCACAAAATGTAAGCTGCAATATGCAAAGCGTGAATAAGATTCTTTTACTATGTATCATAATCTCTAAATGTCAAATCCAACTCCTACACAGAAACCAACATCTATTTTCTTAGCATCTTTAGTCCAGTTGAAGTCTAAGCCTAAATATGGAGTTACTTTATTCAATTTTATTCCAACTTGTGGTGACAGAGCTATTCCCCAACCAAACTTATTCTTTGTGCCAGTGTATGTATATGTTTCTCCCTTATGATTTGTGCCAGTTTGCTTTCCTTCACCTTGTCCTGCATAAATACCTACAAAATCTAGAGAACCCATTAATAAAATGTTGTTAAAGTTATAGCCATAAGAAGGACCAATATAAAAACAAACACCTTCATAATGTTTTTCAGCTAAGCCATAATCTGCACCAATGTAGAAATTTACACCCCATCCAGAAGATGTAAATGCAATTCCACCAAGCCCATAAAATCCAGTTCCTGCATCCTCAAAAGAAGCACGATAAAATAAGCCATAAAGAGAATAATCATTTAAATCAGTGGATGTTTTATTCGCACTGTAATTATTCTTTGTGCTTTTGGATGTAGTCGTAATTTCTTTTCGACTTATTGTATTCGTTTCGTTAGTTCTTTGATAATCTTTTGAAACTGCAATGTCTTTCTTGATAGAGTTATTGGAGTTTGTTGGTATGTTTAACTTCATTCCTACATATACAATGCCATCCGCATTAGGATTAGCCTTGTTGATGTCCTCGACACTCACCTTGTAATATTCAGCGATGCTTTCGAGAGTTTCTCCACGTTGAACAACATGGGTAACGGTTTGGCTTTGAGCCATACCGAACATACAAACAGTACAAAGAAGTACTGATAGAAAAATCTTCTTAATCATAGTCATAAAGTTTTTAGAGTTGTATAATCAGGAAATTGCTTACGCTCCAGAAAAGAGTAGGGTTTGTTATGACAAGCGTACAGTTGCCATCGCCACTCTCCTCAAAATGGAAAGAACGGTTGCTTGGTTGCGGAGTAAGAATCTTTGGATTACTTGAATGCAAAGGAATTTCACGAAACTTACGGATGTCAACAGCATTGAACTTGCTTTTGTCAACATCTTCATAGTTGACTTTCTTCTTTTGCAAGAATCCGCCTTTCAATAGCCCAGCTGCCGAAAGTTGCTTTTTCGTACCAATCTTTACATAACACTCGTTGATAACTTCATCCTGTTTTGACAAAGCCTTAGTCAACACCTTTGTTTTCTGCTCTGCGTTGTTTGCCTTTGTACGCATATCAGACAAAGAAGCCCGAAGCTGGGTGATGTCTTTCTTGGAGTTGTTCAAGTCTGCACGCAAAGATTGGATGACTTGATCCTTTTCCGCTAACTGCTGATTGAGAAATTCAACAACCTTTTGCAGGCGTTCCACGCCTTGCGAGGATTTCTTGTTAGCCAAAGAATCTTGGAGTATTTTTATTTTGGCTCTTTGGCGAGCAAGAATATCCGCCATTCCCTTTAGGTTGGCAGCTATTTGTTGGCGGTTCAGCATGACACCATCACGCCCTTTATTGGTGAAAAGGATATTTTCTTGTACGGCAATACTATCCAAGCCTGTAGCAATCGTTGCCAATACGCCATTGAGTTCATCAAGTTGTTGTGTCTTTGCTTTGTTTTCCTGCATGATGGAATCTCGCTCTTGCATGTAGCTACTCATGTCAACCTTTTCATTCTTACACGAAAAGACTGACAGCATGATAAACAAAGCTATGAAGCCTTTGAAGAGTTTCATTTCGTTTGGTCATAAAAAAAGGCGGAACCGTTCGTGGCTTGCCTTGTATCTGGTTACCGCCAAGTGACCAACTCTACAACAAGCACAGAACGGCTCACGCCATAAATGGCATGAACCTTCCATCTGCTTGTTCTCGTAGAGATTTGAATATTGGCGGTATTCGATACAAGAGAACAAGAGCTAAAAGCTCAATATCTTCAAAAGTCTTAGAACGGAAACGCTGGATTAATAAAATAAGGTGTTATCACCTCTGTTCTTAGTCTCAGTCGAAATGGCAATTCTTGGAATCACCAAGTTCTTAGCGTTTCATTCTTGTGTAATGTCTGTTTCTTACTTATTCTATTTTTTAGTTTAATAATTCCGTGAACTTGCAAACAAAATGTGAAAGTCGTGCTTCACATAATGAATTGCGAGTGCAAAAATAACAAAAATTAATTGCAATGAAGAATTTGATATGATATTTTAACGTATAATTATTGTTTTATGGTCATAAATGGGGTAATTGCTACCTATATTCATTCCCACAACAACTAAAAACGTTTATTGCAACAGGTTTCTACCTCCTGTATCTTCAAGTATCTTCATCTGCTGGATGGCTATCTGGTTGAGCTTGACTAATCGCTCAGATTGTGGCATTCCATCGTTGATAAACACAGCGTTGAGGTTCTCCATATTTGAGAGGCAGATAAGCTCGTTGATGCTGGCGTAATCACGGATGTTGCCTTTCTTGTCGGGATTCTGTTCACGCCATTGCCTTGCCGTCATACCGAACATTGCTATGTTGAGTACATCCGCTTCATCGGCATACTTCATGGCTGCTTGCTCACGAGTTATCTCGGCTGGAATGAGATTTGCCTTGATAGCATCTGTATGGATGCGATAGTTTATCTTAGATAATTCACGCTTGGCAGACCAAGCAAGTTGCTTCTGCTCGTCTGCTTTAAGACGTTGGAATTCACGGACGAGATACAACTTGAACTCTACGGAAACCCATGAGGCAAACTCAAATGCAATATCCGAAATGGCATAAGTACCTCCGTATCGCCCAGAAATAGCTTTTATACCAATTGCATTGGTGGATTCCACCCATTTACTTGGCGACAAGGTGAAAGCATTCAATCCTGCTTCTTTTCTAAACCCCTCGAATTCGAGGGGATTAAAATCAGGATTGTATAAACTTTCCCATATTCCAAGAAATTCTATTGTATTGCGATTCCTCATCCAATTTCCTATCACGGCATTAGGATCTTCGCCATTCTTCTGCCTTGCTATGTCGGTAATACAGATGTAGTCAACTCCATCTTTTGTTAGAGTCTTTATCGTTTGGTTTCTTACAATAATCTTTGCCATAAGAATTTTGTTTTTGCATTCATTCTATGCTACTCAAATCAATGCTGCTCCCAACTTACAGAGAGCAGCATTGAATATTCTTTTTCTGATTTGCTACAGCTCGATAACGTTATCATCCCCATCAGAAGATGAATTTCCGCCCGAAGTAGAGCCACCGCTTGAAGATGAGCCTGTGCCAAATGTAGAACCGCCACCGCTTGGTGTACTTGTGCTGCCAGAATCCACTGCCGAACTACCCGAAGTAGAAGGAGCGGAAGACTTCTGACCAAGCACCTCACGCTTATAGTGAGTAATCTCGGTGTTCACGTAGTCGATGAATGGAGCATAATCCTTTTCGCCAAAGACGAGGGCAAGGGCATTCACCATCTTCACCAATGCACGGTAAGCGTTATCACTTGCTGTGCGAGCAGTCTTCAAAGCTCCGACAGATACGCCCAACTTCTCGTTAGTACGTTGCAAAGTAAGTGTTCTTACACGCTCGTTGGCTTCCTTCAGGTTGGTAACAAATGCTGTCAAGCCCAACTTGGCAACCTGTGCAGAATATTTGTTCTCAAGGTCTGTGATAAAGTTCACCAAAAGACCGGTCTCCTTGTCGAGTTGGTCGGCGGTGTTAATCTTGTAGTCCTTGATGTGCTGTGCGAGAACCTTTGCAGCCTGTGCCATGTCAGCGATAGGCATAGCAAGGAATGCTTCAACGGCTTTCTTGTAGCCAGCATAGAGTGCGTCACGGTCGCTGTCTGCCTTGGTAATATCATCAGTCAAGAGACTTTTCTGTGAAATTTTCAAGGCTTCGTCCTCTGCCACAACAGCAGCCTTGAAATTACTTACTTGGTCAGCAGCCTTGCCCTTTACGGCACTGTCTGACTCAACACGTGCAAGAATGTTACTTACGAACGTGAAATGCGCACCATTATTCATGCGTGGCAAACTGATGTCATTTATTTCCTTCATAATCATTGGAATTAAGTTCGACATTTAGATTTTTGCGTTGTCGGTTTCCCGATTGCGAATGCGAATATACAAAAATAATCGCTAAAATGAGAACAAATGAATAAAAATCGGATAAAATTGCTAAATTAAACCTATTTTTTAACGGTTGTTATACCATTGGCGCACGTTTATTGTAAAACTGGAATTGCAAATGCTGTAAGAAACGCCGTTTCTTGCTCTTGTTAGTTCTGATTGGGGTAAGAAACTTGCATAAATATCTCCGTTAGCATTTGAATGTAGAAAGAAACGCAAAACAAGAGCTTCGTTGAGTCCCAAAATGACAAGAAACGTGCGTCGAAACCTCCAACTGAGGTTAAAAGTAGCGAGAAACGCTAAACAAAAGCCCCAACAACCATCAAAAGTCGAAATAAGCACTAAACAATTCGTCCAACGGCTCTCTAAATGGCAAGAAACGCAAAACAATGCCCACTTTTTTCTTCAGGGAAGGTATTGTTTAGCGTTTCTTTCTATTTTGGGACTCAAACGAAGAAATTGTTTAGCGTTTCCTGCTACATAGGCATCAAATAAAGTTGTTTTGCCACAAATATATCACAAAACTTTGGCAAAATGCTTTATGGCATTGTACTAAAATCATATAGTTTTAGAATTAACCCACAGTTACCCCATAGTTGTCATACAGTTACCCCACAGCTCACTTTTCCTTGTGCCTTGCCCAACAAGTACCCTACAAGCATCCAACAAGTAACCCTACAAGCTACCCAACAAGTTGACAGGTAAGAAGTCGTAGACCATTCGCATCTATACACAGGTTACAAGGACTTGAACGAGTACCTGATGAGCCATAAGACAAGAAAGTAACAATCATTCAAAAACATCAAGACAATGAAGAAGAACAATAAAATCAAGAAATCAGTGAGCATGTTGGCATTCCTTTTCGTGTGTGCCTTGTCGGTAATCCTTTCATCGTGCAGCGATGAGCTGGACATTCAGCAATCGTATCCTTTCAAGGTGGAGACGATGCCTGTGCCAAAGGACATTGTGCGTGGACAGACCGTTGAAATCCGCTGCGAGTTGAAGGCGGAGGGAAAGTTTGACGGCACCATCTACACCATCCGCTATTTTCAGCATGACGGAAAAGGTTTACTGAGAATGGAGAACGGAACGGTGTTCCAGCCAAACGACCGCTATCTGTTGGAGAACGAGAAGTTCCGTCTTTACTATACCTCGGCAAGCACGGAGACACAGACGCTGACAGTGCTGGTAGAGGACAACTTCGGCAAGTCATACGAAATGGAGTTCAGTTTCAACGATACTGATGAGGAGGAAGAGTTCGCGAGAAGTGCCAACAAACTCGGTAGCGTATGAGGTTGATGATATTGTTAGCCTTGCTTCTTGTGTCGGGCAGCTTGTCTGCCCAGACGCAAGGGGCGATAAAGCGAGTTTGTCATGTGTCACGTTTTGAGTTGGCTGTCGCCTGCATCAAGAAGTACGAGGGTCTGCACGGACCGAAGCACCATCCTTATGTCGGATATGGACACAAGCTGTTGCCTGGCGAGAAGTTTTCTCCAATAATGACGGAACGGCAAGCCGATGCCTTGCTGCGCTCTGACCTCAGAAAGCTCTGCGCCATGTTTCGTGGTTTCGGTCGTGACTCGCTGCTCTTGGCTACACTTGCCTACAATGTGGGATGTGGAAAGGTGATGAAAAGCCGGATGTATGCCAAGATGAGAAGTGGCAACAGAAACATCTATCGTGACTATGTGGACTTCAAAAGGTGGAATGGAAAGATAGTGCCTTCCATCGAGCGAAGAAGAAAAATGGAGTATCTGCTCTTGTTTACTCCATAGTATAAGGTTTTATAAATATAGGACAGTCCTTTTGATTGAGGGCTGTCCTTTGTTCTTTGCAGGCATCGCAGATAAGGGCAAGACGTTTTCTTTGCCACTTTCTTTTCCGCTCCTCGGCTCATGAAAGAAAGTGGCGGAACGAATTATCATCGCTCCGCCGATATGGATTTCATGTCGTTGCAACCATTCGTTGCTCTATAAGTCTTGCATTGCTGTTCACCAAGTT
>ERZ1027060.440-NODE-440-length-14296-cov-22.856611_pt1 | contig 14296 bp, 17 predicted proteins | sample MGYA00519424_ERZ1027060 | MGnify/ENA primary metagenome ERZ1027060 (study PRJEB26926, sample SAMN06164500) | human gut metagenome | biome: ENVO:00009003; feature: ENVO:2100002; material: ENVO:00002003 | host: Homo sapiens | place: USA | collected 2012 ... | reverse complement strand
TGAGCAACTTTTTGTTGCTCAGGTGCTTATAAAAAATATTAAATTATAGTGTTGCAGAAATAAGGATTTAGAAAATTGATATGATTGAGATTAGACATATTGAAGAGAAGGACCAGCAACAGTTGGCTCATGTCATCCGTTCTGTTTTTGAGGAATATGGCGCTCCGCTGGTCAACACCGTGTATGATGACCCAAGGACGGAGCATATCTTTGATGCAATGGCTGGGAAGAATGCCGGCTATTTGGTTGTAGCTGATGATGGGGGCGTTCAGGGAGGCTGCGGCTATTATCCCACGGAGGGATTGCCGGATGGATATGCAGAACTGGTAAAGTTCTACCTGTCTCCTTTAGTTCGTGGTCAAGGCAATGGATCTGTTTTGTTCTCGCAGGCCATTGAAGAAGCCCGAAGGGCTGGTTATAGTCATCTGTATATCGAGTCATTCCCACAATTCTCAGATGCAGTAGCCATGTATGAGCGTCATGGCTTCAGGCATATTCTTCAGCGCCTTGGTGACTCGGGGCATACCGCCACCACCATTTTTATGGTAAAGGAGTTGTAGAGCAAAGCCTGTGAATATAGACTCTTTAAATGACAACTGCAAAATAGAAACTCCAGAGAGGAATCGAGTAGCTTATGCTCCTTGGTTTCTCTCTTTTTGTGGATGAGAAGAGTATGTGTTATATGAAATACTACAAAAAGCAACAATAATCTTAGTGTGTTTACTATTCAATATGTCTTTGTAAACAATAATTTATAAAAGTCCATCTTTGGTTCGAGTGTAAAATAAGCTGTGTTCTACTACAATGGGTAAACACAGTTTATTTACATTTCATTTCTTTATTAGGGCATAGTTATCCCGATTTTCTTTTTTAGGTTCGTTACCAAACGAATCTATCAGAATAATATGGTTGGCATCCCTCACCTTATAGAATATATTGTCGCCACTCGAAGGATGTGCAAGCATCAATATGTTACCGTCAAGCATATGGAAAGAACCTTTTAACCTTTCCTGCTCGTTCTGCTTTTCTTTGAATGTCTGTATCAACAAATAGGTACCATCAGCATTTAACGTGAGTGTTGTTTCAACATTAGGTGGTAATATACCGCAATATGTTCCTACAACCAAATCCAAATCAATCTTGTTGCTTAAAGCTGCCGTATATTCTTCGATTTTTATGGAATCAATACCAGCATCATTTTGTTCAGTACCGCAGAAAATATAAGATGTGACAAATGCGATAACCCAAACCGCAATACAGACCATCTACAACCACGTGCATGCAGACGCTAGCGGACGTCTTGCGAAACATATGCCGCATGAGCTGAAGTATACCAGGAGAGTCAGGGCGACACGCCCCACCAAGGCCACGAACATAGCCAATCGCACAAGCATCCACGACCGCCCCAAGGAGGCGGACGGCACACGCTTCGGCGATTGGGAGATGGACACCATCGTGGATTCTTACGGCCACGCCATTGTCACGCTTACGGAACGTTCAACCAACTTCATTCTGATGGAGAGACTGAAGTGCGGACGCAAGGCTGTGCCTACGGCGAAAGTCGTGGCCAGGCTGCTTTTCCCGTATAGGGAGTTCGTTCACACGATAACCACGGACAACGGCTGCGAATTCGCCGCACACCTTGAGATCACACGTATGCTAAGCCGAGGTGGGCGCGAAAGAGGTAAGGTATACTTCGCAGACTCATACTGCTCTTGGCAGAAGGGTGCTATCGAGAACGCGAACAAACTCATCCGAAAGTATATCCCCAAAAAGGCTAACTTTGACGACTTCTCAGACAGCAAAATCATGAAGATTCAAAAGAAAATCAACCGCAGACCGAGAGAGAAAATAAACTTCGACTCCCCGAAAGATAGATTCTTTAAACACTTTTACTAATTTTGCACTTGCTGTTGGACTCTACAGCGAAGAAATCAAGTTTAACAGCATGGTAGATGCAGCAAATTATATGGTTGACAAGGGGTGGAACTTCCAACAAGCTTACTCTTCTGCCTATGGCGGAAAACCTGTGATACATTGGATTTTCTACAAAGATGCAGATAATATGGATAAAGCCAGAGAAGGTATTATGACCAAGACGGAATATCAGAAACTAAAGAAGTGAAGCTATGACAGAAGAAGAAAAGAAAACGTTGGTTGATGCGGTGAATTGCAAGTATCCACATCAGAACCTAACGGAGATTTACTACAATATAGGTAGAGCATTGCCTTTTACTGCCCAAAGATTCCCTGACGGAAGAGTTTCAGACTGGTATCGTAATCAGTATGTGGAGGTTGTACGAGTAGAACCACATGGAAGAGGTGGTAAGTTTGGAAATGTATTTGGTTTTTATTACCGTAATGGTGAAAGAGCTGATGCTTATGAGAATGACCCAGAACACAGTTGGTGTACAAAGGATGATACCGAACCGCAACCAATACCATGTTGTGGATGTGGCTCATGGATGTTGTTGGACATCATAGGTGAGAAGACAACAGAATCAGTTAAGGTTCTCGGTCTTGATGACAAGATTGGCTTTGGTAAATATAAGGATATGACTTTGAAAGAGGTCATCATTAAAGATTGGCAGTATGTCAAATGGGCGATTATAGATTCCCAACACTTCTATACCGATGTTGATAAGGTATTGGAATATCATATGGAGAATAGACCAACACTTGGTCCTAACGATATAATGAGCTTCGGGAAATACAAGGGAAAGTCCATTGAGGAGGTTTACAAAACAGACCGACAATACCTTATATGGCTTTCACAAAACAACGATTCTTTCAATCTTGATTGGGAGAAATTTAAGTAATCAAATTAGAATGTAGCTATGAAGAGATTTATGTTAATATTTTGCTCCCTGCTTATAGCATTCGGAGCAACAGCACAAAGTAAGTTAGGTTCGCAAACTCCTAAGAAATCTATATTCATTACATCAATACTTTTGGTATTGATGACCCTAGTTTCATGTTCTGTCGGATATAAAAACGATGGTAAGGAGGTAACATGGAATACGTGGAATGAAGGAAGCGGTTATACTTCAAGTCATGTTGATGCAGACCCAAAGACTTTTGAAATACTGAATGATGATTATGGTCGAGACAAGAAACACGCATTCTACGAGGGCGATATTATCAAAGGTGCCGATGGCGGCTCGTTCCGTGTGCTTACCAAATCGTATGCAGCAGACAATACGCATGTATATGTTTCCGGTGAATTGATAGAAAAGGCGCATCCGGCAACATTCAAAGTGCATTCCTACTACTTTGCAGAAGATGCCAACGATTTTTTTGGGATGGGAAAGCACTGAACGTAAGAGATAAATCGACATTCAAAATCTTAGGCAGTTCAGATTCTTGGGAAACTCATTGGGCAAAAGACAAATACAATGGATACTACCTTGCAGGAGGTGTGATTACAGATATCGATTACGAGACTTTCCACCCGATTGAAGCAAAGACTCCGGACCAATCAGGAGACTATGCCGCTGACAAGCACAAAGTGTTTTTCAGGGACAAGGAGGTTCCCGGTGCTGACCCTGCGACGTTCAAGGAAGTGGACTTCTATATAGGGCAAGACAAGCACAGGGCTTACAATAAAGGGATTCCAACCCAAATAAAAGATTATTCCAAACTCACCGAAGTAGGCCGTTTGATGTATTCCGACGGAACGAATATCTACGATTCCCATTTTAATATCCTTCCTAAAGCCGATGTCGCGACTTTCGAGCATATTTCCGACAACTGGTACAAGGATAAATCGCATGTCTGGTGGAGTTCCCAATTAGTTGTCGGGGCAAATCCCAAAACTTTCCAGCCTGTGTCCGCGGGAGGTTTCGGGGGAGATTTCAACTATGGGAAAGATGACAAACATGTGTTTTGGAACGACTCCATCATTCAAGGTGCTGACCCCGGAAGTTTTGAGAAGATGACATTCCCGGACGGCGACAGTTGGACGGTGTTCGACCGCAACCGAATATATGAAGGCAAGGATTCTCCCAAACTGCGTGAATATCTGAAAAAGAAATATGGAAAATGAGTATGGAAATCATGCTGCGCTATATAGTCGGAATCGCTATTGCTTATGGCATAGGCAAATGGATATATCAGTCGATACGTTCACGGTCGATTGACTATTTTTTATTGGCGATTATTGCGCTTATGGGTGCAGTTTTATGGCTTTCAAGAGGGTTTCTTATCTCCAACCGTGTATATGATTTCTTGATGATTGTCGTATGGCTTGTTGCTGTCAGTTGTTTTATCATTTCCCGAAAATCCCAATATGGCAAGTATTTGAAATTTGCTACTGTTGGCGGTCTTTCTACTTTTCTTGTGCTTTTTGTCTATTGGAATGTAAAAGCGGAGTCTATCAAACCGACAACATTGACAACTCAGCTGAGGGGATATTCAACAAGTAGAATAGTTGAGGTATGTTTCCGTTATAACGAAACTCCATTTTGGAGAAGTTACAATCTCAACCAATACCCAAATGTAAAGCTACTCCCTGAACAGTACGATGTAAGGGTGACTATCAAACCTATCTCGGCCAATGTTGCCAAACTTGAATCAATAACGCTAATTCCAAAAAACAGAAAATGAAGCAGTGGTAGAAAATTCGGGGTTTATAATCTTTGAAATCATATTGAGAATTTAATATGTTTTGAAAGAAATATATTACCTTTGTAGCATAGACGAGATGCCAAGAAAGCATATCAAAGCAGAATGCAGCAACAAGAACGGTTGGCAATTCGTTACCTCAAAATCGGACAATCCTCCCAATGTCCTTATTATAAAGGGATAAAGATTATATTCCAAAATATGTATCGTAGAATCAAAATATTTTGGTTAGGAGAGATTATTTATCTACGGACAATCTCCTGAAGCTTATCATATTCCGAGCATGAATTTTCTACGGTTGTGATACGAAAGCGATAAGAAGGCTTTCAATATGTACTTACCAGAATTTGGTCAAGCCATGATGGTAGCATATATTTTCCCGTCTTTCGTAACATAACGCACATCTTTGGAAGTATAGTTTTGACCTCCATTTTATTCTTCCTCCATTTTTTTTTCTATTTCTTCTATCTGTGGCAAAGCCGAAGCGACATCAGCAAAGAGTTTTTCTGTTTCGTATTGTGCAATGCCCATTGGTTGAGTAATGCCACGAAGCGAGAACTCTGCTTTCTTGTTGCTCTTAGTACGGCAGAGAAGCAAGCCAATGGTAGGCTTGTCTTCTGGTGACTTTACCATGTCGTCAACAGCAGAAATATAGAAGTTCAGCTTGCTAACAAACTCTGGCTTGAACTCCACGGCTTTTAGCTCATATGTTGCGTAGTCAATTATGTTGGCTTCACATCAGAAAAGCTTATCCACAAAGGATTCTTTTGATTTCTACACAACATAGATTTTGACTACGCAAAGGTACTATATTATTTTAAACTATCCAAAAAATCCATCAAGTTTTTATCGTCTTTCCAACGATAATTCGTTTTTTCGGACTTTACTTCACAACTTTTTAGAGCTTTTGCCTTCATCTCCATATTTACTTCTGCATAAATATTGGTTGTCTCTACAGATACATGACCAAGCCAAGCCCTTATGGTGTTTATGTCAACGCCAGCTTGCAGTAAATGTGTCGCTGTTGTATGTCGGATCGTGTGTGGTGTAACTCTTTTACCCTTTATCGAAGGCATTACTTTCGACAAAGTATCTGCATGTCTGGTAACCATTTCGTAAACGCCAAACCGACTCATCGGCAAATGTTGGCGATTAAGGAAAACGTGTTCCTCTGAGAATCTATCGGCAATGATGCCTCTCAAAGCCTTGCAAGTATCATCCCACAAAGGGCATCTTCTAGTTTTCCCGCCTTTTCCCAGTATGCTGACAACAGCCAGTCCTTTTCCTTTTGGCAAGTAAACATCCCCGATTTTCAACGAGGCTGCTTCTTCTGCTCGTGCTCCTGTATTGTACAGAAAGAGTAGCAGCACGTAGTCTCTCCATCCCTGTTCGGTATTTTTTGCAGGTGTGTTCAATAATGCGTCCATCTCAGATTTCTCCAAGTATGTTATCTGTGTCCTTGGAGCTTTCTTCACCGGTATGTTTCTTATTTCTCGACACCACTCTATGTGCTCGGGAGAGTTGCTGGCAATGTATTTTGCCAATGCTATGATAGCAGATAATCGTAGATTCCTGGTCTTTATGGAACACTTTCTGCTTATTTCGATGTCGTTCAGAAAAGATGTTGCAACCTTTGAGGTTATATCCGTCACAAGTATCTCCTCTGCTCTGATGTGTCTGTCTTTACAGACAAATGAGACAAGCTGTTTAATAGCGTCCCTGTATGCTCTCATCGTATTTCCCGAGAGGTTGCGGATGTTGGTCAGATAAGTGCAAAGAAAAGCTCTTACCCAATATCCCAAATATGATTCTTTTTCATGTTTCGACTTTCCCATTTCTATATGCGTTAAAAAGATCATTAGCCTCGCTAAGCAAATCGTCTGTCATGCTTAGATAAACAGAAGTGTTAGAGATGTGGTCGTGTCCAAGATAGGTGGACAGTGAGTTCAACAGTCTATTGACATCTTTTCCGGAACGGTACCATTCCGTCAGGCGATGCACGGCAAATGCATGTCTCAGGTCATGGAGCCTCGGTTGGTATCGGGAGCCGTCAGTTCTTTTGATTCCAGCCATCTCCCTTATCCGTTCGAAGGCATTCCGAACCACGTCGATACTTAATCTGTCCATGTTCTTGTCCAAGAACACAAAAGTCTCGTTATCAGACGGCCAACCTTGTGCTTTTCGCCAGCCCAGAAAGTCGTTCAGTAACAAGACCACTTGGTCGTTGAAAGGCACCATTCTTGACTTGTAGAACTTCGACTCTCGTATCACCAGGTATTTTTCACATAAGTTCAAGTCTTTTAGCTGCAGCGAGATGGTCTCACTGATTCGCAAACCTAACACATAAGTGAGCTTCAATATTGCCTGCACGCATCTTGGTGGAGTCTTGCTTTTGTTTTTCTGATAGCTCAAAGCAAGTTCGAAGATTCTCTTTAGCTCCTCCGCTGAGTAGATGTACGGCTTAACATGTTCCAGAGCCTTTGGCTTTTCCTTTGGAAGGACTACTTCTTGCATGTATCCACGAACTATTGCCCATTCGAACATCCACTTCAATGAAGAGTAACGCAAGAACCAACTGGCGGAAACGGTATTGTTTGGACTATACAAAAATGCCGTGCAAATCTTCTCGTCGATGCTCATACATTCCTTGTCTTCACCAATGTATCTGGCGAAGCTGCGCAATATTACGGCTGGCGACTGATATTTTTCTCCCAAAGAACGACGATAGGCGATATATGCCTCCACTAAATCACACACTTTCATAACAACCCCTCCCAATTCATGTCAGCGACCTCACGAAGTGAAGTCATGTCGGTCTTAGCGTAGATTCTTGTAGTGTCCAGGCGCATGTGTCCAAGCAAGTCTGCTATTTCCTTGAGGCTATACCCTGTGTTTATAAGATATGTGGCACAACCATGTCGCAAGGAATGCGGACCATAATGGCGTAGGTTCACTTGGCGCACCACCAGTGCGTCCCTCACCATCTTGTAAATGGAAGAGGTGGAGAGCTTGGAGTGTGGGGCACGTATGGTCAAGAAAAGGTGCTCGTCCTTGGCTTGGTTATAGCGCACATCTTTCAGGTAGGAGATGATGGCATTTCCTGCTACGGTAATCAGCGGCAGAGTCTGAGACTTGCACCCTTTCGCACGGTTTAGGCGGATTTGCTCATTGCGCCAATCAATGTCTCTAAGTTTGAGATTCGCAACCTCGCTGCATCTCATACCATATATGGACAGCAGCAAAAAAATCGCATAGTCTCGTTTCCCCACACCACTTGCGGTGCTTTTTTCCATAAGAATGTTCTGCACGACCTCCCAAGGAACAAAAGAAGGAATGTCATCGTGGCGATACTGCCTCGGTGCATTCATCGACATTGCCAGCACTTCAGTGTTCCACCCTTTGGTTTCACCATAGGCGAAGAAATTACGAAGAACAGATATTATGCCTGCTATGGTACGACGGCAACACCCGTTTTCTTTCTTTTGGATTGCGAGATAATTGTCTAGCGTTTGAGGAGTTATGTCTTTAAGACTACTAGGTGAAATCGTACCCATGAAGTTCTTGAGCATTGAATAGCGACTCTCTATCGTATTCAATGACAAACCTTTCTCGTACTTCAACCAGTCCAGGTATTCCATGACAAAAGGTTTCAATGGAAAGCTGTCTGCTTTTCTTATGTATACGCCCAAGTGTATCAGCCAGTCACGTACAATATTGATGAAACGCTTTCTTGCATATTGTCCATCAATACTATCCTTACCACTCTTTTCCATGGAAGCCCATTTGTCTGCGGCAGACAACAGTTCCTCCTCAGTAATACTATGCGACATATTTGGATGAAGCAAGTCAATGGCATGCAAGTGATATGCGGCGATTTGTCGAAGCGTTGATGTTGCAGCCCCCATTCTTTCCCATTTCTCCAAGTGAGATGTTCTCTCATCCTTCAAGGGATAATTGAGATAGCGTAGCTTGTGGTGGCTTCTGGAAAACAATCTGTTCAATATGCAATCCGTGGTGACATAGCTGTAGTCCATTCTACCTATGTGTGACAACCATTTGAAAGCTATACTCTTAAACTTGCTTACAGAGCTAGGAGAAAAACGACGTTTCATCGGATGGTTCTTGATTGTATGTGCCCAACATTCTGCATTTTCGAAAATCTCTTGGATGGAAACCATACGATTTTCATCGTCTGTTAATCTCAATTCTTGTACTATCAATAACAAATAGTCTGCAATTGACAACAAATAAGAATGGCTCAATCCTTTCTTATACATAAGCGTTAGGTATTCTTCTCGTTCCTTTAATAGAGGAGCATCTAAATGCTTTTGGAGATACCATTTGCGTCTAATAATATATTCAAGCATAAACCACAATATTTAAGGGTTAGAAAATAAATGAATTAACTCACCTCAAATATAGTGAAATTTTAAAAACAGATAATTAAACGTTTAGGATTTTTATAAAATTATGTTGTGTAGAAATCAAAAGAATCCTTTGTGGATAAGCTTTTCTGATGTGAAGCCAACATAATTGACTACGCAACATATGACTTATTATGTTGTGCACAACATAATTAGCTCCACCACAACATAGCAATGCAGTTTGAGGTGGTACATCAGCAAGTCGATATAGTAATCATCACCATCTACCGAAATGTGGTATTGTCTGCCTATATACGCAAAACCACGTCCCATTTCAAGGAGAAAATCTGTAATTTTGCAGGTCAAGGACTTTTCTATATCCAATTCATTTTGTAATGCAACCGTTCCTATGAACGAGAAATTGTATGGGTCTTTGAATATGTAGCGAGCCAAGTCTGACTGTGGAGGTGGCAAGGTCTGTTCGAAATTATTGATTGCATGCCCTTTAGCATGGATATATCCATTATCTATTTGTAGGAGCATCACGTCACGACTCCATCCATTCTGTGCGGTTTCGGTTATATAGTAGGCACGTTGTGCTTCGTCTTTCACCTTGGATAACAGTGATATATGGTGATACCAAGATATTTGGGCAAGCGGTATTTGCACAACCTCCTTGCCTTCATTCTCTAATTCTGCAAGCGACTCTTGCAGAATTGGCAGTTCCTTTAATTTGGCAAGTGGCACTTGCCAAATTGGAAAAGTCGGATACGCTTCAGCAAATCTTTTCATGTTCCTTAGGTTGCGTTCCGAATACCCTCTGTCATCGGGGAAACGAGAGCAAAGATCTTTTGATAATTGGGCTATTACCTGTTTTCCCCAACCTATTTGTTCCAGCTTCTCTATAATTTGTTTCCCTATATTCCAATATAGCGACAATGTTCCCATATTGACACTGATAGCTGTTTTCAACTTTGCAGTATCAATCAGGTTTTCTATGTCTTTACGCCATTGATTATAGCCAGTAGGCAACAATGTATTGCCGTCTTTTTTTATATTGTTCATATTATTATTCCTTTCCTACATTAGCATTAAAACCGATGCTGTCCAACTGTTTTATAATTTCTTCTTCTAAACGATGACTCTCTGTGAATTGTTGTGCAAGCGTAGTTCTATAATCATTCATTCGCTTACTTTCAGCCACCATTCCCCCATGGTTGTTTGGCTTTTTTACCTCCACGAAGCAAAGAGGTAAACCATTAACAAACAAAGTGATGTCTGGGCGTAATTCATCTTGACCATTCTTGCAAGTGAACTCAGCTGTAAAATGGAAAGTGTTGTTTTAAATCTTCCATAACATTCAATTTGTTGCTTTAAATGCAAATATAGCGATTTCTTTTTATAAATATGTGTCTACAGATTAATCTTTAACAAGATATAACAAAGAAAGGTTGAGTAGTTGCGTTGGGTAATGGTATGAAATCGTGTGAAAGAATGTAAAATGAAGGCGTGCTTTTGACAACCATTATGAATTAGCATCGAAATACGTTGCCAAAATGTTGCCCAAAATAGAAAAGAAAAAATCCTAACCGCTCATTATCAAGCAGTTAGGATTTTATCATGTGCGCCTGATAGGCAAATATGCCCTGTGTTCCGCTGGCGTTAGGTGTATATTGCATGAAAGAAGCCACGCCCACATCATTCATCAGCAAGGCAACGGCATCTTCCTGTTCTGATGTTGCACGAACAGGATAACGGTAGTCGGGCAACATATTCGCCCAATCATAATGAGACTGACTGAAGTCTGCACTTTTCTTGGTATGATAATAAGTTACCTCATACTCATTCTGTCCCTTTCCCTGAAGAGGCCATTGATGGTAATACATCAATTGTGCGATGGCAGTAGCCACACATCCGCTATAGGGGTAACCTGTATGGGCATTAAAAGGATACGACTGTCCCCATCTGCTTTTCAGTAGAGGTGATACGGTTTGAGAAAACAGACCTGAGCGGGTATCCTTTCTAACATCTACCTTTCCTTCTTTCAGCACCTCGTATGTCTGGCGATACCCCTCCAAGAGGAGTTTTACGCAGGGGTTGGCATTCAGCGTGTCGAGTGTTCCCTCAGTACTGTAAGCCAAAATCTCCCCCATCTCATCATCGCCAGAGACAATCACAAATCCGCTTCCCCTGGCGTCATTATATATATAATAAGGTGTATCAGCTGTTTGAGAGAAACCTTTCGATTTTGCCTTTACCTCTTGGGATTGAGGTAGGGTGACGTATCTTTGAGCTATCTTCGCTGCTTTGCGAGGATTGATATTTTTACTATATACTGCCGGACTAAAGGCTAAAAGAATACAGACGATGGCCTGTGAAAGGGCTATCGAGGGGGAAAAGGATAGGATACTATGAATAACTTTCATGATGACTGTAAGTTGATAATTATTAAAATCTAATAGTTTTATTTCTTTGCCATGCTGCAAAGATAGTACATTTTTAGGAAATATGTATCATAGGAGCAAAATATTACTTTGGTTAAGAAGCAAGACATAGTATAGGTATTCCTTGTAAATATCATGGCATGCAAAGAAAGCACAATCATCAGCAGCCCAATATCTTTCCTTACTTAAACCTATTTGTCCAGCGGAACCACCCACAATGACAAATGGGGTGTTGGCATCCGCATTGTAGTTATCAAAATAGCCCATAAGGTAATTGGTATTTTGATATACAGGATACCTTCCTTCGTCTGTTAATTGCTCTTTCGTTACACGTGTACTCCTCGTCTTACATTACAGAACTTTCCGATAGATGTAACCTCCCAATCCTTAGGAATCTCTCCTATCTCCGTATTTTTGAATTTCGTTTCTTTCATACCTCTCAATCTTTTTTTTGTGGCTTTTCAAGCACCACCCACACACCTGCATTAACCTTGCCTTCATGCCGAATGATGCCAGCTTTCTGCATTGCCGCCAAATCGCGTTCTACTGTACGCTGTGTTACCGACAATGTTTCCGACATTTCTTTTCCTGTGATTAACGGATTTTTCTTGATAGAAGACAAGATAAATCGTTGACGTTCAGTAAGGTTTGTTTCCGACATGTTTCCGACATGTGTTTCCGACATGTTTCCGACATTATTAGTGTCATTAGTGCCGTTTACACCGACATTACGGTAAATGGTAATCAGCGTTCCGCTGACATGATTCTCGATTTTAGGCTCAGGAAGTCCCATCTTTTTCAATCCTTGACGTATCTTGTTAATGCCACGCCCCCATGTCTCGATAAAGCCAGCCTTGTAGAAGGCATTGGCTATGTTGCGGTTGCGAGGTTGTGAAGCATGTTCTGCGAACAACTTTTCTTGGTCAATGCCTTCTGGCAGTTTGCCATCGTTCCAAAGCATAATGCAGTCGTCATATACTTTCATTTGTGTATGTACTCCCATATAGTCACGGTGTACAATGGCATTGCAAATAGCCTCACGCAACACATCCTCGGGTATTTCCAATTGCTCTATACGTGTTATCCCTTCGTAGTGAATAGGAGACAAAAGGTACTTGGAACGCAACAATTCAATGATACGGTTTACCATTTGCAGGATATTTCCTTCTACTACGTCCTGTGTGATCAAGTCGCTCTCGTCATTGCGGAAACGACCGATACGGAAATCGCAAGACACAAAGAATCTCTTCGGGTTCTTGCCAAAGAGCAATAGGGCGGCTTGCTTGAGTTGTCCTTCCTCAGTTATCAAGTTCAAGCTTCGCAGCACAGCTTCAGTAGATGAAGTATAGGCGTCACCCGAAATTCGTCCCACTTCAATGCCTTTGCGCAAGAAGTAGTCGATAGCTTGACGGTCTATGTCGTTTAGCGTGGCTCCGGCGACTGGCATATCATCCCACGACCACCCCATCTTTTTCAAGATAAAGTTCTGCAATGCCAGTCCCTTTAGTTCTTGCTTGGTAGAACCACTACGATAGTGGTAAACACCACGGTAAGCCACAGGCATACTGCTTGGTGTCACCACAATTTCTATGTATTCTTTTTCTCCTTCTGTAAGTAGGTTTACATCTTCCACGATGCCAAGGTAGTTGACAATTTTGTTAGGAATGTCTTCCATCAGCTTCTTGGCATCGGGCAGACCTATCACTTGTTTTTCATCGTTCACACCGATAAAAATGCGACCGCCTTGTGCATTGGCGAAACCGCATATCCATTTCAGATATTCGTCTCGCCAAGATTCTTTATATTCTATATTTTGACTTTCACTAAGCATGTTGTTTCTTCGTTAAAGTGTAAAACCCATTTCGGCAAGGTAGCCGTTTACCTCACTTTCGTACTCACTCATCTCTTTTGTCTTAGACTTATTGCTTTCAGTATCGCTGCCATTATCCTTCTTGTTCTTCTTTTCCTTGACTTCCTTTACCTTGATGGCTTTCACTTCTGGATAAGTCCACCCGTCGTTGGAAATCATATAACAGTCATCTTGCATGGTATCTGCCCAGTAGTTTAGCAGGACATTATAGGTATCATAAGCATCTACGAGTCCACTATGCTCCATAGTTTTCGCTAATAGACTTTCAGACCAGTCGGCAATCAATTCTTTTGGATGGACACCTTGATTGATAGCCATCATCTTTGGTTCGACATCATCTTTCCATCCATTTAATACTTTGGCAAAAGCTTCTCCTTGTGCCTTATAGGAAGAATCGCTGTCTATTACATCATTGATGTCTTCTTTTTTAGGCATTAAAGAATAGTACGTTTTCTACCAATACAAGCTTTATTCTGTTTATATCTTCCATACAATTATAATTTCAACTACAAATATAGTGAAATAAATTCAATTTATAGAATATTTTCTTTATTTTGTATATATATTTAAGAAAAATTACATATAAAGAGTCTTGGTTGGTAAGTTTTGGAGGTATGCGATCCAAAGAAATCGTGTGAAAGAATGTAAAATGAAGGCGTGCTTTTGGCAACCATTATGAATTAGCATCGAAATACGTTGCCAGAGACAATCACAAATCCGCTTCCCCTGGCGTCATTATATATATAATAAGGTGTATCAGCTGTTTGAGAGAAACCTTTCGATTTTGCCTTTACCTCTTGGGATTGAGGTAGGGTGACGTATCTTTGAGCTATCTTCGCTGCTTTGCGAGGATTGATATTTTTACTATATACTGCCGGACTAAAGGCTAAAAGAATACAGACGATGGCCTGTGAAAGGGCTATCGAGGGGGAAAAGGATAGGATACTATGAATAACTTTCATGATGACTGTAAGTTGATAATTATTAAAATCTAA
>ERZ1027060.438-NODE-438-length-14363-cov-5.576251_pt1 | contig 14363 bp, 9 predicted proteins | sample MGYA00519424_ERZ1027060 | MGnify/ENA primary metagenome ERZ1027060 (study PRJEB26926, sample SAMN06164500) | human gut metagenome | biome: ENVO:00009003; feature: ENVO:2100002; material: ENVO:00002003 | host: Homo sapiens | place: USA | collected 2012 ... | reverse complement strand
CTACACAAGGAGTATCGTCGGCAGCGTCAGATGTGTATAAGAGACAGATATAAAAGTTAGGGGCTTATTTATTAATTTTGCCCGAAAATAACAGAACTTAGAATGAAGAAATTAGGTATATTGTTCGCATCTGTGTTTCTTTTAGGGCTGGTCTTCCAGTCTTGCAATAATGGAAAGACCTATGCTGAAATGAAAGAAGAAGAGAGAGAAGCTATCAAACGATTTATTGAACGGGAAGATATCAATGTGATCAGCTTTGAACAGTTCCAGGAACAGGATTCTACGACCAATGTGGATGAAAACCAGTTTGTCCTTTTCTCGGAAACAGGTGTTTATATGCAGATTGTGGAAGAGGGAAACGGAGAGCGTTTGAAAGACGGTCGTTATGAGATTCTGGTCCGGTATGTGGAGGAACAGATTACTTCGGATGGAATAGATTCTTTGTCTTGGAATACAGACTATGGGAATTCTCAAATGGTTTATCCGGATGCTATGATGCTGACAAAAAGTGGAAAATCTTTTTCAGCTACATTCACCTCCGGTATAATGTATACAGTTTGGGGTACACCTTATGTACCTTCAGGATGGTTGATTCCATTCAATTACATAAAGGTCGGCAGGGAGATTTCCGGTCGTTCTAAGATCAGACTGATTGTACCTCACAGTGAAGGACAGTCTGACGCTTCTGCTTCTGTCTATCCTTGTTACTATGAAATAACTTATCAATTAGCACGATGACATTAATTAAATCAATATCCGGAATTCGTGGAACCATTGGTGGGCACGTGGGGGAAGGTTTGAACCCGCTGGATATAGTGAAATTTACATCAGCTTATGCAACGCTGATACGTAAAACAACCACAGTAAAGAGTAATAAAATTGTAGTAGGACGTGACGCACGTATCTCCGGTGAAATGGTGAAGAACGTGGTATGCGGTACTTTAATGGGAATGGGGTTTGATGTGGTGAATATCGGACTGGCATCTACACCGACTACAGAACTGGCTGTAACCATGGAAGGAGCGTGCGGTGGCATTATTTTGACTGCCAGCCACAATCCCAGACAATGGAACGCTTTGAAGTTGCTGAATGAGCATGGAGAATTCCTGAATAAGGAAGAAGGAAATGAAGTGCTGCGTATAGCAGAAGCGGAAGCGTTTGAGTTTGCCGATATAGACCACATCGGAAGTTATCGCGAAGACAATACCTACAATCAGAAACATATAGATAGTGTTTTGGCTTTGAAATTGGTAGACGTGGATGCTATCCGTAAGGCCAATTTCCGTGTAGCTATAGATTGCGTTAATTCAGTTGGCGGTATTATTCTTCCTGAATTGTTGGAAAGGTTGGGAGTGAAGCATGTAGAAAAGCTTTATTGTGAAGCAACCGGTGATTTTCAGCATAACCCGGAACCTTTGGAAAAGAACCTGGGGGACATTATGGGATTGATGGCCAAAGGCGGTTGTGACGTGGCTTTCGTTGTAGACCCGGATGTTGACCGTCTGGCTATGATCTGTGAGGATGGAAAAATGTATGGCGAAGAATATACATTGGTGACCGTGGCAGACTATGTATTGAAACATACTCCCGGAAATACCGTTTCTAACTTGAGTTCTACCCGTGCTTTGCGCGATGTGACCCGTAAATATGGCTGTGAATACAATGCTTCGGCTGTAGGGGAAGTGAATGTGGTTACCAAGATGAAAGCGACTCATGCTGTGATTGGAGGTGAAGGAAATGGTGGAGTAATCTATCCTGAAAGTCATTACGGACGTGATGCATTGGTGGGAATTGCTTTATTCCTGAGCCATTTGGCGCATGAAGGGAAGAAAGTCAGTGAACTGCGTGCTACTTATCCTCCTTATTTCATTGCCAAGAATCGCATTGATCTGACTCCGGAAACGGATGTGGACGCTATTCTGGCCAAGGTGAAGGAACTGTATAAGGATGAAGAGATAAACGACATAGACGGTGTGAAAATAGATTTCCCGGACAAGTGGGTACATTTGCGTAAGAGTAATACCGAACCTATTATCCGTGTGTATTCTGAGGCTGCAACCATGGAGGCGGCAGATGAAATAGGCCAGAAGATAATGGATGTGGTTTATAGCCTGGCGAAATAAATACATTATTAATAGATAATTAGCCGTATTGAATGAGATTATATTTCGTTTGATACGGCGTTGTTTTTTAATCAGATAGAAATAAATACTATGAGAAAAAGCCTTTTATTTGTTTGGGCCTGCATGGGGGTGGTTTGTTTGATGAGTGCTTGTAAGACATCGGTTAAAAGTAAAGAATGGAAGCTGGTATGGGTAGAGGACTTTGATCAAAAAAACAGTTTTGACGAATCGGTATGGACTAAGATACCTCGCGGAACATCCGATTGGAACAACTATATGTCTTATTATGATTCATGTTATGCTATGCAGGATGGGAATCTGATACTTCGTGGAATAGCCAATCATACTCAGAAAAATGATACGGCTCCTTATCTGACCGGTGGTGTATATACCAAAGGAAAGAAACTGTTTACGGGCGGAAGAGTAGAAGTATGTGCCAGATTGCAAGCCGCTAAGGGGGCATGGCCGGCTATATGGATGCTTCCCGAAAAAGCGGAGTGGCCCAAAGGAGGAGAGATTGATATTATGGAACGGTTGAACCATGATCGTATTGCTTATCAGACTACTCATTCATATTATACGCATATATTAGGTATAAAGGATAATCCGCCTCACGGAGGCATCAATAAGATAAATCCTGAGGAATACAATATCTATTCGGTAGATATTTATCCGGATAGTCTGGTGTTTGCTGTCAATCATCGTCATACCTATACTTATCCGCGCATTGATACGGACAAGGAAGGGCAGTTCCCTTTCTATCAACCTTACTATTTATTGATAGATATGCAGTTGGGTGGCTCATGGGTTGGTGCTGTGGATCCGAAAGAGTTACCTGTGGAAATGTGGGTGGACTGGGTGAAGTATTACGAGAAACGCTGAATGCTGTTTGTCGGGAAACGGGGGGCTGTTCAATGTTGAACAGCCCCCCGTTCTGTTTAATTATAAGGTAAATAGGCCTAGATGTAACATCATCAAAGAAAAATGTTACAGGCGGAGCACGTCTGTTCTGCCTGTAAAGATGCGTGTATCATTGTGATTACAGGAATCATAAAGCTTTGTGTACTTTTGTTTCGTCTGGAATAAGATTCTAAAGATTGGAGCAGGGACAACATTTTGTTTAGCTCATTTTTGTTTTCAATAGGCATAAAGTAATTCCAGCCAATGGATGGAATTACTTTTTATGGAAGATATTTTAATGTAATAACCATGAATACACAAAGTCAAAAAGTTTCGATGGCCGAGAAAATCGGTTACAGCCTGGGGGATTGCTCGGCTAATCTGGTCTTCCAGATGATGATGATTTATCAGACAAAGTTTTATACGGACATATTCGGTCTGGAAGGTGCCATTGCCGGTACGGTGATGTTGGTGGCGCGTATCACGGATGCCTTTGTCGATCCTACAGTGGGGTTATTGAGTGACCGCACCAAGACACGTTTCGGGAAATATCGTCCATGGGTGCTTTGGACTGCGTTGCCTTTCATGGTTTTCTATGTGTTGGCTTTCTATAATCCGGGCATTGAAGATAAAGGGCTGGTAGCATTGTATGCTACGCTGTCTTATACCTTGCTGATGAGCCTTTATTCTTTTAACAATACGCCGTATGCTTCTTTGGGCGGAGTGATGTCCGGTGATATAAAGGAACGTACCAGTATCACTTCCATTCGTTTTGTGGCGGCTACCATTGCCCAGTTTGTGGTGCAGGGACTTACGCTCCCTTTGGTAAGCAAGTTTTCGGATGGTGGAGACAAAGCGCATGGCTGGTTATGTACCATCTCTTTGTTCGCTTGTATCGGGTTCGTTTTTCTGGTCATTACTTTCTTTTCAACTCGTGAGCGCATAGAGCCGCCTGCCAGTCAAAAGACAGATACGCGTCAGGATATAAAGGATGTGTTTGGAAGCGTTCCTTGGCGGGCTATGTTCATACTTACGCTTTTCATTTTTATTACGCTTGCCATGTGGGGTAGTGCCATGAACTATTATTTTGAGAATTATGTGGATGCCGGAGCATTGTATGCCTTTCTTGACCGTCTGGGACTGGTGGCAATGGAAACGGATGGCAGCGCGGGGTATGCTGTGTTGAATGCTTTCGGGCTGGTAGTCAATTCTTCCGATAAGGCATACGAGGTAGGATTTGGAGTGTTTAATATGTTGGGAGCACTTGTCCAGTTCTTTGGGGTGATTCTCTTGTCCGGCTTTTTGGCAAATCGTTATGGTAAGAAACGCGTTTTTATCGTTTGCCTCTCACTTACGGCCATTTTTACAGCTTTGTTCTATTTCCCGGGAAAAGCGGATGTGGAAACGATGTTTGTACTGAATTTCCTGAAGAGTTTGGCATACGCGCCGACTGTACCTTTGTTGTGGGCGATGATTGCGGATGTAGCCGACTATTCAGAATATAAAAATTACCGTCGCGGCCACAGGCTTTGTGTTTGCTGGTGTAGTTTTTGCCTTGAAGGCCGGGCTGGGTATCGGTGGGGCCATCCTGGGGTTTCTGCTTTCAGGATTTGGGTATGTGTCCGGTATCGGGGCAGAACAAAGCGGTACGGCTATAAGGGGGATTGTACTTTCCTCCAGTCTGATTCCGGCTATGATATTTGGAATGGGAGTAGCTGCCTTATGCTTCTATCCTATTACAAAAAAATACAACGAACAGATGCAGGCGGAACTTGCTGACCGTCGCAGTAAGGCCGGTTATTAATGAAAAAGAACAAGTTATTTACCTTAAAAACTTTGTAATATGAAAATAAGATATGTGACATTATTGGCTGCCATTGCCGGATTAATGGCCGCTTGCGGCAATGACCGGAAGGTCGAGCCGGATCCTTCGCTGAAGGAAGCAGCTTCGGGCAAGTTTCTGATGGGGGTAGCGTTGAATGTACGTCAGGCAGCAGGTCAGGATACTTGCGCCTCGAAAGTGGTAAAACGTCATTTTAATTCCATTGTGGCCGAGAATTGCATGAAATGCGAAGTGATTCATCCGAAGGAAGACCGTTTTGATTTTACGGAAGCGGACCGGTTGGTTCGTTTTGGCGAGGAGAACGATATGGCTGTTATCGGGCATTGCCTTATCTGGCATTCACAGCTGGCACCTTGGTTCTGTGTGGACGAACAAGGAAAAACAGTAAGTGCCGACATCTTGAAGGAGCGTATAAAAAAACATATCCAGACTATTGTGACGCACTATAAAGGGCGTATAAAGGGCTGGGATGTATTGAATGAAGCCATTGAATCGGACGGCTCCTGGCGTAAATCTCCTTTTTACGAGATATTAGGCGAAGAGTACATCCCGCTTATTTTTCAGTATGCTCATGAAGCAGATCCGGAAGCCGAACTTTACTATAATGATTATGGTATGGACGGGAAGGCTAAGCGTGACAAAGTAGTCGAATTGGTAAAGATGCTGAAAGACCGTGGACTGCGCATCGACGCGGTAGGTATGCAGGGACACATGGGAATGGATTATCCGTCAGTGTCCGAATTTGAAGCCAGTATACTGGCATTTGCAGCTACCGGAGTAAAGGTGATGGTAACCGAATGGGATATGAGTGCATTGCCCACGGCACGGATGGGAGCCAATATTTCGGATACGGTGTCTTATAAACAATCCTTGAATCCCTATCCCGACGGTTTGCCCGACTCTGTGTCTGTGGCATGGAATAACCGGATGAAGGAATTTTTCGGTCTTTTCCTGAAACATTCGGATATCATTACCCGTGTGACAGTGTGGGGGGTGACGGACGGTGACTCATGGAAGAATAATTTCCCTGTGCCCGGACGTGTGGATTACCCTTTATTGTTCGACCGTGATTGCCAGCCGAAACCTTTTGTGGAAGAACTGATTGGAAAACATAACATTTAATAACGTAACGATATGGAAAAGAAATTCAGATACTTGGTGCCCGGAGACTATATGGCAGATCCTGCTGTACATGTTTTTGACGGAAAGCTTTACATTTATCCTTCTCATGATCGCGAGAGCGGAGTGGAGGAGAATGACAATGGTGATCATTTTGACATGTGTGACTATCATGTCTTTTCTACAGAAGATGTGATGAACGGAACAGTGACCGATCACGGAATCGTACTGAAAGTTTCGGATGTCCCTTGGGCCGGGCGTCAGTTGTGGGATTGTGATGTGGCCTGTAAAAACGGGAACTATTATATGTATTTTCCATTGAAAGACCGGAACGACATCTTCCGTATCGGCGTGGCGGTGAGCGATTGCCCCGAAGGGCCGTTCATTCCCCAGCCCGATCCCATGCATGGAAGCTACAGTATAGATCCGGCGGTATTTGATGATGGTAATGGGAACTATTATATGTATTTCGGCGGTTTATGGGGTGGACAGCTTCAGCGTTATCGCAACAACAAGGCATTGGAGTGTGCGGCTTTTCCGGCTGATGGTGAACCGGCTTTGCCTTCACGTGTGGTGAAACTTTCGGACGATATGCTTCAGTTTGCCGAAGAGCCGCGGCCTTTGGTTATTCTGGATGAACACGGACATCCGTTGAGTGCCGGTGACAATGCGCGTCGCTTTTTCGAGGCTTCATGGATGCACAAGTACAACGGGAAATATTATTTTTCTTATTCTACGGGAGACACTCATCTGCTTTGCTATGCCACAGGAGATAATCCGTATGGTCCGTTCACTTATCAAGGGGTTATTTTGCAGCCTGTGGTAGGTTGGACTACTCATCATGCCATTGTAGAATACAAAGGAAAATGGTATCTGTTTCATCACGATTGTGTCCCTTCGGGGGGAACCACTTGGTTGCGTAGCCTAAAGGTATGCGAATTGGAGTATGATGCGGAAGGGAAAATAAAGACCATAGAATCTGTCTGAAAATAAATCAGTGATACATCATTCGGACAGATTGGACCGGTTGCTTTGCCGGGCATTGTCCAAACAGACCGTTTGCAGAAATTATGTTCATTGTCCGGAACTTGCAAACGGTCTGTTTATATCTGTGCTCTTCAAATATAATGTCTGGTGGTGTGAATGTAATTTGTTGTAATATAATGTGTTATGTGTGTATTGTAACGCAGGTAAAGATTCATGTAACACGTTTGAAGCAAGATGTAACTCTACGAAAGATGCGTGTATCATGCAGAGAATTTATATTCGGCGACACTTTCTATATTTGCGTCTGAAATCCGTAAAGGAATTGGTCAATTATAATACTAGAAAGACAATGAAACAAAAACAAAAGCTGAAAAGATGGTCGGGCGTGCTGATCGCTTTAGGGGTGCTGGGCTCCTCTTTTACCTCATGTAGTTCGATCAAGAAAGGAAATGATTTGCCAGTTGTAGGAAAGTCTGTCGCTCTTTTCGATTACTTTAATTATAAAGGTGAGGATGATGTCTATATTTCCAATCCGCTTCCAGGAGATGATTATTTTTATAATCCTATTCTGCCGGGATGGTATTCCGATCCCAGCATTTGCACCAATGGTGAAGGTGATTATTTTCTGGCTGTTTCCACCTTTACTTATTATCCGGGTGTGCCTCTTTTCCACAGCAAGGACTTGGTGAACTGGAAGCAGGTGGGGCATATCTTGAATCGTCCTTCTCAATTAGTCAACATGGAGGGGCAACACGTAAGTGGAGGGATTTTTGCCCCGGCCATATCCTACAACCCGCATAACAAGACTTATTATATGGTTACTACCAATGTAGGGGTTGGAAACTTCTTTGTGAAGACACAAGATCCTTTTGGCGAATGGTCTGATCCTATTATGTTGCCCGAAGTGACAGGCATTGATCCCTCTTTCTTTTTCGATGAAGATGGGAAGGCCTACCTTGTCAATAATGATGACGCGCCGGACAACAAGCCTGAATACAGCGGACATCGTACCATCCGTGTGCAGGAATTTGATGTGAATGCGGACAAGACGGTGGGACCGCGCAAGATTCTGGTGAACAAGGGAGCTCGTCCGGAGGACAAGCCCATCTGGATTGAAGGTCCGCACCTTTATAAAATAAACGGGAACTACTTCCTGATGTCTGCCGAGGGTGGAACAGCCGGATGGCATTCGGAAGTGATTTTCCGTGGTGATTCTCCGACGGGCAAATTCACACCGTGGAAGAACAACCCTATTCTGACCCAGCGTCAGTTGGATGCGGAGCGTCCCAATCCGGTGACGTGCGCTGGACATGCCGATTTGGTTCAAACCCGGGAAGGGGATTGGTGGGCAGTCTTTCTGGCTTGCCGTCCCATAAACAACACGTTCGAGAATTTAGGACGTGAGACTTTTATGATGCCCGTTAAGTGGAGTGAGGATGGTTTCCCCTATATGACGCAGGGGGATGATCTAGTGCCAGTCATTGTTCGCCGCGAAGGAGTGAAGCGTGACGAATCTGCCACCTTCGGAAACTTTGAAATGAATGACGGTTTCGACGGACAAACATTGGGTATGGAATGGATGACTTTGCGTGCTCCTGCTACCGGACTTTACTCGCTTTCCCAGACTCCGGGTTATCTCACTTTGAAATGTGATTCAGTCAGTGCTTCCGAAAAGAAGGTGCCGGCTTTTATATGCCGTCGGTTGCAGCATCATAAGTTCGAATGCAGCACACGTATGTTGTTCTGTCCGCAGAGCAAGGCGGAGCAAGCGGGCATATTGTTGTTCAAGGACGAAAAGCATCAATATTTCCTAGCTGTAGGCAGGGATGATCAAGGTGAATGTATTTCCCTCAGGCAGATAGGCGATGGGGAAAGTAAGGTGCTGGCTTCCGTTCGCTTGGACGACGGAGGAGTGCTTACCGACCTGAAGGTGGTTTCGCGCGGAACACATTATGATTTCTACTATGCTCGCCAGGAAGGTGTGTGGTACGTGTTGTGCAGGAATGTGGACGCTGGGTATCTGTCAACGGCCACTGCCGGAGGCTTTACTGGAACAACGATAGGCATGTATGCTACCTTAAAATAAATGACTGTTTGATTTTTTGTATAACTTAAATTAATGTATTAATGAAAAATGCTATGAATTTTAGGCCGGTGGGGCTGATGCTTCTATTCTGTCTCATTCCTTTGTGGGCATTTGCACAGAGCGTGATGGTAAAAGGTGTAGTAAAGGACACAAGTGGTGAAGCCATCATCGGAGCCAGTGTCTTGGAAAAAGGCACTACCAACGGTACGATTACCGATTTTGATGGTAACTTTGCATTGAATGTATCGAAAAACGTCGTGTTGGTGGTGAGTTTTGTCGGTTACAAGAACGAGGAAATCCCGGTAGCGGGAAAAAGTTCTTTAAAGATTACATTGAAGGAAGATTCCAAAGCTTTGGAAGAAGTGGTGGTGATTGGTTACGGTAGCGCCCGCAAGAGTGATGTGACCGGATCTATTGCATCGGTAGGCGGAGAGAAGCTGCGTGAGATGCCTGCCACCAATATTACATACGCTTTGCAGAACCGCGTGGCAGGTGTGGATATGTCGCAGACTTCTTCCGCACCGGGTGCTTCCATGCAGATCCGTATCCGTGGTACCCGTTCGTTGAACGCCAGTAACGACCCGTTGGTGGTATTGGACGGAATCCCCTTTATGGGTAATTTGTCCGATATCAACCCCGGTGACATCAAGAGCATGGATATTTTGAAGGATGCATCCTCTACTGCTATCTACGGTTCGCGTGGTGCCAATGGTGTTATCCTGATCACTACACACAAAGGGGCACAGGGTAGTCCCGCCCGGTTTACTTACAATGGGTATGCAGGTATGAAGAAGGTATTTTCCAAATATCCCATGATGAACGGTAGCAAGTTTGCCGAAATGCGTAAACTAGCAGGCAAGTTCGAGAATTCGGTGGACGAGTCGGACGATGTGGATACTGACTGGCAGGACTTGATGTTACGAGACGGTTATGTAAACAGCCACGATGTCAGCGTGTCCGGTGGTACCAACGGTGGAGGCTATAGCTTTGGCGCGGCTTACTATAAGGATCAAGGTGTCATTCCTACTCAGAACTATACCCGTTACTCTCTGCGTGGTTCTTTCGATCAGGGTGTGGGAAAATATTTCCGCTTCGGACTGGTGAACAATACCAACTATAACGTCACCAAAGGTTCCAATATCGGACTGTATGGTGTACTTTCCATGTCTCCTATCGCCGACCCCTATAATGCGGACGGCACATTGAAACGTACCGTGAAATACAACAGTCAGGATGAGTCATTTGTACTGACCAGAGGCGTTGTGGAAGAATTGGAAGACAGTTGGCTGAGCAAGACCGAAGGCTTCGGTACGTACAATAACCTGTTTGCCGAAGTGAAATGCCCGTGGATGGAAGGTTTGAAATACCGTGTCAACCTGGGTTTGAACTATCGTTCTACTAAAGGTGGATCGTTCACTGGCGAAGGCATCAACAGCACTACGGCAGACACTCCGTCCACCGCTTCGCTGAACCACTCGGAAACGACTAATTGGACTGTGGAGAACCTGCTGACTTACGACCGTACTTTTGGAAAGCACCAGCTGAATGTTGTCGGTATGTACTCTGCCGAACAGACTGTCTATACACGTTCGGACGTTGCCGGACGGGATATTCCTGCCGAATATTTCCAGTTCTATAACATCGGGCGTGCGGAAGGCACCATTACGGTGAACCCCGACAACTGGAACTATCAGAAGAGCGGTCTGATGTCTTGGATGGGCCGTGTGATGTACACTTACGACAATCGCTATATGTTGATGGCGACTGTACGTGCCGACGCTTCTTCACGTTTGGCAAAGGGACACCAATGGCACACTTATCCCGCCGTATCGGCAGGATGGAACATTCGTCAGGAAGAGTTTATGGACGAGGTGGACTGGATAGATATCCTGAAACTGCGTGTAGGTTACGGACAGACCTCCAACCAGGCTGTTGATCCTTATAAGACCTGGGGACGCTTGGCAACCCGTCCTTATAACTTCGGTCCTACTGGCTATGTCACCGGTTACTATGTATCCGAACTGCCTAATGCCGAATTGGGTTGGGAATACTCTTCTACATGGAACTTCGGTCTGGACTTCACCTTGCTAAGAGGACGCCTGTCCGGTACATTTGAATATTACATTCAGAAAACCACCGACTTGCTGCAAAGCGTAAGCCTTCCTTCCACTTCGGGAGTAAGCAGCTATATGGCTAATGTGGGAAAGACGGAAAACAAAGGTTTTGAATTTACCTTGAACGGAACGATTCTGGACAACCATAACGGATGGACATGGGAGGCAAGCCTCAACCTGTCTGCCAACCGTAACAAACTTACCGAACTGGCTTCGGGTTCCAAAGATGATAAAGCGAACAACTGGTTTGTAGGACATCCCATCGACTGTATCTACGACTATGAAAAAGTAGGCTTATGGAACAGTGATGATCCCGATTTCCAATACTTGGACATTCTGGAGCCGGGTGGCAATGAAGGTATGATCAAAGTGAAATATACCGGTGATCGTGATGCCAGCGGCAAGCCGACCCGCGCCATTGGTCCCGAAGACCGTCAGATTATCAGCTTGGAACCTAAATTCCAAGGAGGTTTCAGCACTCGCGTGGCCTATAAAGGCTTTGACTTGAACGTTATCACCGCCTTCCGTTGCGGAGGCAAGCTGATCAGTACACTGCACCACAGCAACGGTTACCTGAATATGCTGACCGGTCGTCGCGGACAAGTGGATGTAGACTACTGGACACCGGAGAACAAGGGGGCCAAGTACCCGAAACCGGGTGGTATCCAGAGTGGTGACAATCCGAAATACGGAAGCACATTGGGCTATTTTGACTCTTCTTACTGGAAAGTACGCAACATTACGCTGGGCTACAACTTCGAGAAGCAGGCTTGGCTGACCCGCATGGGCATACAGAGCCTGCGTGCTTACCTGTCCGTGCAGAATCCGTTCATTATCTGTTCTCCTTTCCATAAAGAAACCGGACTGGATCCCGAAACCAACTCTTACGGTAACGAGAATGTAGCTGTGACAGAAGGTATTCAGAAACGATTCCTGACAGTAGGTACTAACTCACCGTCCACCCGTAACTATTTATTCGGTATTAACTTAACATTCTAAATGAAAGCATGACTATGAAACCTATATTTTCAAAAATAAGAGTTTTGGGAACAGCCGCACTGGCTTTGTTCCTGACAGCATCCTGTTCAGACATTCTGGACGAGCAGCCGCGCAGCAGTTATGATCCTACTTTCTTTAAGACAGAAAAGGGAGTGGAAGGCGGTGTGACCTCTATGTATGCACACTTGCGCTATATTTACGGACAAGCTTATTATTATAATTCCTGTCTGACGGGAACCGACGAGGCAACCTGGGGATGGAGTGCCGATGGTAACTTCAAGGATGCCGACCTGTCCGGAGTAGGCAACCTGACTGCCACGACTTGCCGTTCCGACGCCTTGTGGGGAACCGCTTTCTCGAACATCAACACCGCTAACGGAGTGATAGAGAACGGTGCCGAAGTAGGAGTCAATGAATCATTGGTTTCCGAAGCCCGCTTCTTCCGTGCGTTCGATTATTTCCTGTTGGTGCAGACCTTCGGCGGAGTGCCTCTGGACCTAGGTTCCGGCGAACTGAAGTTCAATATCACTCCTTCACGTACCTCCGTGCGCAATACCGTGCCCGAAGTGTACACCAAGGCCATCTTCCCCGACTTGCTGACCGCTATCGAGAACTTGCCCGCTAATCCTCGTGTGACGGGTGGAGTGACCAAGACCGTTGCCCGCCTGTACTTGGCAAAGGCTTATCTGACTTATGCCTGGTGGCTGAAGAATCCGAATAACATTCCTACTTATCCCGAGTGCCAGCGTACGGACCCCGACGGACACGATGCGGCATGGTACTTCCAGCAGGCATACGATGTGGCGGTTACTGCTATCGAGAACCCCGGTCCTTTCGGCTTGCAGGAAAGCTTCTGGATGGTGAATGCCGGACCCAATGACCGTAACATGGAAATCCTGCTCTATGCAGACCATACGCAGGAAGACGAGTATTATAATGGTGGCAGCCTGAGCTACGGTGGCGGTGGTGCTCCCGATAACTTTGCCGGATGGATGATGAACTGGAACTATACCGACGCGCGTTCGGCTGATAATCAGGCTGTCATCAACCGTATTGCCGAGCAGTGTTATGGCCGCCCTTGGACCCGTATGGCTCCTCCGTTGGGTGTGTTTACCAAGACGTTTGCCGACAAGGTGAACGACTCCCGTTACGACGGTACTTTTACTACTGTTTATCGCGGCAACTGGTCTACAGCCGGACAGAACTGGGAATCGGTGACTAATGCCAACGGAATGAAAGTGAAAGAACGTGAACCTATATTCTCTTTCGTATTCCAGGATATGGATAAGATAGACTATGCAGGAGAAGGTTCTAAAAGCAATCTGGGAGCAGGTACGTTGCCCGGTCGTCCCGACTGGGTATTGGGACTGGATGCGGTAGGCCGTTATGTATATCCCGGTCTTTGGAAACTCGGCCCGTATCGTACAGACAACGGCTCCGGAGCAGGACAGCCCAATGCGGGAAGTACCCGTCCGTATAACATCGCCAAATTCTCCGAACTTTATCTGGTTGCTGCCGAAGCTGCCGTAGAAGGAGCTGCCACACAAGCCGGCAAGTCTGTCCGTGACCTGGTGAACGTGCTTCGTGCCCGTGCCGGTCGCTGGACTTACAGCAATGCCGAGTACAAGGAAGTGGATCGTGATTTCAGTGCTGAAATGACAGCCGCCACTCCGGCAACCATTGACATCAACTATATTCTGGATGAACGCAGCCGCGAGTTCTATGGCGAAGGTTATCGTTGGTTCGACTTGGTTCGTACTCAGAAATGGAACGAATATGCTGACAGTTACGTGATTTGTGGAGGCAAGGGTGATCACAATCCGCAGACTTACAGCCGTACCATCGAAGCGTTCCATTATCTCCGTCCTATCCCACAAGGACAGTTGGATGGCATGGAAATGACAGAGGAGGAAAAAGACGCTTATCAGAATCCGGGATACAGAGATTGATTTTTTGTTTTTTAAGAGTACCCGCCGTTTCTTTCTGTTTCTGATGGAAGAAGCGGCGGTCTTTTTATGGTATGGACTGCTGGGTAGGTTATCATCTTCCCATAGAATATATGTTTTCAGTTTGATGAGTATGTGGCTTCCTTCTGATAAATTTACTGTTTCACTTAGGTGGGTAAGTTTTATCACTTGTAAGCATTCGGCCTCGTGCGTGTTTCTCTCCAAGTTATAATAAAGTCAAAAGCC
>ERZ1027060.434-NODE-434-length-14536-cov-24.135902_pt1 | contig 14536 bp, 6 predicted proteins | sample MGYA00519424_ERZ1027060 | MGnify/ENA primary metagenome ERZ1027060 (study PRJEB26926, sample SAMN06164500) | human gut metagenome | biome: ENVO:00009003; feature: ENVO:2100002; material: ENVO:00002003 | host: Homo sapiens | place: USA | collected 2012 ... | reverse complement strand
ATCTTCAACTTAGCAGGAGCCTTCTTGCTACCTACCTGGTTGATGCCTGTTGAGACAGACTCATTGGTCTTACCGGCAAGGTTATAAACTGCACCGTTTTCGAATTTCAAGTCCTTTGTCTGCTGACCACCGCCGTTGTTGAAGATGATCATAGTAGGAGCAGCTGTCAAATCGCCATCATACTTCCACATCCAGACATCCAAACCATTCTTCTTCATGCCAGTCTTGGTACAGCTTACACCTGGCCAGTTACCACCAGTAAAGTTGTCTGTATCAGTCCAAGCCCAGCAATCTACCTGATTCCAGTCTGAAGGAGCGAGGAAGTAAGCGAAGATACCTGTTGGAGCAGGAATAACAACATTCTTCTTCATGGTATATTGAGCAGAACCTGTCTTGGTTGTACCATCAGCATTAGTAGCACTCCAAGTTACAGTCTTGCTCTCGCCTTCCATCATATCAGCACCGAGTGTGAAAGTAGCAGCCTGACCAGGAGTCAGATTTACCTGCTCGCCATCACCGATCTTATACCAACCGCTCTTAGCATTGCTGCTCAGCGTTGCAGTTACAGTGATTGTCTTCTCAAATTCACCACCGTTAGGGCTGAAAGCCACCTTAGCAGCAGCTGTCGAATTTGCTGGAGCAGAAATCTTCTTGGCACTTTTACCACCGTCATACTCCAAGTAGATATCACTTGTAATACCAGTGATGTCACCAGACTGAGCACCGCTACCATTATTCAATATTACATTGAAGCTCTCAACGTTATCGAAATCATAAGTCCAGTATTTAGCACCATCAATCTCCTCAGGACCGTTCATCACCTTACCAGGCCATGCACCTGTCAAATTCTTACCGTCAGCACCTGTTGTCCAAGCGTGGATGTAAGGAGCCTTGTCAGCCTTCACCATGACCACGATAGATGCGTTAGGATCAACCTTAGTATATGTTACCTTACCAGTCTTCTCATTGCCTTCAGAGCTTGTTACACTCCAAGTCACAGTCTTGCTGTCTTTGAAGTTCATACCTTCGCCGATAGTGAAGGTGGCAGCCTCACCAGGAGTCAAATCTACCTTGTCCTGTCCCTCTATCTGGTACCAACCAGACAAGGCGTCTTCAGAGAGTGTTGCAGTAACAGTTACCGTATTGGTACGGAAAGTACCACCAGCTGGAGAAAGAGAAACGCTTGCAGGCTGAAGTGGAGCCTCGTCAACCCAAGTTGTACCAGCCTCTTCATTGCCATCATAGTCCTGACCACTCTTATGCTGAGCAGCAGTTTCGTAGATGAAAGCACCATCATCAATGAGCTTGCCACCTGTCCAGTCTTTCACGAGTACGCGAACCTGACCCTTATTGCTAGGAGCATCAACGGTGATAGTAGGACCTGTGTAAGTCTTGCCTGTTACCAAGTCTGTATAAGTACCAGCTGGGCAATCTGTGAAAGTAGCACCACCATTGAGGGCTACAAGTGCATAACTGTCCTTATAAGCACGCTTGAAAGCGATACCGCCGTTAGCAGCACAACCCTCGTCAGTCCACTGACCCTTACGGAGAGCAGGAACAGCCTGACGAATCTTGTTCAAACGGATGAGGTGCTGAGCCAAATCATGATTCAATGAGGCAGCCACATTACCAGAAGCCTTGTATACACCGAAGTCTGATGCTTCTACATCACCTGTGATATATCCACCGAAGTAAGCACGACCAGTGTTAGAAAGAGGACCATTAGGGCCTTTGTCAATCACAGAACCACGACGGAAACCTACCTCAGAACCATAATAGAGACATGGGATTCCACGGAAGGTAAACATCAGAGAGAGATTCTCAGCCCACTGAGCATCACTACCAGAGAAACGGATACCATCACTTGGCTGAGGACCGTAGTCATGACTATCTACATATACTACATTATAAGTAGCATCATTGTATTTCATATCACCAGACTTAGCCAAGCCGTATGCACTTCCTGCATTAGAGAAGTTGTAGTGCAATGGGAAGTCGATTACATTGAAACCGCTTGACTGTGAATAGTCAGGCTCATGCCATGCGCCATTGAGCATAAAGGTATTGTTGCTTTCAGGAGAATCCGCATTATCCTTCTCGCAGAGAGGCATCAGCTTAGCATCATAACCTGTACCACTGTCATAGATTTCCTGAGTGTCCCAGTATGACTGGCTGCCATCAAAGCCATCCATCAGTTCCTTTGGAGCCTTCCATGTATAATAATAAGGTGAAAGGTTGTCCTGACCACGGTACTGTACACTACCGAAACGGGCACAAACCTCACCATACATGAAGAATGGAGCCTTGTTCAATCGCTTGTCCTCGTACTGCTTACCGAGGGCAGCAAACTGAGGAATGAACTGCTTGCAGAAGGTAAGACGTGAGATGTGACCGGATGTATCAATACGGAAACCATCGACACCCATCTTGATGAAATTGCCATAGCATTTGACAAGATATTCAGCCACTGTATTATTCTCAGTATTGAAGTCCACACAGTCACCTGCAATCTGAGCCCACCAACGATTAGGAAAGTCCCAGTTGAAGCTACCCAAATGGTGCCAGTAGTTGTGTGAATCATGATTCTGACCATCGGTATTCTTCATCAGGGCAAGACGACGCTGATACTGTGCCGCAGGCAAAAGACTTGGATAGTCACTACCCAATATTTCTGGATTAGGAATCATACAAGCATTGATGTCTGCCTGATTACGAAGACGGGTATCACGGTCGAACTCCTTGCAAAAATGCTCCTCACCGAAGTTACCGGAGTGGTTGAGCACGATATCGAGAATAATCTTGATACCCTTTTCGTGAGCCTTGTCGATGAGTTCCTGGAACATCACGTCACCACTCTTTTTGCCATCACCACTCTGATAACGGCAATCTACCTTGGAGAAATCCGAAGCATGATAGCCGTGGTAGTCATAACCGGATGCATTCTGTACGACAGGAGTAATCCAGATGGCAGTGAAACCTAACGCCTTGATGTAGTCGAGTTTGTCGATAACACCCTGGAAGTCACCTCGCCAACAAGGGTCCTTGGTACTCTTCTGTGCTTCCTGGTTGTCCCAGCAGAGCACATTGTTACTTGGATCACCATCGTAGAAACGAGTGGTCATCATGAAGTAAATACTTTCATCACGGAAATCTGTACGATTAGCCGTGAAGACATCCGTCGCCATCGCATTAGACGAGGCAAGAAGCAGCAGCATCGCTGCAAAGAGCTTCTTCTTGAACTTTCTCATAAATTTTTTTGAATTAAGTTAAGATATTTAGTTAAATATTATTCCACTTACAAATTTAATCATAATAAATGATGATAACAAATAAATAAAGCAACTTCCGCTCATTTTTCCGTGCAATCGATTGCATGAATAAGTAAAATAAACAAACACAAACGATTATACGAAAAAAATACGCAAGTTTTCATCTGAAAACTTGCGTATCTAAAAGAGAAAAGAGATTTATTACTTGATGACGTACTTCTTACCGCCGCAAACATAGACACCAGGAGCGAGGATGTACTCAGCATCTGCCATGCTACCTACCTCAGCTACCTTCTGACCGTTGATAGAGTAAATCTTCAACTTAGCAGGAGCCTTCTTGCTACCTACCTGGTTGATGCCTGTTGAGATAGACTCGTTGGTCTTACCGTCACGGTTATAAACTGCACCGTTTTCGAATTTCAAGTCCTTTGTCTGCTGACCACTGCCGTTGTTGAAGATGATCATAGTAGGAGCAGTTGTCAAATCACCATCATACTTCCACATCCAGACATCAAGACCATTCTTCTTCATGTCTGTCTTGGTACATGCTACACCTGGCCAGTTACCACCAGTAAAGTTGTCTGTATCATTCCAAGCCCAGCAGTTAACTAAGCTCCAGTCTGAAGGAGCGAGGAAGTAAGCGAAGATACCAGTTGGTGTAGGAATAACCACCTCTGCCTTCTTGTTGAAGGTAGCAGTACCTGTCTTAGCATTATCCTCTGCATTAGTTGCGCTCCAAGTTACAGTCTTGCTCTCGCCTTCCATCATGTCAGCACCGAGAGTGAAGGTAACTGGCTTACCAGGAGTCAGATTAACCTGCTCGCCATCGCCAATCTTATACCAACCGCTCTTGGCATTGTCGCTGAGGATTGCTGTCACGGTAACAGTCTTCTCGAAGTCACCACCGTTAGGACTCAAAGTAACCTTGGCTGTTGTGTTGACAGGAGCATCGAGGGTCTTGACATTTGAACCACCGTCATACTCCAAGTAGATATCGCCTGTGATACCAGTGATGTCACTTGACTGCTTGTCATTACCATTATTCAGAATCACATTGAAGCTCTCTACTCCATCGAAAGTCTTGTACCAGTAGTTGACACCACCAATCTCTTCAGGACCATCCATAGTCCTACCGTGCCATGCACCTGTCAACTCCTTAGCTGGAGTACCAGGAACCCAAGCATAGATAGTTGGAGCCTTGTCTGCCTTTACATATACGGTGATAGATGCGTTAGGATCCACCTTGGTGAAGGATACAGAACCATTCTTCTCACTCTTGTCGTTCTTAGCATACCATGTTACAGTCTTAGTCTGCTTGAAGTACATGTCTTCACCGATAGTGAATGTCTTGGTCTCGCCAGGAGCCAACTCTACCTTGTCCTTACCTTCTACCTGGAACCAACCAGAAGTTGCCTTACCGCTAAGGCTTACCTCTACAGTAACAGTATTGGTGCGGAATGTACCACCAGCCTGAGAGAATTTCAAACCAAACTCATTAGTCTGTGGCTCAACCCAAGTTGTACCATCTTCCTCATGACCATCATAAGCCTGTTCAGCCTCTGACTTAGACTTAGGAGTCTCATTATAGATGAAAGGACCATCCTCACCGATCTGACCGCCCTTCCAGTCCTTCACGAGAACACGGAGCTGACCCTGAGTAGCAGGAGCATCAACGGTGATAGTAGAACCTGTGTAAGTCTTGCCTGTTACCACGTCGGTATAAGTACCATCAGGGCAATCTGTGAATGTTGCACCACCATTGATGGCTACGAGTGCATAGCTGTCATCCTTATAAGCACGCTTGAAGGCGATACCGCCATCAGCAGGAGTACAACCATCGTCGGTCCACTGACCCTTACGCAAAGCAGGAACAGCCTGACGAATCTTGTTCAGACGGATGAGGTGCTGAGCGACATCGTGATTCAATGTAGCAGCCACATTGCCTGAAGCTGTGTAGTCACCGAAATCAGTTGCTTCTACATCACCTGTGAGGTAACCACCGAAGTAAGCACGACCAGTTTCTGAAAGAGGACCGTGAGGACCTCTGTCAATCGGAGCACCGCGACGGAAACCAACCTCAGAACCATAATAGAGACATGGAATACCACGGAAGGTGAACATCAGAGAGAGATTCTCTGCCCACTGAGCATCATCACCAGAGAAACGGAATTGGTCGTTGGTTTGCTGAGGACCGTAGTCGTGGCTATCTACATATACTACATTATAAGTAGCATCATTATATCTCTTGTCACCTGACTTTGCCAAACCGTATGCTGCGGCAGCATTACCGAAGTTGTAGTGCAATGGGAAGTCGATCACATGGAAACCGCTTGCCTGAGAATAGTCTGGCTCATGCCACTTACCATTCACCATAAAGGTATTGTCGCTTGTTGGTGTTGGGGCATTGTCTGACTCACAGAGAGCCATCTGATGGTCATCCACACCTGTACCGCCATTGGCTTTATCAAAGAGTACCTGTGTATCCCAGTAAGACTGGCTGCCATCCCATTTGTCGAGCAAGTCCTTTGGAGCCTCCCATGTGTAATAATAGCAAGAGAGGTTATCCTGACCACGGTATGTGACATCACTGTAACGGGCGCAAACCTCACCATACATGAAGAAAGGTGCCTTGTTCAATCGCTTGTCCTCATACTTCTTACCGAGGGCTGTAAACTGAGGAATGAACTGCTTGCAGAATGTCAAACGTGAGATATGACCGGATGTATCGATACGGAAACCATCCACACCCATCTTGATAAAGCTGCCATAGCACTTTACGAGATAATCTGCTACGTAGTCGTTCTCGGTATTCAGGTCAACACAGTCGCCTGCAATCTGAGCCCACCAGCGATTAGGATAATCCCAGTTAAAGTCACCAAAGTGGTGCCAGTAGTTGTGAACATCCTCGTTCTTACCACGGACGTTCTTCAACAAGCCAAGACGACGCTGATACTGCTCATAAGGGACACTTGTAAGGTAGTCGGAACCCAACTTCTCCTCGTTAGGAATCATACAAGCATTGATGAGTGCCTGAGTTTCCAAGTCGGTATTACGGTCAAACTCCTTGCAGAGTGTCTGCTCACCGAAGTTACCGGTATGGTTGAGCACGATGTCGAGGATAATCTTGATGCCCTTTTTGTGAGCCTTGTCAATGAGTTCCTGGAACATGGCGTCACCGTCTTTGCTACCATCGCTGCTCTGATAACGGCAGTCAACATGCTGGAAATCCATGGCATGATAACCGTGGTAGTCATAACCGGATGCGTTCTGCACTACTGGTGTAATCCAGATGGCTGTAAAACCGAGTGCCTTGATGTAGTCGAGCTTGTCGATGACACCCTGGAAGTCGCCTCGCCAGCAAGGGTCTTTTGTTTCAATCTGCGCTGACTGGTTATCCCAGCAGAGCACGTTGTTACCAGTATCACCATCATAAAAACGCGTAGTCATCATGAAGTAGATACTTTCGTCTCGGAAGTCCGTACGATTCGATGTAAAGACATCGGTCGCTACCGACTGCATAGAGACGAGAAGGAGCAATAAAGCTGCCCAAAACTTCTTAGTAAACCTTCTCATAAATTGTGTTGTTAAGTTAAGATATTTAGTTATTTATCATTTGTGTGCAAATGTAATAATAAAAGGTGTAAACAGCAAATAAACAAGCAATTAGCCCCCACTTTTTATGTGCAATCGATTGCACCAGAACGTAAAATATGATTGCACAATCGATTGCACAAAATCTTTCAAAGATTTTCGCCCAAAAGTTTGCATAATTAAAAACCTCTCTTAGACCATGAAGTAATGGTTTAAGAGAGGTGTAGTATTTTAACCGAAAATGCTTAAAGTAATTCTTTAAGTGCTTTCCTTACTTCAAAGTTAGGAATACCTAAAGTATAAACATCCTCGTCATAATCCTTGATGGTCAGATAACCGTATCTATAGAGTTTTTGACATCACGGTAAGCCTTCAAAGTATCCTCATATTCTTTCATCCTTTTTATATTGTTTTTCTGAAAGTTCAGGCTTGTTCCCTCAATTTCTGGATTACCTCCAGTGGAAGTTCGGTAGCCGTTGATACTTGCTCTTCAGAAAGACCCATTGAAAGAAGGCGGCGAGCTGTGAATAGCTTTTCTTTAGCCATTCCTTCCTCACGACCCTTTTCCAAAGCCGTATCTATAGAGTTTTTGACATCACGATAAGCCTTCAAACTATCCTCATATTCTTTCAACTCTGTTGGGGTGAACTTCGCAATCTCGGCCTCCTCAAAGAGTTTAGTAAACACTTTCTCTTTCAAGGCAGCAGGACGCTTATCCAATCGGGAAAGGTTTTTCAATACATACAACCACTTATCATAAAGCGTGTCAAGCTCCTCCTCTGTCTTATTGAACTTTGCTATCTCAACATACTTGAAAGAAAGTTTGTCATTAAAAACCTTAAAAGTCTTCTTATCAAGCAAGCCTACATCATGGTTGATATCATTCTTGTCAAATGCCTCTTCTTCCAAGTCGAAGTTCAGCAGAGCAACTGTATATACATGTTCAAGTTTGAAGTTCCATTCTGCCCCTTTTGGAGCCTGCTCACGGATAGGAAAAGTAGAATAGAACAAAGAACGATCCTTGAAGTACTTCTGATAAGCATTCTGCATTTCAACGATGAACTTTTCACCATGCTCATTTTCGCAATAAACATCAAAGATGGCCTTGCGCTCGGCAAAGACATCACCAACGTGCTCACTATTCAAGTACTTCACATCCTTAATGACCTGAAAACCATCAAACAGTGAATTCAAGAAATTGATGAGCAAATCCTTGTTAGGCTTTGTTCCAAAGATACGCTTAAAACCGAAATCGGTAAGCAAGCTAATATATCGTTCTTCTATCCGTCTCATATCCATCTCCTTTTAAAACGTTTAACTGAAATGTGATGCAAGGTTATAAAAAGCGAAGTCCCATCTTGGTACACATCGTTGAGAGTCGTGGTGGGATTTGTTACTGCAAAAACACATTTAAAACAAAAAGTTCCGCCCTGGTACGCTGTTCTACGGGAAGCGTGGCGGATTCTAGTGCTGCAAAGTTACGATTTAAATTCGAATTCTCCAAATATTTTTCGAGAAATCTGCCCCATCCCCCTCACTAACAACCTGCTAAACGAAAAACGAGGATTGCATCCCTGCAATCCTCGCCTAACTTTAGTAAAAGATGATTAATAAAAGTTTGCATAATTAAAAACCTCTCTTAAACCATGAAGTAATGGTTTAAGAGAGGTGTAGTATTTTAAACCGAAAGTCTATTGTAACATAGCATTCATGCTAATTAACTTCCTTCCAATCTATGAGACCCTTGCCCATATCATCTAATTCAACAGCCAAAGCTATAACCTTTCGCCCATCAGCTTTAAATGGTTCAACATACTGTCTGTCTTTTATCTGATGTTCAGCAGCAGTAACCCCACCATTATTAGAAAGTTTAAGTTCAAGAACATAAATAATACGACGGGTAAAAACCACCATATCTATTCTTCCTGTAGAGATTTGCTTTTCTACTTCGACCTTGAAACCTATAGCATTAAAAATGGTACTAATGATAAGGCGATAACGTTCTTCCATATCCATGCTTGCCAACTTTTTATTGCTATACGGCACATCAGCTATCAAAGCCTTCAGGGCTTTCTTGGCTTCATCAAGATTACCATCTTGCATCATCTTTAAAAGAATATTCTGTGTGGTAATAGCCTGAGCTTTTGTCTTCAAGGTCAAAGCCGGTACTACTATTTTGTAGAGTGCTTTCCTTACTTCAAAGTTAGGAATACCTAAAGTATAAACGCCCTCGTCATAATCCTTGATGGTCAGATAACCGGATTGATAAAGGAAGAGTTCTGCTCCTCCATCAGAAACATCAGAAGTCTCCAAAGTATCGCGGTCAATGTAGCAATGATCGAAATGCTCCAACTGAATTTCCATATCACTGACAAACTTCGGCAATAAAGACGTTGCCCCAGAAGCAGCCCAGTAGTTTTTCAGTTCTTTGTCAGCCAAAGCATTAAGCAGACTGAACGGATTGAAAATATCAACAGGACTGTTCTTACAGAAGTGATAACCGTCATAATAAGCCTTCAACTGCAAAATCGTTTCTTCCGGCGTCCAACCATTATGTACTCCCATAGCCTCAATTTCTGGCATGAAATTGCTCACCACTTCCTCTTTCGTGATACCACAGATCGCAGCATAAGGAGGATCAAAACTGATATTACTCAAATTATTCAAGACTGAGAACAATGAGATTTGAGTAAACTTAGTAATACCCGTGATGAAGACAAATTTCTCGTATACGTCATCAGCTTTGAGAATAGCAAAAACACTACGATAGATAGAGGTACAATCTTCATGATGAGAAGTCTTCCAAGAATGCTGCAAAGGCGAATCATATTCATCTATCAGGATAGCAACCTGCTGTCCCGTCTGTTCATAGGCAGTCTGGATAATAATATCAAAACGATTGGATAAAGAGTCGGAAGCAGAAGCTTCTATTCCATATTTCTGTTCATATTCCTTGAAAGCCAGATTGAGATAAGCGTTGAGTTCATGAGCAGTGGATCCAGCCCGGCTCATATCGAGTCTGACAACAGGACGTTTTACCCATTCCTTTTCTAAATCCATGATTTTCAGTCCTTCGAACAGTTCCTTCCTACCTTCGAAATAAGCCTGCAAAGTATCCACCAACAATGATTTACCGAAACGTCTTGGACGGCTCAGGTAATTATATGTTTTATTGCTATTAACAAGATTCCAGATAATCTCTGTCTTGTCAACATAGAGCAGACCTTCCTTTCGAATTTTCTCAAAAGACTGTATGCCTACAGGTAATATTCTATTATTCGTTTCTCCCATAATTGATAAGATATGATGTAATACAGGATTTATCATTTAAGTTCCTGAAAGTTCAGCCAGTTCAGGCTTGTTCTCTCAATTTCTGAATTTCCTCCAGTGGAAGTTCAGTGGCTGCTGATACTTGCTCTTCAGAAAGACCCATTGAAAGAAGGCGGCGAGCTGTGGATTGCTTTTCTTTTTCCATTCCTTTCGCCATTCCTTTAGCCATTCCTTCCGCCATACCTTCTTCACGACCCTTTTCCAAAGCCGTATCTATAGAGTTTTTGACATCACGATAAGCCTTCAAACTATCCTCATATTCTTTCAACTCTGTTGGGGTGAACTTCGCAATCTCGGCCTCCTCAAAGAGTTTAGTAAACACTTTCTCTTTCAAGGCAGCAGGACGCTTATCCAATCGGGAAAGGTTTTTCAATACATACAACCACTTATCATAAAGCGTGTCAAGCTCCTCCTCTGTCTTATTGAACTTTGCTATCTCAACATACTTGAAAGAAAGTTTGTCATTAAAAACCTTAAAAGTCTTCTTATCAAGCAAGCCTACATCATGGTTGATATCATTCTTGTCAAATGCCTCTTCTTCCAAGTCGAAGTTCAGCAGAGCAACTGTATATACATGTTCAAGTTTGAAGTTCCATTCTGCCCCTTTTGGAGCCTGCTCACGGATAGGAAAAGTAGAATAGAACAAAGAACGATCCTTGAAGTACTTCTGATAAGCATTCTGCATTTCAACGATGAACTTTTCACCATGCTCATTTTCGCAATAAACATCAAAGATGGCCTTGCGCTCGGCAAAGACATCACCAACGTGCTCACTATTCAAGTACTTCACATCCTTAATGACCTGAAAACCATCAAACAGTGAATTCAAGAAATTGATGAGCAAATCCTTGTTAGGCTTTGTTCCAAAGATACGCTTAAAACCGAAATCGGTAAGCAAGCTAATATATCGTTCTTCTATCCGTCTCATATCCATCTCCTTTTAAAACGTTTAACTGAAATGTGATGCAAGGTTATAAAAAGCGAAGTCCCATCTTGGTACACATCGTTGAGAGTCGTGGTGGGATTTGTTACTGCAAAAACACATTTAAAACAAAAAGTTCCGCCCTGGTACGCTGTTCTACGGGAAGCGTGGCGGATTCTAGTGCTGCAAAGTTACGATTTAAATTCGAATTCTCCAAATATTTTTCGAGAAATCTGCCCCATCCCCCTCACTAACAACCTGCTAAACGAAAAACGAGGATTGCATCCCTGCAATCCTCGCCTAACTTTAGTAAAAGATGATTAATAAAAGTTTGCTATATAAACTCTGTATATTTTTGTTTCAAACTCATTTCATCTGAATTTTCACTTAATCCCAGAGCGACTTGCTGCTGGAATTAGATTCTGACTCATCCTCCTCATCGAAACCGTAATCCCAAGAAGAGAAGTCGTTTTCCTTGGAGAGACCTCCACCAAGTTCACCTGGGCCATCATCAATTCCTTCAATTTGCGATGGTACCAACAGTAGTGACTCCACAACTACAAAACTTACTGAAACATTTGGTTGTATATATTTCTTTTTCATATTACTCTTTGCTTACTTGTTCTACAATGCTTATAGTTACTTAACCACGAACTTTCTGCCGTTGTGGATATAGATACCACCTGCTGTAGGCTTCTCTACCTGCTGACCACTCAGGGTGTAGTATTTGCCATCGTTCAACTTAGTGCTCTGATTTACCACCTCGTTGATACCTGTTGTACCGCCAACATTATCAAAGTCAAATATGACTCCAGGAACCTTCTTCGCACTGCCACTAGAATAAAAATCTTTATAACTTGTACCAAGATAATTCATCTTTGCCGCAGTTACCTTATCTATAGGCAAATAACTACTGTTACTTGAGTATGGCTTGCTACCTTTAGAAATCCAGAATCCAAGAAGATAATCATTTGCTTTATAATTAATTTTATCACCTGTAGCAATCTGGGCATTATAGTATCCAAAGAGATAATTGTAATTATCCTTGTCAGATGAAGGAATCACACGTGAAACAGGAATTGGCTTCAAGAAGTTTTTATCCGTATATTCTTTATCAGTGTTATACTGCTCCATAGGAATTACCAAATTATTGTAGGATGTAAAATCTTCACGATATTTGAATTTAGCTCCAGGTATATGAGAAGCAGCATCACTCGTTGTTGCAAGAATCACACCAATATTAGCAGGAATCACACGGTCCACATCAGATACAAATTCATTAATATTCTTTAGAGTCATCTTAACAACACCAGATTTTTCATCTGTGCTGATGCTACTAACCACAAAGATATCAACCATATTAGAAATCTTCCATGCCTTTTGTGCACTCCATGTTCTCATAAACCTATAGCCGTGATCCAAATTAGCAATAATTTGCTTGTTGTCTTCAGAATCATAAACCACGTCCTCTAAATCGTGTAACTCCATATCACTATTTGCAGTAATGGTGTAATAATAGTCAGTAACTGGTTTATCGGTACCATCACTACAGGTATTGAAGTAAAGACGTACTGTCCATCGACCTACAGGGCGGTTCCAAATGATATCCCATTCTTTTTCTGGGTTAACACCATCCTGTGTATAATTAACCTGATTAGGATCATTAGTTTCTGCGGTATGACCAAGTACATTTGGATCCTTAGAATCATAAGGATTCTTAGCCATCTCCTCAGGCTCAGCACCATCAGTATTCTCATACCAAGTGATTTGGGGATCACGGTTACCTACAAATCTGAACTTTTTTCCATAAGCATCTTTATTAGTAACGACTCTCGCCTTATAACACTGCTCAGTCTCATCATAAACCATATCTGCAGCATTAGATTTGTAATTCCATGTACCATCCGCATTGGTAGTACCAGGAATAGCATCACCTACCAAAGATACAGAGGTAAGCACTTTACGATCATTACGCAGAATAAGTTCAGCCATGAAACCAAAGTGCTTCGTATCCTTACACTCAGTATCTTTACCTTTGTTAGGATTATACTCAACAATCTGTACACCAAAATTACGTTTATTAATCTTTATAGGAGCCTCATTTGGACGGACCTCGTTTTGAGGTCTATCACCGGTATACTCAAGTCCACCATTACCCGACATGAAAAGTTTTTTAGTCGTTGGAATAGCAATAGCATGAAGATGAGGATTGAAGGCTCCATAAGCTTTCGCATAATCAGCAACTCTTGCATAATTGGATATTACATAGTACGAACGATTTGCAGCGAGATTGACTGTAGCAAAGAACTTATCACTAAATTGCAGATCATCCTTTTTGTAAGCATCATAAAGAGGCATAGCAGTGGCATCAGGAGCATCGCTGATGAAGTAAGCCACACGCTTCTTTGCTTGATGCGTAATCTTCCACATCTTTGGCTCATGACCGTTCTTTTCTACAGCAATATATACTTCGTACAATCCATCAGAATATTCACTTTCAGACACATTACGAGTAGAAAAATCCCAATAATTCTTTGTCTTGTCAAAGAGATTTGTACTTTCATTAGCTGTTATTTTAGCCCATTCGGTACTTAGACCCGTTGCAGGAGTATCCTTATTAATATTCGCAACTCCTGGACCAAAGATACCAGTTTTTTCTCCATTCTCATTCACATACATAACCTGAGCTTTAGCAGTAAGAGAAGCAGGTATCTCAACCATATATACATCATATGGAGTGGTTGCAGCTTCACTAATTGATTGATCATTCTGCTGCTGGAACTTGAACACAGCATCGTCATAATTTATCCCCTCTGTATCAAAGGTAAAGAAGTCACCAGCGAGATAGAAACCCTGAGTATAAACATGACCTTCGAGACGATTCTTTGTCACAGTAGGCCAATCAACGGGTGTGTTGCCACTGCCGCCTCCTGTGCCGCCGCCAGTTGAGCCACCACCTTCTGAAGGAGCAACGGTTTTACCATTATTATTGTAATATTGATTATTAGCTACTTCAAAACCACCACTTTCTGGATACTGATTGAATTTACCACCACTACCATTATTAAAAATAATACGAGCATTAGCAAGAGTACAAGTCCCCAAGTCAATAGTCCATGTTACCACTTTATCACCATTGACGGTTGCTGTAGTGTAATTTTTGCGCATACCAGGCCAAGGATGATCTTTTTCGGAAATTGTCTTATCCGTATTTACATCAAAAACATAAGCATCATAACTGCTCCAGTTGTTTTTATCAATGAAATGGACTGTGACAGTTTCAGCCATCATTTTCAGTGGTATGCTCATTAAGAAGCACAACACCATCATCATTAGTGTAAATCTTTTCTTCATAATTATATAGCTTTAAAACCTGTTGGCGGAATTAATTTAGTGCATACTTAATTCTGCCAATGGGCTTGTC
>ERZ1027060.420-NODE-420-length-14887-cov-28.669364_pt1 | contig 14887 bp, 10 predicted proteins | sample MGYA00519424_ERZ1027060 | MGnify/ENA primary metagenome ERZ1027060 (study PRJEB26926, sample SAMN06164500) | human gut metagenome | biome: ENVO:00009003; feature: ENVO:2100002; material: ENVO:00002003 | host: Homo sapiens | place: USA | collected 2012 ... | reverse complement strand
CAGCCGCACGATGAATATCGTCGCGGGTAATGACAGACACAATCTTAGGTGACTGCTCTACAGTCATCGGCGCACGAGATCCGGTAACGTTCACCGCATCCAACTCATAAGCCTTTCCGCCCTTATAAAGGGTAGAATCTACTTTAGTTCCTTCGGTGCTTACTCCTTCTGCTTTTGCATGGCTCAGAGTAGCAACGCTGAGCGCACCCACAAGAACCTCTCTTCCCAAAACAGAGAAAAGTGCGTAGCCCTTGTTGGAGAAGCGGTTGAACTTCAGGCTGTTGCGCTTGTTGAAAATTGTTTTGTACATTAAATTAAAATGTTTAAAAATAAATAATAAATGGAAGCCATCGGTACGCTTTGCCGCTGGCTTTCGGGGTGCAAAGGTACTGATAATAACAGACCTGACCAAATAAAATTCGATTTTTTTGCAAAACGGTCCTTTGTATGGATGTGTTTACTGTCCCTTGTATGATGTGTTTAGATTAGATAGGTTATATGATTCTCTCTTCCGTAATACTACTATTATCTTATACCTACAAGAAGTTTATGTTCGTCGATGTTGAACTTATGTTTAGCGTCGTTGAACTTGTGTTCGGCATTGTTGAACTTATGTTCAACGTTGCTGAACATAAAATATATAGGGGAATGTGAACAATTCTGGGTGGTTTAACGATTTTAGTTGACTACTTTTAGCGTTACTGTTAATACGTGTTGACCCAGTTAGCCAGCTTTTAATAAACATTCTTAGGGGAGAAAGAGAAATCCCTCCCAAATCAAGAGCCGGAAAGCCCTTGTTTGAGAGGGATGGATGTATGGTGCATAACCTGACGGCTATGACTTCATGAATCTTAGAACACTACCTTTTTACCCTTGTTGGTGATGTAAAGATGTCCCTTTACAGGGTTCTGAATCTTTCTACCCTCAAGGTCGTAGTAGATGATGTCTGCATCCTTGTCATCTGTGATAACACTATTGATGCCAGTAGCAGTGCCCGAAATATTCAAGAAATCTTTCCAAACTTGTGCATTCTTATAGGCATCCAAACTTTCGGCAGGAACGTAAAGAGTGCAATTTTGGTAATGTGTATCTCTGAATACCAAGTAATTTTCTTTATCAACTATAGGAGGAACTATAGACAGACAAGTTATTTGTTTCAAGTCATAACAAGTGAACAAGTCTTGATAAAATTCTGTAACATCCTTTCCAAGAGTTAATTTTTCTATTGAGTTGTTGTAAAAGGTTTCATTGTATTTTAAACCATAATTTACCATACCTTCAAGGTTTCTACCTAAGTAAACTCTTTTTAGACTTGTGCCAAAATCTTGATAACCATCGATGCTCAAAACTTGCTCGCTGTCGTCAATAGTTAGTTCTTCTATCGGATTGTTACCAAAAGCGTGACTCTGCAATTTGTTTACAGTAGATGGAATGGTCAACTTACTGATGTTGTTCCAATAAAAAGCATTCTCGCTGATTTCTGTAATGTTGGCAGGGAGACTTACCTCATTGAGCGAGCAATGATAGAAAGCATATTTTCCTATTGATTGAAGAGTAGAGGGAAGCGTTACACCAATAAGGTTTGTTTGGTCTTTAAATGCCTCATAAGAAATGTACTTGATGCCTTCTGGTACATTGATGATTGTGTTCGCTGGCATACAGTTCTCGCCTTTATATTTATAGATGGTATTGCCAATCGTCATCAACCCGTCAGGTTGGTTTTGATACCATTTTGTTGCATCGAAGGCTCCGTTACCAACATAATCTATGTTGCCAAGGTTGATGTCTTCGAGATACCAACAATATGCAAAAGCATCATTCCCAATAGATAAAGTATTCGCACTCTTTGCCTTTGGCTCCATTCTTGAAACACTCTTTAGAATATCACATCCATAAAAAGCACTTGCTCCTATGCTTGTAATCTGAGCTGGTAATATGATTTCTTTTACATTTCCACAATTATTGAAAGCATTATCAGCAATTTCTGTCAATGTGGAAGGTAAGGAAATGGTTGAAAAACCTAACTTGCAGAAATGATTGCTAGGTATGCGAGTGATGCCTTCTGGAATTTCCAAGTGAGTACCCAAGTCTTGTCCATCTATATTGATTGTTCCGTCTGCAGCAATAGGACTTGCTGTAAGTTCCAAGTTGCACCATTGCTTCATGCTTCCTGCATATTTTACATTTTTGCCTTGTGGAAGAGCACCCGTAATCTTTTGCAAGTCTGTGCCGATAATAAGATTGGTAGCCGTTACGCCAGTAAACGCATTTTTGCCAATGCGCAAGTGCTTGATGCCTGAAGATACCGTAACGTTGTCGATAGTGCCTTTATAACCATAGAATGCCATAGGGGAAATGGAATCCATGTCTGCTGTGAATACAATGTCTTTCAATTGCATTCCATTGCGGAGGTAGAAGTTCTTGGTATAAGAAATGGGGTTGGTATCAAGTGGGTAATAAGAGCCGCCGTCACCTTCTTCGTTTATGTCGTAGTCATTAAAAGTTATTTTTACCCAGTCGCTAAGTTGACCTTCGTAGTGCAGTTCCTCCAACTTGTTGAACTCGCTGAAAGCTGCAGGACCAATGTATTTGAGAGAAGCTGGTAATTTGACATTAGTAACCTTGCTGTCGTTCATGAATGCAAACTTCTCAATGCGTTCCAAGCCTTCTGGCAAATTGATGGAAAGCAATTTTGTGCATTCATAAAAGGCATAGGCTGGAATGACCTTTAGATTGTCGCTAAATGTGACAGATGTAAGACTTTCGCAATGCTTGAAAGCAGATTTGCCCAAAGAGGTAATGGAGTTGGGTATGACTATGGAGGTAAGACTTGTACATTCTTCGAATGAGTTGTCCTCTATAGTCTTGATGCCATTTTGCAGTTGAATGTCAGTCAGTGCAGAACATCCATAAAAGGCACTTTCGCCAATAGAAGTCACATTTTCAGGTATGACAATTGACGTTAAGGCCGAATACGAAAAGGCATGGTTACCTATGTAAGTTAAAGATTGAGGAAGATTGACTGTCTTTAGTCCTGTAGCGTCAAACGCATATTCTTCAATCGTGGTAATGCTTTGTGGGAGATTTATCGTTGTCAAAGAAGAACAACCCAAAAAGGCACTCTTGCCGACAGTAGTGATAGGTCCTCTTGCTGTGAAAGTTGTCAGATTGGAGCAATATATAAACATTTCGTCATATATTTTAGTAAACTTTACCCCCAACTCTATGCTTTTCAATGACTTAAACCAAGATGTGTTGTTGATATTACGTCCAAGATAAAGTAACTCAATATTACTCTCGCTTCCAAAAGGATCTCCTTCGAAGTTTAGTATGTCATCACAATCTTCTATTGTAATGCTTTTCAGATTCTCCATTCCGTTGAAGGCGTAATCGTCAATTGTTGTAATATTTTTAGGAATGGTAAGAGATGTGATGCTACTGCATCCTTTCAAAGAATGAATACATGTCATACTTGTTGGGATGGTTATACTTGTAAGGGATTTGCAGTAATCACAATCTATGGTTTCGACAGAGTTAGGAAGAGTGAGGCTCTTAAGATTGACACAAGAGTTGACATTAACTTCCTTGACTGCTGCTTGTATGTTGAGGCTTGTTATGTTGTTGTTATCTTTAAAAGCATTATCAGCTATCTTACAAACCTTATAAGTGTAAGTTTTCTTTTCCCACTCGTCGTAATATTGGATTTCTGCAGGAATTGTTATATCGCCAGAATATTCTCCTTCGGCAACATAGGCAACTTCTCCAATATACTTGTCATTTTCATCATAAGCACTTGTCAAATCATAATTTATGCCATCTACTTCTATAGCGTATGTGCCAAGACTAAAACATAAGATGGCAAATAATGTTAGTATAATCTGTTTCATTTTCTATGAATAAAAAATGGCGTGTAGCCGTTCGTGGCTTGTTCAAAACTCAGGTTACCGCCAAGTGACCTCGCATAACAACAAGCACAGAACGGCTCACGCCAAAAGAGGCATGAACCTTCCATCTGCTTGTCCTCGTTATGCGAAAATTGGCGGTATTCGAGTCTTGGAGAACAAGAGCTAAAAGCTCAATATCTTAAAAAAATATGTCGAACGGCGACGCTTTTGTTAATTTTATTGTTATCTGTATCCCCTGAATTTGCTGTATGTGGATAAGCCATAAGACTATCATCCGCCATGCAAATTGGGGATAGGGTAGCAAACCCGATGCTGCGTCGTTATTCTTTTCTTTCTGTTTCTTACTTCACGTTTTGGTTATTACTTAGGCTTTGCTCCTTTATTTGTTGAGGTGCCACAAGCCCCTTATCATCGGCAAAATTAAGAAAAATATTCTATACTTCCAAACTTTTCTGCATAAACCAAGGAAAAATGTTGAAAATATCTCTCAGAAAGCAATGGACTTTCGGATAAAAATACTATCTTTGCAGCGTGTTAGAGTTGGAAAAGTGGCAGAATATACTCGAAATATGGTTGGAAAAGCTCCATAATTCTGCCAGATAATGGTTGGAAAAAGTAACAAGAATATGCTTAATAGAAAGATATACAGTTATTTACGTAATTTCTTCGAGACGGAGAAGAAGGCTCTTCTTATTTCTGGTGCTCGTCAAGTTGGCAAGACATTCGCTATCCGCAAGGTTGGAAAAGAATGTTTTGCAGATGTCGTGGAAGTGAATTTCCTTAATAGTCCTGAGTGTAGGAAAGCTTTCAAGACACCTACGGACGCAAAGGATATTCTATTGCGTCTCTCGGCTTTGACTGAGAAGAAACTTGTTCCTGGGAACACGCTTATCTTTTTTGATGAAGTACAAGAATGCCCTGAGATGGTGACGGCCATTAAGTTTTTGGTGGATGAGGGCAGTTATCGCTATGTGATGAGTGGCTCATTATTAGGGGTAGAGTTGAAAGATATTCGAAGTGTGCCAGTTGGCTATATGGCAGAGAAAGAAATGTTTCCGCTTGACTTTGAGGAGTTTGCCGAGGCTGTGGGGATGAGTGCTGATGTGATGAAATATGTGAAAGAGTGTTATGAACAACGCAAAGTGGTGGATGAGGTGGTGCATGACAAAATGAATGACCTCGTTAGGCTCTATCTCATCATTGGCGGAATGCCTGAGGCCGTTCAGAAATATATTGTAACCAACAATTTGCAAGTGGTTAGAGAGGCGCAAAGAGCAATCTTGCATCTTTATGGAAAGGACATCGCTAAGTATGACCCTAAGAACAAGTTGTATATCAAAGACATCTTAGACTTGATTCCTTCGGAATTGAATGCCAAGAATAAACGGTTTATCTTGAAAGCATTGAATGAAAAGGCAAAGTTTGAACGTTACAAGAACTCTTTCTTGTGGCTTGCCGATGCTGGCGTAGCTCTGCCTACATATAATGTAGAAGAACCACGCTTGCCTTTGAAGTTAGGTGAGCAAAGAAATTTGTTTAAGTTATTTCTGAGTGATGTGGGGTTGTTGGCGAGTCAATATGCTGCCAATATAGCCATTGACTTGCTTACTGGCAAGTCAGAAATCAATAATGGTTCCATCTATGAGAATTTTGCAGCCCAAGAACTTCGTGCTCATGGTTATGCTCTTTACTACTTTAATAATAAAAAGCAAGGTGAGCTGGATTTTGTGGTAGAGGATAAGGGAAAGGTGCTGCCAATAGAAATCAAGTCTGGTAAAGATTATAAGCGACATAATGCACTTTCTAATGTGATGGGTAATGAGGAGTATGATATTCCTCATGCTATCGTGTACTCCAATGGCAATGTTGAGGTCGTCGGCAGGATTCTCTATTATCCGATTTATATGTTGATGTATCTTCAACCCGAAATGTTGGCAGAACCGATATTTAAGTTTAGTCCTATCTAAATATAGAGGAAGAAAAAATCCTCAGAAAGCAATGGACTTTCGGATAAAAATACTATCTTTGCATTAACTTCTGAGGAAAATGGCATGGATATTGCTCATCTACCCCTATAATTTATAATTAAACAAGGTATATAAGAAAGGAATAAGCAAATGGAAAAGTTTGATGTTAAAACGCTCAATGATAACGTGTTCGAGACTATCGGCAAGGAATGGATCTTGGTGGCTGCAGGCAACAAGGATAAGTTTAATATGATGACTGCTTCTTGGGGATGCCTCGGATGGTTGTGGAACAAGCCTGTGGCTGTCATCTTTATTCGCCCAGAACGTTATACTCATGGGTTGATAGAGGAAAATGAATACTTGACACTCTCTTTCCTCGGTAAGAACGAGGAGGCTCGCAAGATTTATAATTTCTGTGGTTCTAAGAGTGGACGTGACTTCGATAAGGCGAAGGAGACTGGTTTGACACCTGTGGCAACCGACAACGGAAGCATGGCTTTCGAGCAGGCTCGCATGACCTTCGAGTGCCGTAAGCTCTTCAAGGATACAATGACTGCTGAGAAATTTCTCGACAAGAGTCTCTTGCAATGGTATGGAGAGAAAGGTGGATTCCACGATGTCTATGTGGTGGAAATCGTAAATGCCTATACTAAATAACAATAAACGAAACAATGGCTCAAGAACAAACAGCAATTCGAGAACGTCAGAAGACCCGATTAAAGGAACCAAGACGTTATGTGGTGATGATGTTTAATGACGACTTCACACCGATGGATTTTGTGGTGGACATCCTTCAGTCCATCTTCTTCAAGTCGGCTGAAGAGGCAGAAACAATCATGCTCAAGGTACATCATGAAGAAAAAGCCGTGGTGGGAACTTATAGCTATGATATTGCCAAGAGCAAGGTGGAGAAAGCCATGGAGCGGTCTCGCTCACAAAAGTATCCGCTGAAGCTTACTTACATGCCAGAATAAGTAAAACAAAATGTGGGAATTTCCCACCTAAAAAGAAAGGAAGTTATTACGATGGATAGTATGGGATTGACCCGATATATGAGTGTCTTGATGGATGATGCTCTCAAGCAGGCTCGATTCTTCGACCATGAGTTTATCATGCCGGAGCACTTGCTCCTGGCCCTCTTGCGACAGTTTTCTTTCTGTCAGGCTCTTCAGGAGGAAAACGTGGACTGTTTGAAAATGCATGAGGATTTGGTGAATTGGCTTGCCAAACAGGAGCGGGTCCCTTCATCAATAAAATATTTGCCAGAACCTTCATCTCTTTTCAAGACGATGTTTGGTACAGCTTGTGCCCTGGCGGTGACTGCAGATAGAAAACTGGTTCACGTGACTCATTTCGTGCAGGCGATGCTGGGTCTGCAAAATTCAGAGGCAGCATTCCTGTTGGGAAAGGCTATTGGCGACAGACAGGGAGAATTCCTTGCCAGCGTAGATAGCTTTTACCCTCTTGAGGGTGATGCTTCTGATACAGGCATCATGTCAGATGAAATGGACGATGAGTATGATGATGATTATGACGAAGAAGGGCGTAATATGCCGGATGACTGGCACCAGCTTGTAACTTGTATCTCCAGAAAGGTGGATGAACATAATCCGCTCATCGGAAGAGAGCAGGAACTGGATCGTACCATCCAGGTGCTTTGCCGTGCAGAGAAGAATAATCCTTTGCATATTGGTGAACCGGGAGTAGGAAAGACGGCTTTGGTCTATGGGCTTGCCAAACTTATCAATGAAGATAAGGTGCCTGATCGTCTGAAAGGTGCCCGCATCTACAGCATGGACATCGGACAGATGTTGGCTGGTGCCCAATATCGTGGTGATTTTGAGAAACGCATCAAGCTGGTCATGGCTGGTGCAGCCAATGAAGGTAATGTCATCATCTATATTGATGAGATTCATAATATCATTGGTGCCGGACGTGGTTCTGACGGCAGTCTGGATGCTTCCAATATGCTCAAGCAGTATCTGGAGGCTGGTGACATCCGCTTTATCGGCTCTACTACTTACGAGGAGTACAACCGCTATATGTCTAAGAGCAAGAGTATTACCCGCAGATTCCAGCAGATAGACATCAAGGAACCTTCTGAGGAGGAGACTATCAAGATATTGGAGGGATTGCAATATAAGTATAATAAGTATCATGGCGTGACTTACCGCAAGGATGCATTAGAATATGCCGTGCGTGCCAGTGCCAAATACATCAGCAACCGCTGTCTGCCGGATAAGGCTATAGACCTCATCGACGAGGCGGGTGCTTATCTGGAGGTGCATCCTGTGGAATATCGCCAGCGTTCTTACGTTACTAAGGCGATTATCCAGCAGATTCTTACCAAGGTTTGTAAGATTGACGCAGCTGCCATCAAGGATGAGGATAACGATGCTTTGGCAACGCTCCAGCAGCGTATGATCGACAAGATTTATGGTCAGGATAAGGCGGTAGATAAGGTGGTTGAGGCTGTGATGATGGCAAAGGCAGGCTTGATAGATGATGACAAACCATTGGCTTCGCTCCTCTTTGTGGGACCTACCGGAGTGGGAAAAACCGAGGTGGCAAGACAGTTGGCTAAGGAACTCGGCATCGAGTTGGTGCGCTTTGATATGAGTGAATATACCGAGAAACATACCGTGGCAAAACTCATCGGTTCGCCTGCCGGATATGTGGGTTATGAAGATGGAGGTCTCCTGACCGATGCCATCCGCAAGACGCCAAACTGTGTGCTCCTGCTCGATGAGATAGAGAAGGCGCATAGCGATATCTACAACATCCTGCTCCAGGTGATGGATTATGCCCGATTAACCGATAATAAGGGACAGAAGGCTGATTTCCGTAATGTGATTCTCATCATGACCTCAAATGCTGGAGCTCAGTATGCTTCACAGGCAAATGTAGGTTTCAACAGTAATGTTTCCCGTGGTGATGCGATGCTTGCACAGGTGAAGAAAACCTTTAAGCCTGAGTTTATCAACCGTCTGTCTGATATGGTGGTGTTCAATGATATGGATAAGCACATGGCAGAGTTGATTCTCCATAAGAAACTGCGTCAGCTTGATGAGAAGTTGGCTGCCAAAGGTGTGAGTCTTAGTCTGACGGATACTGCTTTCGAGCAGATGCTGAAGTGGGGCTTTACCAAGGAGTATGGTGCCCGTGAGATGGACCGCGTCATCGGAAATCGTCTGAAACCGCTTTTAGTGAAGGCTTTGCTCTTCGGCAAGTTGAAGAAAGGCGGTCAGGGTATCGTTGACTTTGACGGCAAGGAACTCATCATCAAGGATGTTCGTCCTTTAAAGAAATAATGCTAAAGACTATAGTTTTGAGTTATGATATTTCAGATAGATGATACTGCTGATGAGGTTTACTTCCCAGATCCCCATCTTGGCGAATCAGACGGATGCTTTGCTGTGGGCGGTGATTTGAGTATAGACCGCCTGCTGTTAGCTTATAGCAATGGCATTTTCCCCTGGTACAGTTTTAGAGACCAGAAGGAGCCATTATGGTTTTGTCCGATGAAGAGATTTGTCATCTTTCCTGATGAAATCCATGTGAGCCATTCGATGCGGACGCTCATGAATAAGGACAGGTATTCGGTGGGCATCAATGAGGCTTTCGATCGGGTAATCATGGAATGCGCTAAAAGCAATCACCGCAACGAGGAGGATGGCGCCTGGTTGGGCATGGACATCATACAGGCTTATACCAATCTCCACGAACAGGGGTTTGCTGCAAGTGTAGAGGTTTGGGACAAGGAGACCGATGAACTGGTAGGTGGTCTTTATGGAGTAACCATCGGAAAGGTCTTCATTGGTGAGAGTATGTTCTCAAAGGTTCCTTCTGCCTCCAAACTTGCCCTCATCTTCTTAGCTCGCTTTATGAAAGAACATGGAGGAAGAATGATAGACTGCCAGTTGGAAACTGCTCATCTCAAGTCGATGGGTGGCAGGTATATTTCCTACGAGGAATATATGAAAATCATGAATGATGATTAGGGAAATCATGCATGAAGCATAAAAGAGTTTCTCTTTTGAATAGAAAATAATAAAGGTTAGGTTCCCGATTCTGGGGAACCTAACCTTTATTTATTATCCAGCTTTTTGCTTTTTATTTAGAATATCGGTGTGCCGATGCAGCCGTTAGGTGCCTGGATATGAAGCAGGGCACATACGGTTGGTGCGATGTCGGTCATGTAGCATGGCTTGGTGCTGGCTCCATGCTGGATGCCCCATCCCATGAATACCAAAGGAATGTGGGTGTCATAGCCATTCCATGCGCCGTGGGTGGTTCCCTTCATTCCGTTGCTGTAGTAGGCAGGCTTCAGGATAACTTGTACGCCACCGCTGCGCTCACGGTTGTAGCCGTTGATGATGCGATATTTGATTTCCTCAGGGATGCTCTCGATGGATGCTTTTTCCATATCGCAAGCATACTGCACTCGCTTGTCTTTTTTCAGTCGGTTCACCACCTCTTGCTTGATGGCATTGTAGTCGAGGGAGAGGGAATCTATCTTCTGGGTATCAAAGAACACCTGATAGTTGGATACCCATTTCACAAGGTCGCCTGCTGATGGATATTTTACCTTGAGCATCTCGTTCAAGTCCTTCTGGGCTGTCTTGGTGTTCCAGTCGCCAGCAGGGATGCGGCGGTCGAGCAAGAACTGGGCATTGTTCATGCCACCATGGTCGGCACTGAGGAACACAGTGTAATTGCCTTTGCCCACCTTTTGATCGAGATAGTTGAAGAAATCTGCGAAGTCCTTGTCCAAGCGGAGGTAAGTGTCTTCTATCTCTACGGCGTTAGGTCCTACCTGATGACCGATGACATCGGTGCAGGAACAACTCACGGCAAGGAAGTCGGTCTCATTCCCACCGCCAAGGTTCTCGCCTGCGATCGCCGCCTTTGCCATCTCCAGGGTGTAGCTGTTGCCGAAAGGAGTGCTGCGGAGGATGTCGTAACCATATTTCTTGTATAAGGCAGGGAGGTCGAGTGGAAGCACAGGCTTAACGCCTGGCTTCACTTCCCTTTCATAGTTGGTGTCGTCGGCAGTGCTCTGCTTGTAGGTGTCGATAGGATAGAGGGTGTTCCATTTCTCAGAGAGATACTTCTTAGGTAAGTTCTTTCTGTTGAAGTTGCTCACCCATGCAGGCAACTTGTCCATGTAGAAACTGCTGGTGATAAATTTGCCTACCTCAGGGTCGTACCAGTAGGCACCATTGGCATGATGACCAGCAGGGAGGATGGCGGCACGGTCTTTGATGGCAACGCCGATGACCTTGCTGCGGTCGTTGGTGGCGATGCGAAGCTCATCGCCGATGGTGGTACACCACATGTTGCGAGGTGACTCCAAGCCAGCTTTACCATTGGAGCCTACAGGCTTCACGGAGTTGTCCTCAGTGCAGTATGTCTTCTTGCCATCCTTCATGAAGTTATTGCCGGCAATGCCGTGGAGGGAAGGTACGGAACCTGTATAGATGGAGGTATGACCGATGGCGGTGACGGAAGGAATATAAGGGATGCGGCAGTTCTCGTAGCTGAATCCCTCGTTCAGCAATCGCTTGAAGCCACCCTCGCAATAACGGTCTTGGTATCGATAGAGATAATCCCAACGCATTTGGTCAACCACCAGTCCTACAACCAATTTTGGTCGTGCTGGTTGTGCTTGTGTGATGCCACAGAAGGCGCAAAGCACGAAGATAAGTTTAAAGAATTTGTTCATAATCTTCTTCACTTGATAATATTGTAATATGTTTTAAATTCGCTTGCAAAGGTACGATTAATTTGTTACAAAACCATGAAAAGCAGAGAAAAATCGTGTTTCGAGACGCATCGCTGCAGGTTAGTGAACATCGGCTGCCTATAGAGATGTTTTTGTTTGCATAGGGTGTAAAATTGCCCAAGCAGAGGGCAAAAGATAGTTTATTCATTGTAAAAGTTTTTGTACTTTACAATAGCATAGTTTAATGATACAATATAATGATGAAACAAACTTTTATATTTCTGTTCTTCCTGTTGGCGGCAAGAGTTCGCAGTCTTATAATGGAGTGTAATTTGCTGATTTTCAGTAATATAACTGGTAGAAAAATCCACATGACCTAACGATGCGCTTCTTTAGCACCTAACGATGCGCATCATTAGACCTTAATAAAGCGCATCGTTAGAGTTCGTACTTGCACTTCTTTAGAGGAAATGGAACTTAAATATATATTTGTTAATAAAAATGTTTAATTTCCGAGTCACTTGCAAAAGCGTGTGGATGTGCTATACTAAAATTTGCTTAACTTATGCAGAAGCAGCTTTTGAGCAAGAACCCAGTGACCCCTCTTGTTAAGTATGACTATGCTGTTGCTTCATTCTTCATTTACCATCTCCCAATCCAAAATGCCTTTGCCTTCTTCGTCTAGTTCTATGCCTAAGCCTACTACCTCTCGCTTGTCGGCCTTGAAAGGCTCCAGGTATTGGCGGTCTTGAATTTGCTTAATGGCAGCTTCCTTGCCTCCATTGTTTCTTAACTTCAGTTCTATTATATAGATGTGATGAGTTGTTTTGACAACGAGGTCGATTCTGCCAGTAGAAAGCATGTGCTCTACTTCCACCTTCAAACCGATGGCATTCAAGATGGTACTGATGATCAGTCGGTAACGCTCTTCCATATCCATGGATGCCAACTTCTTGTTGCTGTAAGGCACATCGGCAACCAATGCTTTAAGCACTTTCATCGCCTTGTCTAACTCTTTGTATTCCAGATATTGGTACAACTGCGCTTGCAGAGATTGTGTATCAGCCTCTTGTCGCATGGTCAATGCAGGCAGTACGCATTCGTATAGCGCCTGTTTTACCTCTTCATTTGGGAAGCCTAAGTGATAGACATTTCCTACGCACGATTTGATGGTGAGATAACCTGATTGATATAAGAAGAGTTCTGATCCTCCACCAGTAACATCGGAAGTTTCCAAGGTGTTGCGGAGAATCATGGAATCCTCAAAATCAGGTAGGCGCAACTCTGCATCCTTAATGAACTTCGTCAGCATGGATGTGGCTCCCGATGACGCCCAATAACTGTTGAGATCCTGGGTATCAAGCGCATTGATAAGGCTGAAAGGATTGTAGATGTCAACCATGTTTCGGCGACTGAAATGGTAACCGTCGTAGTAGTCCTTCAGCTTGTCGTGGGTTTCTTGCAAAGTCCATCCGTTCACCTCTGCCATTTTTTCAAGTTCAGGCTTGAAGTTCTCTTTTATCTCCTCCTCAGTAATGCCGCAGATGGCTGCATATTCTGGTAGGAAACTGATGTTGGTTAAATTGTTGAGCACGGAGAAAAGGGAAATCTGCGTAAACTTGGTGATGCCCGTGATAAAGACCAGACGCTCGTATTCATCATCTGCCTTTAAAATGGCAAAGACTTCACGATATACCTCGGTGCATGCTTCGTGTTCCGGTGTTTTCCAAGAGTGCTGGAGTGGAGAATCATATTCGTCGATGAGGATGGCAACCTTCAAGCCCGTCTGTTTGTATGCCGTCGTAATGATGGCATCAAAGCGGTCGGCAAGTTGGGTGGTAGGGTCAGGAGTGATGGCATACTTCTCCTCGTAGTATCCGAATCGCAGATTCAGGTACGAACGCAAGGTTTCTACATTGGCTCCTCCACGGCTCATGTCGAGTCGAATCACAGGATATGCTTTCCAATCCTTCTCCAAGTCCATGATTTTGAGTCCTTCGAAGAGTTCCTTTCTTCCTTCGAAGTAATATTGGAGCGTATCAACGAGCACAGACTTTCCGAATCGGCGAGGGCGGCTCAAGTAATTATACTTTAGACCTTTGTTCGCCAAATTCCAAACCATGTCAGTCTTATCAACATAGAGATACCCTTCCTCTCTGATGATATAGAAAGATTGTATGCCTGTAGGCAGCTTTCTGTATTCCTTGTTTGCCATAATCCTTTCTCCTATTTGTATGGCGCAAAGATACGGCAAATAATTGAAACCACCAAATTTTGAAAGAGGAATTACGGTGTTGCTTTTTGAAGATGCATTCTTTCTGCAAGCTTGAATTCGTAGTTTCAAGCATGTTTTCTAAAACGAAAAAAGCAGTTAAGCGATTTCTGCATAACTGCTTGATTTTCAACGTGGACCAGCTAGGGCTTGAACCTAGGACCTCCAGATTATGAGTCTGTTGCTCTAACCAACTGAGCTACAAGTCCGGGAATTTTATTCAAATTCGAGTGCAAAGATAATAGAATTTGAGCAAATAACCAAATAATTTCTTAAAAATTTTCTTAGAATCAGAAAAATACCGTATCTTTGCACCCAATATGTGCGTGCGTACGTGTATGTGCATGACCAATATATACAAAGAAGAATTTCTATTCAGAAATGGACATAGACAAAAACAAAAGAATCGGTCTTACCGACGAACAAGTAAAACAGAGTAGGGAGCAACATGGACGTAATGTCCTTACTCCTCCTCAACGTACATCATTATGGAAATTGTATTTGGATAAGTATCGCGACCCGATTATCCAAATACTTCTTGTGGCAGCGTTCATATCCCTCATCCTTGCTTTTATCGAAAAGAATTACATGGAGACCATCGGTATCTTCGTGGCTGTTTTTCTTGCCACAACCGTAGGCTTCTATTTTGAGCGTGATGCGGCAAAGAAGTTTAATCTGCTTACGGCGCTCAGCGAAGAACAGCCGGTGAAGGTGCGCCGCAATGGCAAGGTGATGGAGATTCCTCGCCACGATGTGGTGGTGGGAGATGTGGTGCTCGTAGAAGTGGGCGACGAGGTGCCTGCCGATGGCGAACTCATCGTCTGCAACGACCTGCAGATCAATGAATCTACCCTTACGGGCGAACCCGTTACCGAGAAATCTCTGGAAGGTGGTGGTGATGGAGCCTATCCTCGCAACGTCATCCTCCGTTCTACCATGGTGATGAATGGCAGAGGTGAGTTTGTGGTTACTGCCGTGGGCGATGCTACCGAGATTGGTAAGGTGGCGAAGAAATCTA
>ERZ1027060.415-NODE-415-length-14960-cov-6.869373_pt1 | contig 14960 bp, 9 predicted proteins | sample MGYA00519424_ERZ1027060 | MGnify/ENA primary metagenome ERZ1027060 (study PRJEB26926, sample SAMN06164500) | human gut metagenome | biome: ENVO:00009003; feature: ENVO:2100002; material: ENVO:00002003 | host: Homo sapiens | place: USA | collected 2012 ... | reverse complement strand
ATCTACACAAGGAGTATCGTCGGCAGCGTCAGATGTGTATAAGAGACAGAAGCAACAATGTACAATATTAAGATGAATAAAGAAACAGGCACAAAAAAATCCTCCTTTAAATTATACATGCCTGTTAAAGAAATACAACGTCATCGCTGGCAGTATCCCTATACTGCCTCACATCAGACCTAATCGTGCAGACTTCAACAACATATAATACAAAAACCATTTGTGCTGTCATTACAATTCCCCATCGCCCATACCGGCAAGCATCCCAATGCAGACCAAATATACGCCTCCTGATGCTTCCTTGCAAAGCAGCCACATATATATTAGCTAAATTATATCCCGCCAGGAAAAAACAGTCAAGATTTTTTCACAAAAAAGTATTGACAAAATAGCCTCTTGCAGTTAAAATAAATATTGTTGTTGGCCTCGTAGCTCAGCTGGATAGAGCGTTTGACTACGAATCAAAAGGTCGCAGGTTCGAGTCCTGCCGAGGTCACCATTTTGAAATTGACATCGCAAGAGATTGCGGTGTTTTTGTTTTTCTGATTAAAATAATCTTTTCTAAGAAAAAAGAACCGGTCACTAAAACCGGTTCTGCATAAAAGAATATAAAGCATTGACGCCTAAAGCTGCCCCTGATACTGCTTGCGCATTATCAGGGGTATTTTCATGCGTTATATAGAAATATGTGTATGAGTAAAAATTACAGGCTGCGGATTTTTTTGCGCAGCGGCAGAATGCTTGCCGGGCTTACAGAAAGCTCATCCATGCCCATGCGTACAAACTCCTTCGTCAAGCTCAAATCAGCGCCCAGCTCGCCGCAGACGCCGCACCAGATGCCTGCTGCATGCGCTCCCTGCACCGTCATTTCAATCAGACGCAGGATTGCAGGATGATGTGCATCAAAGAACGGCTCCAGCTGCTGGTTTTGGCGGTCTATAGCCAACGTATACTGACTCAAATCGTTTGTACCGATGCTGAAGAAATCAACTTCCTTAGCCAGCTCCGCACTGATCAGTGCTGCTGCCGGCGTTTCAATCATAATGCCGACCTCCATCTTCGGGTCGAATGATACACCTGCATACTTCAGCTCTGCCTGTACTTCGCGCAGAATTTTACGCGCCTTGCGCACCTCTTCTACACTGATAATCATCGGGAACATCACAGCCAGCTTGCCATAGGCGGAAGCGCGGCAGATAGCGCGCAGCTGCGTAGCAAACAGCTCCGGTCTTTCCAGACAGATACGGATTGCGCGATAGCCAAGCGCCGGATTTTCCTCCTGCAGCAGCTCGAAGTAATCAGCCTGCTTATCAGCGCCGATATCAAGCGTACGGATAATAACACGCTTGCCGGCCATTGCCTCCGCTGCCAGCTTATACTTTTCAAACTGCTGCTCCTCTGTCGGATAATCCTTGCTTTCCAGATAAATGAACTCACTGCGGAAAAGTCCGATGCCCTCTGCATCGTTCGCCAGCACGCTGGCCAAATCACCGGTGCCGCCGATGTTGGCATATACATGCACCTGCTGGCCGCCGCCGGTAATGCTCTTTTTGCCCTTGAGCTCCTCCAAGAGCTTTTTATGCTGTGCATCCTGCTCCATCTTCGCCTTGATACGCTCCAGCGTTGCTTCATCAGGATCAACGAAAACCTCGCCGGTATAGCCATCAACCGCTATCAGCTTGCCGTCATATTCTTCACCGATGCTGCTGCCGGTGCTGACAACCGCAGGAATACCGATCGTGCGCGCCAAAATTGCCGTATGCGAATTTACACTGCCTGCCGCCGTCACAAAGCCCTGCACACGCGATTTATCAAGTTGTACGGTTTCACTGGGTGCCAGGTCATCCGCTGCCAGAATGTAACTGCCACTGCCGCTTTCCCAGCTGCTGCCTGCATCACCCAGGCAGCCAAGCACCTTGTTGGAAATATCCTTGACGTCGGCAGCGCGTGCACGCATATAATCATCTTCCATCGAAGAAAAAATTTCTGCAAAATTAGCTGCGATAGTCTGCACCGCATATTCCGCATTAACCTGCTGTGTGCGGATAATGCCTTCAACAGACTCTATATAATCAAGGTCCTCCAGCATCATCTGGTGAATTTCAAAAATAGCGGCATTATCCTTGCCTACATCTGCAACAGCCTTTTCATAAAGCTCTGCCAGCTTATCTATAGCATCCTGACGCGCTGTCTGAAAGCGTGCAACCTCAGCCTCGGCATTCTGCACCTTACGACGTTTAACTGCTGCTGCATTACGACGCAGTACAGCCAAGGTTCCCAGCGTTACGCCACCGCAAACGCCCTTACCCTTTAATGAAAGCATTTTATCACCTCGCGAAAAATCTCTCTTACTGCGAACTTACAGGTTAGCCTTGAAGAAAGCCTCCAAAGCTGCTGCTGCTGCATCCTCATCAGCACCCTCGCAGGTAACAGTAATCTCTTCACCCTTTTTAACGCCCAGGGCCATAACGCCGAAGATACGCTTCAAATCACCTTTTTTAGCACCTTTGGCAATGGTGGTACTGCTGGCAAATTTGGCAGCCTCTTTAACGAGCAGTCCTGCCGGACGTGCATGGATGCCTGCTTCATCAGTAATAACATAAGTAAATTGTTTCATTTTTTATTTCCTCCGTTTCGCTAATAACAATATTCTGCCGCTAAATCCTTAAAATCCTATTTTTGTTTTTATCTTTTTTCTCTATCTGTTATTCGTTCACGTTCTTTTTAACAAACCCCATAAGCACAGCTGCCAGCACACTGCCTGCTGCCAGAGCTGCAAAATACATCGGCCAGTTCTGCACTACGCCGAAAACAAATACACCGCCATGCGGTGCCGGAACGCTGCAGCCAAAGGCCATGGACAAAGCACCGGCTACACCGCTGCCCAAAGCGCAGGTCGGAATTACACGCAACGGGTCACTTGCTGCAAAGGGAATAGCGCCTTCGGTAATAAAGGACAGACCCATGATAAAGTTGGTCACGCCGGACTGACGCTCCTTAGAAGTAAATTTACTCTTAAACAGCATAGTACACAGTGCAATCGCCAGCGGCGGCACCATACCGCCAATCATAACCGCAGCCATAATCTCGCTGCTTACAGCGCTGCCGTCAGCTGCAGCCAAAGAAGCAGTACCGAAAACATAGGCTGCCTTGTTCAGAGGACCGCCGAAGTCAATGGACATCATAGCACCCAACACAAAGCCCATCAGCACTTTGCTTGTTGTGCTCATGCTTGCCAGCGCACCTGCCAGCCATTGGTTGAAGGCTGCAGTCGGCGGGTTGATAACGTAGGTCATCAAGATGCCCATAAGCAGCAGGCCGATAACAGGATACAGCAGAATCGGCTTCAGACCTTCCAAGCTGTCAGGCAGTACACTGAACACCTTGCGCAATGCCAGGATCAGATAACCGCCAATGAAGCCTGCAAACAGCGCGCCGAAGAAGCCGCTGCCGCCGGAGGCTGCCAAAAAGCCGCCTACGATACCAAGCATCAGTGCCGGACGCTCGCCGATACTCATTGCGATATAGCCTGCCAAAATCGGCATCATCATGCTAAACGCCAAACCGCCGATATTCTTAAAGAAGGCTGCTAGCGGCGTGCCGCTGCCAAACTTAGCCGTGCCGGCAAATTCCATATCGAACATAAATGCCAGCGCGATAAGAATACCACCGCCGATTACAAACGGCAACATGTGCGAAACGCCATTCATCAGATGCTTATAAATTTGTCTCCCCAGACTTTCCTCAGCATCTGCCACGTCACTTGTCGCCTCGCTGCCGCCCTTGCCTGCGTAAGCAGAAACATTACCGCTCAAAATCTCCTCGATAAGCTCCTTCGGCTTGTTGATACCGTCAGCTACCTTAACGAAGATAACCGGCTTGCCTGCAAAGCGCTCCACAGGCACGTTCTTGTCTGCAGCCACAATAATGCCTTCGGCTTCTTCTATCTCTGCCGCCGTCAGCTTATTTTTTACGCCGCCGCTGCCATTGGTTTCAACCTTCATTGCAACGCCCATCTTACCGGCCATCTCCTGCAAAGCCTCTGCTGCCATATAGGTATGTGCAATACCTGTCGGGCAGGCAGTAACAGCCAGCACCTTGCGCTGCTTAGGAGGCTCTGCTGCCGGTGCCTCTTCTTCCTCATCCTCAAACTTTTCGTTTTCGTATTTGTCGATAACTGCCAAAAAATCCTTGGCGCTACCGGCATTCAGCAGCTCGCTGCGGAAATTATCGTTCATCAGCAGCATGCTCAGATGGCTCAGCACATCAAGATGCACATTATCCTTCGTATCAGGTGCAGCAATCAGGAAGAACAGCTTCGCAGGCTCGCCGTCCAGACTATCGAAGTCAACGCCGTCCTTTACCAGCATAGCTGCCAGTCCCGGTGCCTTTACAGCACTTGTCTTGGCATGCGGAATGGCAATGCCTTCACCGATACCCGTGCTACCCTCCTCTTCACGACGCAACACGCAGGCTCTGTATTCGTCCTTATCAAGCAGATTACCGCCGCTCTCCATCAGCGTAATCAAATGCTCCAGCGCTGCTGCCTTATCCTTAGGCTGCGCTTTAAGATCAATGCTTTCTACCTTCAGCAAATCAACTATTTTCATCTTATTTTTGCCCCTTCTTTTTTATTTATTAGTCACGCCCTGTAAAATAATTTTATCAATATCATCACTTGTTGCCAGCCAATCCTTAAACGCGCTTGCGCTGCCTGCGGCTACGCCAAGGCGCAGCGCCTCCTCATAATCCTGCGTTTTAAGATAGCCAGCCAAAAAGCCGGCCACCATACTGTCACCGGCACCAACAGAGTTTACCAGTTTACCCTTCGGTGAAGCCATCATATGCTGCCTGCCATTTTCGTCCAACAGTACAGCTCCGTCCGCTCCACGCGAAACCAGCACATTACGTGCTCCCTGCTGCTGCAGCTTCAGTGCAGCAGCAAGAATATCCTCCTCATTCAGCAACGGTCCCCGGCCAAAGAACTCTCCTAATTCCTCATGGTTTGGTTTGATTAAAAACGGCTTATATTTCAGCACCTTGAGCAGCAAATCGCCAGTAGCATCTACCACAACCCGTGTGCAAGCAGGCTGCAGCAGCTCCAGAATCTGCTCATAAATATCATCCGGCAGTGAAGCGGGTATACTTCCTGCCAGCACCAAAATATCATCCTGCGTCAGACCCTGCAGCTTGGTGAAAAGCTTTTGCAGCTCTTCCTTGCTCAGCTGCGGTCCCTGACCATTCAGCGCCGTTTCCGAGTCCGAAATAATCTTCGTATTAATGCGCGAGCAGCCTTGACCGGCCTGAATAAAATCACAGCGGCAGCCTGCCTCCTGCAGCAGGCGTTCTATCTCTGCACCGCTAAAGCCGGCCGTAAAGCCCAAGGCTACCGATTGCAGCCCCAGATTTTGCAGCACCAGCGAAACATTGATTCCCTTGCCACCCGGATATATATTTTCTACTTGGGTGCGGTTAATCTCGCCTACTGCAAAATTATCAACCTTTACCACATAATCCAAGGAAGGGTTAAAGGTTACAGTATAAATCAAAGTACAATCACCTCCGTATGCTGCTTGTAGGACCTAACGTTCAAGCCCTCCTGCGCAGCTGTAATAATCACGCCCTTGGACAACGGGCCGAAGGACACGTTCGACAGCGCCTCAAACTTGCTGGCATCCGCCAATACATAGCATTTACGGCAATGCTCCATCGCCACACGCTTATTCATGGCCTCCTCTATATCAGGAGTTGTGAAGCCCTCTTCTACCGTAATACCGTTAGTTCCGAAAAAGCCCTTGCTGAAATGATAATGCTGCAGGGAAGCAACCGCTTCCGTACCGATTACCGCATCAGTTGTCGCCTTCACACGCCCTGCTATAAGCAGTGTTTTCAGGCCGCGCTGCGCCAGCTTCTGTGCCAGCGTAATACCGTTCGTTACATAAACAGCATCCTTTTCCGTCAGGTAGGTTGCCAGCTGCTCGGTTGTCGAGCCCGCATCAAGAAAAATAAAATCGTTGGGACGCACCAGCGTTGCCGCATACGCAGCAATTGTACGCTTATCTTCAATGTTACGACTGTATTTTTCCTGCATATTGCGCTCCTGCACAGGCTCCGCCTCGCGCACGGCAGTCGCACCGCCATGCACCTTGCGTACCTTGCCCAAGCTGTCCAACTGCACCAAATCACGGCGGATAGTGGACTCAGAGGTTTCCAGAAGCCTTGCCAGCTCCGGTACTGTCGCCGCACCGTCACGCGTGACAATGCGAACAATTTCTTCAAATCTTTCTTGTGTTAGCATGAGCATCTCTCCTCTTGCAGATATTATATAATCATTTTCACGCAAAATCAATCATTTTTGAGCAAGAATCTGCATTTTTTTGATTTTTTGCAGATTATCTTCAGCTTCTTTCAAAGCAATAAAAAAGCAGATGCCTCTCCCAATTTGGAGAAGCATCTACATGAAGAATTGTTTGTATAGTTTTAAAAACAGTGTGCATAAAAGCGTCAGCTTATTTTACCAAAGCACGCATTTCATCCGCAGTCAGAGTAAAGTATTCCTTTACGGTATAGAGCTCACGGCGACCGCGGCAATCTGCAAACAAAGCAACATCAACATCAGGAATATTTTCTATTGCTTCCTCTACGCTCTTGCCGTTTTTGGCATAAGCCTCAAATCGCAGGACAAATTTTTCGCCGGTACCTGCCGGAACCAGCATTGCTTCAAAATAATCATCCTCGCGCAGATAACCCTCACGGTTAACCTTACCGCGCAGCAGCACATCACTATACTGCTCCTGCGGCAGATAAATACGCATATAAGCATCCAGAATAGTACCTTCCTGCTTGCCTACGTTATCAAAAGGTACCTCTAAGGAAAAATCAATTCTGTCGGCATATACCTTATCCAAAACAGCCTTAGTGCGCTGTTTTACCAACAAACGCATTACAGCATCACCCTGAATAGAAATATATACACCTACAATTATAACGCCTAAAATAAACAGTCCTACAAGGACTCCCACAATCGTCATCAGCATCTTGCTTCCCCCTTACGCCTTATGATAATCCTTGATAATGCAGATTGGTGTTTTTTCACTGCCGTTGCCAAAAGGATTATCAATAAGGATTTCCGCAACCTTATCCGGATCAACACCTTTAGACCAGCCAAGCACTGCAGAGCGCTTCAAATCGTTAACGTCGGCAATAGCAGCGCCATAGCAGCCGCAAGCCTTGGTAATTGCTTCGGCAACCTTTTCCGGTTCTGCCGGACCATAAACAATATGCTTGTCATACGGAGGCATTGTGCCGGTAACATCGTCAATCAGGCGAGCCTGTTTGCCTGCCATACGGTAGAAGGTACCGCTTACGCCTACACATTTAGCAGCAAAGCCGCAAATTACTGCCCACAGAACACGTGCACCGCCCTCTGCGTCAATTAGGGACTGCATGCTGTACCAGCTGCTGATACTGCCCTTGGCCGGGAACAGATGCGACAGCACCTTAGCCAGCGGTCCCGGATGGAACTCCTCGCAGCGCATTGCTCTACCTTGAGTAATAGCTACTACGCTTTCGGCAGTGCAGACAACATCATTGGGGCCGATTTTATCCTTGGCATATTCCAGAATAGCATCACAGATATCATCGTGATGAGTCAAAATTCTTGTCGGCACAGGAACAATCTTATACTTTTCCATACTCTCACATCTCCTCCGCAGCCTTATCCGCTGCATATACCTTCTGAATTTTATCATACCATTCAGGCTTCAAACGAACAATGTGGCCTTCATTATCGGTAAACACATTGCGCGTATGGCCTTCAACCGCCACAGCGCCGTCGCGCAGACGGATAACAGTATAATCAAATTCCATTTTTGCTTTATTAAAGGCACTCATTTTTACCTGTACTTCAAAATCATCATCAAAGGTACAGGAATTTTTATACTTGGCGCGCACCTCGGTAATCGGGAAAATAACGCCGTCAGCCATCAGCTCGCCCAAGGAAATACCGCAGGCACGCAGATATGCTACACGTCCCATTTCAAACCAACGCAGATAGTTGGCATGATGCACAACACCCATCATATCAGTTTCAACAAAACGCACCTTATCTCGTATTGTAATCATAAAATCTCCTTTGCATATTCAAGGCTTCCTGCAGATAACAGGCTTACAATCAATTTATTATTATAGCACTTTTAGCGTCAAGTGCCTAACAAATCTTATAAATTAGATAAATTTTTCTCTGCCAGCAAACGCTTAACCTTTTCAGCCAGCAAAGCATAAAGTACGGAAAACAGCGGTACGCAGACAATCATACCGGCAACACCGCCAAGGCTCGCGCCAATCGTCACCGCCGCCAGCACCCACAGCTCCGAAAGACCTACAGCCTTACCCACAATCTTAGGATAAAGCAAGTCAGCCTCAATGCGCTGCAGTACAATGTATAATATAATAAAATACCAAATTTTCTCCGGTGCTGCCACCAATATTAAAAAGCAGCCGATAAGAGCACTGATTAATGTACCGAGAATCGGTATCAGGCTCAGCACTGCCACCAGCAGCGAAATTACCGTCGCATAGGGAAAGCTGCAAAGTTTCATGCTGACGAAATACATCACGCCCAAAAGCAGCGCTACTACCAGCTGTCCGCCCACAAAGCCGCGGAAAATCTGCTCCGCCGTCTGCAAAACATGCAGGATATAGGCAGCGCGCTCCTTCGAGCAGAAGGCAAAAATTACCCGTTTAAAATTGCGCACCAGACGATGCTTTTCCAGCAGGCAATAAATCGCTACAACAAAACCGATAACACAGTTGGCTAGCACCTCAACGAGTGAGGCTGTTGCCAAAAATGTCTGCTCCAGCAAAAGACGCTTGTTGTTCTGCAGATAATTGAGCATCGTCTGATAAACTTCCTTAGCCTGCGCCTGTACTACAGCCAGCTCGTCTGCCGAGAAGGAAAGCTCCTGCGCCTTCTGCTGCAGATAAATATTCAGCTTGGCTAACGCCGGCGGCAGCATCTTGACGAGCATTTTCATACTGGCGTGCAGCTCGGGCACAATCGTCAGCACAAAGAAGGCCAAAAAGCCGATAATGATTGCAAGGCTCAAAAGCAAACACACAGGACGCTCAAAACGCGTTACTACGCTCTGCTTAAAAATTCTGCGCCAATATTGCTCCAGTTTTTTCATCAGAACGTTGACGATAAAAGCCATACAACCGCCAATGACAAACGGCAGCAAAACATCATATATACCAGCCAGCAGTTTTAGGCTGACATTGTAATTCCACAACGCCCAGATAAGTACAATTGCAAAGGCCAGCAGACAATAAGGATTTCTTTCTTTCATAAGCAACCTCTATTCAAAGCGCATGTCCAAGGTAATACATGCTTATTAAATTAATAATTTTATTGTAACATATAAGCGCGCACAAGACAAAAAAAGAAGGCTTTTCTTTGCATAAGTTTCACATCTGTGGTATAATTCCATTGTAGTTTTTGCGCCTGTAGCTCAGTGGATAGAGCAATGGTCTCCGGAACCGTGTGCGGAGGTTCGATTCCTCTCAGGCGCACCAAAAAGAAAAGTACCGCTAAGGCTTTTTGAAGGCTTTAGCGGTTTTTTGATGCTCACTTTCAGTTTAGCTTACTCAAATAATTTTTCAGGCCACGCGCACGGTTAGCAACAGCTTCGCTGATACGTGTGACGCGCTCTTTATCCAGATACGGACTTGTCAACAAGGTATTCTGCACTATCTCAGCGCAAGCATCAATTCCATTGATATCAATAAGGCACTCTTTAACTAAGGCAAGCTGCTTTTTCTGCGTATCTTTGAATGGCATAGCAGCTAATTCTGTTCCTATTTCGCTATTTAATGATTCGCACCACAGGCTTGTACCATTATCAAATAACGGTGCAGGACCTAGGAACTTCAAAGAATTAACATCACGGATAAAGCCAAAATTGCCATAATGCCTGTCGCTGTTCTCTATCAGGTAATCAAGGCAAAGCATCTGCTGTAAATAGCCTGCCACATCAGGAATTTGCAACTGCTCGCAACACCTGAGGAAGTGTCCGTAAGCAGAATCGTTATTCGACTTGGGAAGAATATCCTTAACAAAATAAGCAGGAACAAATTCTGTTTCCGTAGTAATAAAATTAGGACACAGACACAGCGGGCGATTATCCTCTATAATAAGCTTATAGGGAACATGCTTAATCATCAGAGCCTCCGCTACCTTAGCGGCAGCAATTTCATTATATGGTTGCTGCAATAGCGGCACGGAACCTGCTTTGGCAAGATACGTAACGCCGTTGATTTTTACCCACTTTTTCTTTAACCAGCCATTGCTTGAAGCATCCGGCGTGAACGGATTTATTGCAGGCCTGGAGGATTCCTTTTGGAAAAATGCTTCACCTAACTCCTTGGAAAAATCGTTGGTGAAAAAGTTAATATCCTGCCATGTAAGCTCACTGCCGACAGGCTTCAGCCAATATTGATCAGACAGGCTCAACCCCAAGCTGCGCTTGCTCAAAACCGCTGGAGATTCGACATCATACAAATGCAGGATATAGCGCAATCCGTCGCGACTTGCAGGAATAATACGGCTACGCCACCACTGATTTAATTTGTCTGCTAGCTTATTGAAATCATCAGTAAAAATACCTACAGGAAAGGCTTCTGGATTGTATATCTGCAGGACTTCGGTTATATAGCCTGCAGCGGACATCGTTGTCTTAACCAAAGGAATATTTTTATTCATAATTATATACTTATCCATGCTTTTCCCTCCTTCAGTATTTTTTATATTATACCGCAAGCAGCATTTTTTTGAAAGAAAATTATAACCGCCCGCATCTCACCTTCACCTGAGATACGGGCGGTTAATGTTATTTTTGAAGATTAATTTGTTTTAATTAGAAGCTCCAGTTTACATTGGCCATCCATTTATTAGCCTTTACGCTGTCACCCTTCTGATATTCATAGCCTAAGCCATAAGTAACATTAGCCTTTTCAGCCTCGACAACAAAGCGGCCAATATAGCTGCCATTATCAGCTACATCATAGCCAAAGCCATTGCTTGCGCCGTTCAGGCTTACGGTCTGCGTTGCATCACGGTCACCCATATTCCATACATAGCCAACTTCCGCAATAGGACGAATTGTCCAGCCGCCAGCTTTTACATCAGCGCTGTATTTTACGCCTACAGGCAGCAGCCACAGATTCATATCGTCGCCATCATAGCTCATGCCAATGCTGTTATTATAGTTGCCGGTGCCAAGATGCATGTAACGGATACCAGCATACGGAACGAACTTGCCAACGCCAGCCTTCAAGGTCTTTTCTGCACGTACACCAATGCTGAAAGCATCAGATTTAGCATCAGCAGTCAAAGCAGTACCGCTGTTACGTTGAGTAATATCGTTCTTACCATGCAGATAGCTGATATCGCCAATTACAGAGCTATCTTCGTTCTGAATACCGCCATAAATGCTTGCGCCATAGTAGGTCGCATCATTTTCAGTTCTAGCTGCCAGAGTATTGCCCTTAACGCTGCCATCAACATAGCTCAGTGCTGCACCGATGGTTGCTTTGCCATTCTTATACAGGTCTGCACCAACTACAATGCCGTTATAGTTTACATCGTACTTGCTGTCTGCGCCTGCAACTGCCAAGCCGTCAACATTTTCCTTGCTATGGATGTATTTTGCCCAGATATCGCTGTCATGATCTTTTTCATTAGTCAAAGACATATGCTCGCTAATAGCATCAGTAAACAAATTGCTTGCTGCATAAGTGCCGTGTTCTACTCCTGCCAGCTCACTCAGAGCAGCTGCACTATTGAATGCACTTACTTGGGTAGCGGTATCTGCATTTACATGCTCGTCAGCAGCCTTAGCTACAAAATCAGCAGCAGCACCACCGACAAGAACTGCCGCATCATATACATCGCCAGCTATAACTGCATCACCATAAGCAGCTTTTACAGACCGGGAAGTAGTAGTTACAGTATTAGCATCTGTATCAACAGTGAATTTCAGCAGTTTATTATTGCTGAGGATATTGTCAACATTCCAGTTAGCGACAGTACCATCGATAATTTTATAGGTTTTATCTTTTTCTGCGTTATCAATATAGAGTTTGGAATTAGCTGAAATATCAGCAGTAGCTACGCCAGTAATAGCAGCTTGAGTATCGCTAATCTTAGACGCATTTACCATCAGCATAGAATTATCTGCAAATTTCACAGAACCATTAGCAGGTACAGTAGTAGGTGCAGTAGTCAAGGAACCATCAACAGTAATAGAACCATTGGTTACATCAACAGTAGAATCAACATAAGCACCAGCTGTTACTCCGCTATTGCTCCATGCTTCCCCACTTCTTGCGAAAGCTGCATCAGCAGCTGCCAAATCAGCACCAAAGGAAAGCTTGGAATTCTGACCAGCTACATATGCGCCATTCAAGCCACCGGTTACATCTTTTACTGCCAAACCACTAGCACCTTCAATACCTGTGGAAATGTTCCATGCAGGATCAAGGAAAATCATGCCGCCATTCAAATCTGCTGTTTCAACAATGAGTTTACCTGCTCCATTGTTATTGCCAATAGCCAAGCTTGCACCAGCGACAGCATTTAATTTATCTGCATTCACAGCACCCAGAAGCTGATTATTGCCAGTAACGTTCAAATCCGCTGTTTTTAATGCACCCTTATTTACGTTAATATTTGCATCATTCAGAGATACACTGTCAGTAATTTCCGCTTGACCACTAATATTAAGATGACTGTCCTTGTTAACAACAACGTCACCATTAAGCTTATAATTTGTATTTTCGGTTGCCAATGCATTACCAATGTTCAGTTTGCCAGTTGCTTTAGCAGTACCAGCTTCATCAGTACCAACAACTACTTTAACGTTTGCATCTGCACCAGCAACAGTAATTACACTGCCACCCTGACTGCCGCCAAGAGTTACTTCTTTATCATTGGTAATTACTACACCATTGCTGCCTGCACCAAGGTCAAGCTTACCGACAGCAAAGCCATTTTCCACCTGGTCTTTAACATTAACGCCTGCAATATCTTTGCCTGCTAAGGAAGAATCCTTGCTGCCAACCAAAAGGTTGTTTTCAGCCTTAGCAGTAACCTTATCAAGCTCAGTATCGCTACCAAATTTATCAGCTGCTTCACCTACTGAAATTTCAGTCTTGACTTCACCGGTTTCTTCTTTTACCAGCTCGCCACTCATAGTCAGCTTGGTTGCGCCCTGCTTTTTCAATTCAGCTTGTGCAGAATCTGTATAAGACTGAGTATACTTAGCATCATTCAAAATCAAGCTGCCGCCTTTAAAGTCAATACCTTCGTTAGTAATTGCGCCGGATTCTTTTTGATTTGCGGATGCAGCGTTAGCATAAATTTGGTCAGACATGGTGGAAATTACGCCGTTTTTGTCGAGGACAATGCCTTTTTCATCAGTATTAATTGTTCCATCCTCAGTCTCAATACCGAACATCTTTCTCTTTAATTCATTTTCCTTCAGCGTACCGCCGTTGATATAAATTTTGCTGCCATTGTAAGCAACGATGGATTCGCCAACAGTATAAACATTAGCAGCTGTGCCATCTAAAACAATTACTGAACCTTTGCCAACTTTCTCTTCGTTCCAAGCCCAAATGCCTTCAACGGTATTAATGCTGGAGTTTTTGATGGTTACCGTTGCACCATTTTTTGCAAGCGTTGCAGATTTTATATCTACGCCATCTGCTTCAATGATGGAATTTTCACCAATTGCGCCAAACTCAGTATATCCATCCTTTTTGCCATCTTTATCGTAATAATCACTTGCAGTTACACTGCCGCCTTTAAGGATAATCTTAGAGCCACCTTCTGCTTTAAAATCACCCGTGAAATCAACGTTAGTTGCTGTCAGAGTAGAGTTGCCCGTTACTGTTGCAGCTACTTTAGTTCCACTCGGCAGTTCAGCACCTGTAATTTTGCCACCGCCATTTAAAATTACGCTCGCATCAGAACCAGCTACAATCTTTTGGGCTTCAACACTGCCATCGGTAATGAACTTGCTATCGTTACCTTCTACACTAATATTGGTAGTATGTAATGTACCACCTTTAATATTGATAACGCCACCGTCAGCAGCTTCAACACCGTCTTCACCAACTGTATATGTTGCTTTACCATCAGTGCTGATTAGGTTAATTGTGCCTTTTCCTTCAGCATAAATAGCAAACGCTGCATTTACACTGGAATCATTAACAGTAACAACACCGCCATCAAAAGCACCGAGGTTAGAATCAATCTTTACTTTATTTAGTTCAATGGTAGCACCATCATGAGCACCAATTTCAGTAGCCAGCTTCTCTACTTTATTACCATGTGCATCATCATAATAAGCATTACCAGCCGTTATGCTACCACCATTAATAATAACAGTACTACCATTAACAGCGCTCACTTCACCGGTAAAAGCTATATTATTTGCTTCCACACGAGTACCTGCATCTCTAATTTCGGTAGCAACATCAGCATGAGTTCTGCCAGCATCTTCAGGATCATCAGGATCAAAACGACTTTCTTTGAGTCCAGTTACAACACCATTTGTTAAAGTAACATTAGCTTCACCCGATGCATTTACCTTCTCATAAGTTACATTTGTTTTATTAAATACTTGATTTTCAGAAAATTTTCCCTCAGCAGCTTCCGCATTCATCACGAATCCAGTCATTAAGCCTGCTGCCACAACTGAAAGCAGAACTTTTTTGGCCAAAAATTTGTCATTATGGTTTACTTTCACAATCACACGCCCTTTCTCTTTTTTAGCAGTTAATTCTGATTATAATAAGATAACAAGAATACACTCACTAAAATATCATCTCAGCAAACAATCAATATTAAATCTGTCTCTTATACACATCTCCGAGCCCACGAGACACTCGCTAATCTC
>ERZ1027060.412-NODE-412-length-14997-cov-28.989292_pt1 | contig 14997 bp, 10 predicted proteins | sample MGYA00519424_ERZ1027060 | MGnify/ENA primary metagenome ERZ1027060 (study PRJEB26926, sample SAMN06164500) | human gut metagenome | biome: ENVO:00009003; feature: ENVO:2100002; material: ENVO:00002003 | host: Homo sapiens | place: USA | collected 2012 ... | reverse complement strand
CCAGAAGAAATATGAGGTGATGAATGCCAGCGAGTACAAGCAGGCTCTTACCTCTCTTGGTATCGACACAAGCACATTAGGCAGTTACGATACAGACTGGCAGGATGAGATTTTCCGCACCTCTGTTTCTACTAATCACAACATTAGTATTCAGGGTGGTCTGAAGGATATGCCTTATCGCGTCAGCTTAGGTTTCGAAGACAACAATGGTATTGTCAAGACAACATGGATGAAGCGTTTCAATACATCTGTCAATGTTGCTCCTTCTTTCCTCGATAAGCACTTGAACTTCAACTTCACAGCAAAGTATATGTTCGAGAAGGACCGCTATGCAAAAGTTGGTGATGCTATCGGTAATGCATTGTCAATGGATCCTACACAGCCTGTATATGGAAATGGTGAAGACTACAAATACGTTGGTGGATATTTCCAGTACTTGCAGAACAAGAGCGACCAAATTAGCGATCCTGATTGGAAGAAGATGTCCGCCTCTCAAGTTACACAGAACCCAGTTGCAGTTCTCGACAACTACAAGTGTATAGCAAAGTCTCACGACATTTCTTCAAATCTTGAGGTTGACTACAAGATTCATGGTTTCGAAGACTTGCATTTGCATGCTGCCATAGGTGCTCAGTACACAGACGGTAAACAAACAGAAGATAACTCCAAGTATTCCTTCTCTAACAACTATTTTGGATATTATGGCACTGACCATCAATACAAATATAGCATCGAAGGAAAAGCTTTTGCTGAATATGCGCACAAGTTCGGTGTTCATGATATCGACATCATGGCAGGTGCAGAGCAGAGCCACTACCACAGAACAGGCTATAACTTCGGAAGTGGTATTGATGAGTACTTGAGAGACAACAATCCTCAGTACGTTGAAGCAGATGGTAAAATGAACTATATATATAGTCCAACCTATCAGAAGAACACCATGTGGAAGGCTCACAACTCATTGGTGTCTTACTTCGGACGTTTTAATTACAACTTGTTAGATCGCTATTTGCTTACAGCAACATTCCGTGCCGATGGTTCTTCTCGTTTCAGAACAGGCAAGAAGTGGGGTTACTTCCCTGCTGCAGCCTTTGCTTGGAAGATTAACAACGAACCTTTCTTGAAGGACGCAAAATGGCTTGATGAGTTGAAGCTCCGCTTGGGTTGGGGTATGACTGGTCAGCAGAATGGTATTGCAGACTTCTACTATACTCCTGTATATACAGTCAGCGACGCTTATGCACAGTATCCATTTGGTGACAAGTATTATATAACCATGCGTCCATCAGCATACAATCCTGAATTGACTTGGGAAAAGACAACAACCTACAATGCTGGTTTAGACTTCACCGCTCTCAATGGTCGTTTCGGTATGAATGTGGATGGTTACTATCGTAAGACTACCGACCTTCTGTCAACAGTTGCCATCGCCGGTGGTACTAACTTTGGCGACCAGCTTCTGAAGAATATTGGTTCTTTGGAAAACTATGGTGTTGAATTGGCATTCGATGTCAAGCCTATTGTTACAAAGGACTTCGTATGGGATGTAACCTACAACGTAGGATGGAACCACAACGAAATCACACAATTGGATGCAGGTTTGCAAGACTGGGTATGGACTGGAGATAAAGTATCTCGTGGTAACAACACCAAGATTCAGGTAAACAAGGTAGGTCAGCCTATCAATTCATTCTATGTTTTCCAGCAGGTTTATGATAAAAACGGCAAACCTATCGAGGGTCTGTATGTTGACCGCGACGGAAATGGTACAATCGATGATGACGACCGCTATTGCTACAAGAACCCAGCTCCTGACGTAATCATGGGTCTCACCACCAAGTTCATCTATAAGAACTGGGACTTCAGTGCAGCATTCCATGCCTCTATCGGCAACTATGTTTACTACGATTTCTTGAACGAGAAGGCAGTTTTAGCCGACCTCAGTAAAGACAACATCTTCAGAAATACTACAGCAGAAGCTGTTAATCTTGGTTTCTGGGGTAAAACCACAAAAGCAACCAACACCAGTGACTACTTCGTACGCAATGCTTCTTACGTGAAGTGTACAAACATGACATTGGGATATAGCTTCCCTGCATTGATTAAGGCTGGTGCTGAGAAGATTTGCAGTGGTCGAATTTTCTTCACAGTTCAGAACCCATTCATCATTTCCAAGTATAAGGGTATTGACCCTGAGGTAAGCAGTGGTATCGACAGTAATCCTTACCCACGTCCAATAAGCTTCCAGCTTGGTTTGAATCTTAACTTCTAAAAATAAAAAAGGAGACAATTATGAAAAAAATATTTATAACGACTGCAATGGCAAGTATGTTGTGCATGGGCTTTGTCTCATGCGCAGACGAACTGAATATCAAGTCCATTGATCCACAGTCTTCCCCAACATATACTGCGGAGGGCCTCTTGGCTAAACAGTATGCAACCCTCGGTCTTACAGGTCAGAAAGGTGCTGCTGGTTCAGCAGACTTGAGTGGAGACGAGGGTGAGAGCGGATTTATCCGTACCGTCTTCAACTTGCAAGAATTAATGACAGACGAAATTTTGTGGGCATGGCAAGACAATGAAGGTATTGCCGCTATTACCCACATGAACTGGGATAAGAGTAATGCACGAGTAAACTGGGCATACCAGCGATTAATTTTCGACATCACCCTGTACAACCAGTTTATTTCCGAGCAGACAGGTAAGATGAGTGAAGATAAGATTGCAGAAGTCCGCTTCCTCCGTGCACTGAACTACTATTATTTCCTCGACCTGTATCGCAAGGCTCCTTTCAAGGAAACCTTCGACAGCAATCTCCCTATTCAGAAAAGCGGCAAGGATCTCTACGAGTGGCTTGACAACGAGTTGACTACCATCGAGCCTATGATGGCTGAGGTGGGTGCTTATAACAATTCTGAGAATTTCGGACGTGCAGACCGTGGTGCAGCTTATGCCCTCCATGCTCGCTTGGCTCTTAACTCTGAAGTTTATACCGATGGTCAGGTAAAGGACTACCAGAAGGCTATTCATTATTGCGACGAGATTATCAACAGCGGTAAATACGATCTTTCTCGTGTGCCAAAGAATGGCTACAGCGGTTACCAGCAGTTGTTCATGGGCGACAATGATTACAATCCAGAGGCAAGGAAGGAAATCATCTTTGCTGTTCGTCAGGATGGTTTGAAGACTCGCCAGTATGGCGGTTCTACTTATCTCGTAGCAGCCTGCACCAAAGCTGGCATGCCATCAGCAAGTACCGCTGACCCTTGGAAATGTATCTTTGCACGCGAAGACTTGGTTAAGAAGTTCTTCCCTAACGGGGATATTCCTATGGCAACTACAGATGATGTTTTACCTAATGCAACAAAGGATCAGGTTATCGCAAAAGATAATGAGAAAGGCATCGGCACAGACGCTGTTATAGCAAAGGCAAAAGACGACCGAGCTTTGTTATACATGGGTGTAGGTGGCTGCGAAAGTGGAAAAGTTCGTACACTCAATCCAGGTGATGCTATCACAGACCCTCTGAATGGTGCGGCTATCGTAAAGTGGAGCAATTTCCACGCAGATGGTACAGCACAGCATGACCAGAACTTTTCAGACACCGACATTCCATTGTTCCGCCTGGCAGAAATCTATCTGACCCGCGCAGAGGCAAAGTTCCGTCTCAACGGCAGTCAGGAAGGTTTGGCTGACATCAAGTTAGTTCAGGGCCGTGCTCATCGTGGGACAGAAGCTACATCAGTAGATAATCAGACCCTTATAGATGAATGGGGCCGCGAGTTCTTTATGGAAGGCCGCCGTCGTTCAGACTTGGTTCGCTTTGGCTTGTTCACAGGTTCTAAGTACCTCTGGAGTTTCAAGGGTGGTGTACCTAATGGTGCAGGTATTGAATCACATTTCGATATCTACCCTATCCCAGGTAATGAGACTCTGAACAACCCTAACATGACACAGAACCCAAAATACTAATTGTTAGGTTAACAGATTAAATTTAAAAAGAAAGAATTATGAAAAAGATATTCAAATTCATGTTGTTGCCAGCATTGGTACTCCCTTTGCTCTTTACATCATGCGATGATGACAGAGACAGCAACCCTACATTGGACTTGAGTCATGTTGCAGATGGATTTGTATTGAACACTCCTGCCGTAGCAGAAAACAATACTTACGATCTCATCAGTGCAAAAAGTTTAAGATTGACATGTTCTCAGCCAAACTATGGTGGAGTACCTTACTCTATGAGATATTACGTACAGGTATCTATCGATCCTGCATTCGTCAGCGATCCTACTGCTACTCACACAGAGTTAGCAACATTCTATAGAACTGCTGATATGCAAGTTAATGCATCTGAATTAAACAACGCTATTGTAGCTCTCTTCCAGGCTGCAAATCCAGATACAAGTGTTCCTGCAGAAATGCCTATTTACATTCGCTTGCGTGCTGTGATTGGAGACGCTACTGATACAAGTTTGGGCGAGACATTCTCAAATACCATCACCTTGCGTTCTGTGAAGGCTACTTATGAGGCTCCTGATGCTAAGTTCACTGACAACCTCTACTTGATTGGTAGTTCTATTCAGGATCCATGGAAGAGTTGGAAACCAATTCCTAAGGTCTTTGGTTTGGAAGGTAACTACTATGGTATCATCTACTTGCCTGCAGGTGGTGAGTTCAAGTGGGGTACAGAAAACAATGACTATCGCGGTATTAACCGTCTTAAGGAAATCAACGATGTAGCTGGTGCAGGTATCTCTGCAGGTGAGGAACAAAACATCAAGGTAACCAACGCTGGTTGGTACACTCTTCTCTTCAAGGGTAAGATTACAGAAGACAAGAAGAATATTGACTGGACACTGTCTGTTTACCCAACAAAGGTTTACATCTTAGGTGGTAGTGTTGAGATGTCTGGTACTTGGGCATTTGATGACGCTTATGCTCTGACAGCTCCAGCAGATAAGAATGGCAAATGGGTTTCTCCAGCATTCACTGCCAGCGCAGAACTTCGCGCAGCTGTCAAGGTGGGCGATTTGGACTGGTATAGAACAGAATTCACCGTTTACAAAGGCAACTTATTCTGGCGTAGATATGATATCGTAAACAACTGGGCTGAGACTGAGGGCCCAGATTACTCTGTAACTACCCAAGTTGGACAGAAGTTGTATATCGACTTTGATAATTACACAGCAGAAGTTAAATAATTAAGACCAAAGCACAATGAAAAAAACATTATTATATAGCTTAGCAGTCTTGGCAAGTGTTACACTTGCCAGCTGCAACGGCGACTACGATGATTGGGCTAATCCTCAGACCAATCCACAGGAGGCCTCAGCTGCCAAATACGGAATTACTTTCGCAGCAGGTACTGAAGCTGAAAGTAGCTTGCCAGACAATGACGGTATTATCAATCTCGTCACAGTCAATTCATCAGATGCCGATGTTACAGGTTTCACACTCAAAGACTTGAAAGTAAATGGCGAAGCCATTAAAGGCGAAATCAACGGTAACAACATTCAGGTAAACGCAACAGAATTGGAGAAGATTCTCTGCAGCCAGAACAAATCACGCGCAAGCGTTGCTCGTGACATCAACGTTGAGTCTAAGGTTTCTGTCAACTTGGCATCAGGTGATGCCGTTGCCATCAATACCGTAGGTACGACTACAGCCAAACTTAAGCCATCCCCAACTCCTGCTATCGACGAGAATGGCTACTACATGCTCGGTGAAGTTAATGGCAATGGATGGGATCCAAAAAATCCTGTATGGATGAACAAAGTGTCTGATGGTGTTTACCAGCTCAAGGTCACCACAGAGAAAGATAAGAACTATTTTAAGTTCTACGAAGGCAGCAAGTTCGAAAGCGGCAACTGGAATGTCATCAACAAAGGTGTCATGGGTTGCGAGAAAGACGGTAGCGAAGATGCTTCTGGTACAATCTATTATACTGGCGACAGCTGGGGTACTCCACAGTCAATGGTTATCGCAGGTAAGGGTACATGGATTGTAACTCTCGACATGAACAACCTGTCTTACTCTGTAGGCAAGCCTATCCTCTATATGAAGGGCGATGCTAACGGCTGGGATGGATATGACTACCTCTCAGGTGAAGATGGTGTTAAATTTACAGGTTTCATGTATCTGAACCAGAATGGTTTCAAGTTCACAACAGCGTCAGACTGGAGTGGTACTGGCTATGGCGCAAACTTCAATACAGCTCCAGATGCAGCCAACATCGTAATAACAGAACCTGCAGGTTACTATCAGGTAGATGTTGACTTATCTGAGAAAACTTACACTCTGACTCCTATTACATCTATTGGAATCATTGGTAGCGCATCACCTAATGGTTGGGATTCAGACGTAGATATGACTTACGTTCCTTACAATAAGGATACCAAGGAAGTTAATGGCTACTGGGAAGTTAAGAACATCACATTGAGTGCTGGTGAAATCAAGTTCCGTGCCAACGACGATTGGGCCATCAGTTGGGGTGGAGAGTTAGATAACCTCACAACAAAGAATGGTGGAAACATCACTGTCGAAGCAGGTACTTACGACATCAAGCTTTATGCTTGGGCAGAAGGCTTTGCTAAATGTGTGCTGACTAAGAAGTAAGCATTTGCTTCATCAAATAAACTTAAAATTAATAGGCGGCTCTCAATTCCGGGAGTCGCCTATTTTTCTTTATCATCATCCCTATATTTTTCCCTAAAACTTTGGAAGTTACGAGGAAAAGTCGTATCTTTGCAGAAGAAAAGCTGCACTCGGCAAATTGAAAGCAAGCTTTCTTTGCGCTCGTTTGCATTTTCTTTGCACCGAATAAGTACAACATTTATATTTTTATGATTATGAGAACAGGCGACAAAGTATTAATATCTCCAGACTTGACACATGCCAAAGACTGGATACAGGGCGAAGTGATTGAAGTTGAGAACAATCCTTTCGTAGGAATTGTCATCTCCGCAAAAACCGCAGATGGGAACATCTTCTTTGGATATAAGGACTTATTTGAACCTTCAAAGGAGGCAGTATGTACGCATTAGCATTTGATATGGTTATTTCTGATTTACAGAAATACTATGGCGAACCTTACAACAAAGCTTACTACGAAATAAAAGAACTTCTAAAAAAGAATGGTTTCGAGTGGGAGCAAGGCAATACATACATGACGATGAATGATGATTTGGCTGCACTTGTAAAAACAGTTATGGAGCTTTCTAAAATAGAGTGGTTTAAGAAATCAGTAAAAGATCTAAGAGAATTCAAAGTTGAAAGTTGGTCGAACTTTACTGATTTGGTTAAAAACTCATAGAATAGGCGACTCTCAATTCCGAGAGCCGCCTGGTATTTATAGTTTTTTGATTTCTTCGATACTTAATCCTGTAGCCTGTACAATGATTTCTGGAGCTACATTCTGAGCCAACAGGCTGAGAGCAATGGCTTTTTTCTCTTCTGCTCTTCCTTCTGCTCTTCCTTCTTGCTTAGCATTGGTCAAGACATCGTTTTGTATCATGATGGCATTGAGATGCTCATCGTATGCATGACGTTCGGCGTCAGACATCTCGTAATATTTCAGCTTTTTGCGAGCCTCTTGCAGTCCTGGAGCCTTGGTGTCGGCAGCGATAACGCCGTTCTTTAGGTAGTTGACCCACTCCTCCAACGGCGATTTAGCTACACTATTGAATTCGTTGACACGAACAAGGATGTAGGTTGGGAAAATCTCTGAAGGTGATTTCCTTACGATATTGTCCTTCTCCTTTGTGCTAATTATCAACTGGTCTTTCGTGTGCAAACCCACAAAGTTATTTTGTCCTACATAGATATAGTCAGAACCTTTTCCCAGGTCGAAGTAGAGAATGCTGATGGAATACACCTTCTTCACCTCCTTGTAGCTGTTGCCCAGGTTGATGTGTTCCGTGATAGCCTTGGCTACACCGTATAAAACACGCTCCAGATAGTATAGTTCACTGGTGTTTTGTATTTCTACGATGATAATTTCTCCTTTGCTATTCTTTGCTTTGATATCAACACGGTTAAATTTGTCATCGGCAGCACTCTGATTGCCTTCACTTTCCAGAATGTCGATAATCTTTACCTCTTCGTTCAGGAAGACAGTGAGGAACCCCTCTAGTACGCCAAAATTGGCTTTTTGGCGGAGCAATCTTTTGATAGCCCAGTCGAAACGAATGTATCTGTCTTTAAGTTCTGCCATAATATCTTATTTAAAAATGTCACATTTCATCTGCAAATATACGACTTTATTCTGAAACTCGCAAGGATTTAGGGTGGAAAAGTTTTTTTGAGAAGAAAATGAGGGTGTGTCATAAGTCTGTGACACACCCTCTTTGATTATTGTTGTAGTCTTGATGATTACTTCTTGATCAATTCACACTTAGCATAGCCGTTAGCCCAAGCATAAAGCTTGATGTCGTATGTGCCAGCTTCGGCCACTTTGATGTTATCACCTTTCTGTACGAGCGCATCAAGAGTACCTCCCCAATTAGGGTTTGGATCATCCCAACTGTGGTTAGAGCGGAACTTACATTCGCCAGCTTTTAGCTTTATGTCCTTGACTTCCCAGCAGCGCTCTTTTACATTGTAAGTCAAATCTACGTCACTATCCCATCCGTTAGGAGCAGCAGAACCGATAATACCGATAGAAGTGATAGGAGTCAATGTATATGTCTTAGCAGACAAGTCTACATCTACCTTGTAGTAACCTGCAGGTTCTGTTATTACGATGTTGGCTGCATTTGGAGCTGTATCGAAGTTTGCGCCATAGCCAGTACCACTCCAATCTGGCGCTGTAGTGAACTTAAATCCGTTCTGATTGAGGTACATGAAACCTGTGAAGTGTACACCATCACCTGTGAGATAGTCATATCCATCCCAGCCGTTAGCATCGCCCTTCATGTATAGTTCTGGGGCTGCCTTAATGGTATAAGAATAGTCCATCATGTTGAGAGTGAGCACGTACTTGCCAGGCTCTTTAATAATACCTGCACCAGGGCCAACGTTTGTCAAATCACCTTCCATGCTGGAGCTTCCGTTTTCCTTAGGTCCTACTACGCCATCAGCCCAGAAGTTACCGGCATCAATGTTCTTCTTAGGAATAATCTTCCAATACTGGTCAGCCTTTTTTGTTTCGAAAGTGATAGTGAATTTAGGATCGTCATATACATCTTTGTCGCTGTGCATGAATGCCTGTTTAGCACTTACAGTATTCCAACCGTCAACGCCTTCGGCATTAAACATATCACCTACGAGGTAGTAGCCAGAATCAATGAATGGAGACTTTGGAGTCATCTCAAGGTTAAATTTACCAGCATCAATAAGAACAGCATCACCATTTTTGATTGCATTTAAATAAACATGGGCAACAAAAGGGTGAGCTATAGGACGCTTGCCATAAAAAGATACTATTACTTCTGAAAGATCTGCAACAGCGGCTTTACCCTCAATGCTTGTATTAACGTTTTTCTTGATTGCATTATCTTCTCCTTGAGGATTAATCTCTAAGCGAGCATTATCAAGTGTAAAACCTTCAGGAAGAGCTGCTTCGCTCAATGTGAAGATACTGACACTATCTGTTGTCACACTGGAACAGTCGATGGACTGAACTACTGGTGTTGCAGTAAAGCCAGGAATCGTGATGGCTTCTTCCTGTGGATTGTGCTGTGGTTGAGCCCAATCATCGTAGTCGCCGTTGCAGCTGGCAAGTATAACACTTGCCAGGACTGCTAAGCTATATAAAAATATCTTTTTCATTTTGCTTTCATCTTAAATTATTTAACTTCAGCTTTATTTGTATCAAAGTTGACATACAACTTCTGGCCAGGGGTGGTAGATACAGAGTAATCTGAACCCACGTCCTTCTTCCAGCCGTCAATAACCTTTTGTTTACGCCAGAACACGTCGCCCTTGAGAATAGTGAACTCTGTGCTCCACCACTCGCAGTCACCGACCTTGACAGCAACACGAAGTTCGCTGCCGGCAGTGAATGCAGGAGAAACCCAATCACCACTTGGATCGTCTGGAGGTGTCAGAGCATTTTCGTCAGCAAAGCCCCAATTAGTTTGACCAATACAAGCACCAATCAGGCAAACCTGAGTCTTGTATACAGTCAGTGTCCAGTTGATGTTCTTCTTATCTTTGGAAATCTTACCCTTAAAGTGGAGAGTGTACCAACCTGCGTTGGCTACCTTGAGGTTTTGGTCGTCACCTGCAGTGATACCTGCACCAGCTACATCGTTGATTTCCTTGATTTGGTTGATGCCGAGTTTGTCATTGATCTCAGTACCCCAATTGAATTCGCCACCAGCTGGCACGTAGATGATACCATAGTATTCGCCATTCTTCTCAAATACCTGAGGAATAGGCTTCCAACTCTCCCATGGAGTCTGGATAGAACTTCCAATCAAGAAGAGGTTGTCAGTGAACTTAGCGTCAGGAATAGTAGCCTTCACAGAAGGCAAGGTGATGACATTTGAATAGGTCTCGCCCAAGGTTTGATTCAAAGCACCGCCAATGACTGCACGAAGGCGGATATAAACTGGCATCTCGTCAGGAAGATTTGCATCAGGATTGGCAGCCCGGAAGAGAGATACAATAGCTTTGTTTACTTCGTATGCATCAAAATCCAAACTGCTTGGATTCTCTGCATATGTCGCCAACTCTTTATGAGTGACTGTAGGATCGCTGACGAATGCAGGGTTGATAGATACCTGCGCATAATACTTCACAGGGTAAGGTACTCCACCATAATTTGGCTGAGAGCATGTCAATACCAAGTTTTTTGCATAGTAGGGGTCGTAGGTATTGTTTTCTGCAAGAGCAGGAGTGTTCAATACAAATCCCTCTGCAAGATGACTCAGGTCCAATGTAGGGTTGCTGTCTCTGTCTTCATCACAGGATGTAAAGAGCAAAGGGAGTACCAATGCTGGCAGCAACATGAATTTGAATATCTTTTTCATAATTGATTTCTTTTAATTAAATCTGGTTGCCTAACAATTAGTATTTAGGATTTTGGGTCATGTTAGGATTGTTCTTGATTTCATTGTCTGGAATAGGATAGATGTTGTAGTATGATGGAACACCAGCACCTTTTTCCGCACCACCCTTGAAACTCCAGAGATACTTAGAACCTGTGTACAAGCCAAAGCGAACCAAGTCTGAACGACGGCGACCTTCCATGAAGAACTCACGGCACCATTCATCAATAAGGGTCTGTTCATTTACTGATGTAGCTTTCGAGGCACGGTTGGCACGGTCCTGAACCTTCAGGATGTCAGCCAAACCATCCTGACTGCCATTGAGGCGATACTTAGCCTCTGCGCGGGTCAGATAGATTTCTGCCAAACGGAACACAGGGAAGTCGGTATCAGAATAGTTCTGATCGTGCTGTGTGGAACCATCTGCGTGGAGATTGCTCCACTTTACAAAAGACGCACCATTCAGAGGACCTGTGATAGCCTCACCAGGATTGATTGTACGAACTTTGCCTTCTTCGCAGCCACCTACACCCATATACAACAGGGCACGGTCGTCTTTAGCCTTTGCGATCACGTCGGCAGTGCTGATACCTTTCTCGCTATCTTTTGCAATCACCTGTTCTTTAGAAGGATTCTTCAAGACATCATCAACAGTAGCTTTAGGGATGTCATTCTTGTTAGGGAAGAACTTCTCTATCAAGTTTTCGCGGGCAAACATACATTTCCATGGGTCACCTGTGCTTGCATAAGGCATACCGCCGATAGTGGCTGCTGATACGAGATAAGTGGTACCTGCATACGCACGGGCTTTCAAACCATCCTGACGGATAGGGAAGATGATTTCCTTCATGGCCGCTGGGTTACAGTCGTTGTCGCCCATAAACAACTGTTGATAACCGCTATAGCCATTCTTTTCTGCACGACAAAGATTGTATTTACCTTCGGTTTCACCTACGTTGTCGAGAATCTTGTCGCAATAATCAATAGCCTTCTGGTAGTCCTTCACCTTACCCTCGGTATAAACTTCAGAGTTAAGAGCCAAGCGGGCATGAAGTGCGTATGCTGCACCACGGTCGGCACGTCCGAAATTCTGACTGTTATTATAAGCACCCATCTCAGCCATCAGAGGCTCTATGGTGGTCAACTCATTATCCAACCAGTCGTAGAGATCCTTTCCCTTTTTCTCGGTAGGGAGACTATCGTCGAAAGTGAGCTTGAATGGAGCCTTGCGATACAGGTCAAGGAAATAATAGTAGTTCAGTGCACGGAGGAAGCGAACTTCTGCGATTTGGTCTTCGCTCAGGCTGCCTGATTGCTCGGCAATAAACTGGTTGTACAGAGTAATGTTGAAAATGAGACGCTGGTATGCCCAGTTTACACGGTCATTACCGCTATTCCAACTGAAATTGGTGATAGGAGCGATGGCATTATCGGCCTGATATGCCCATGCAGTCTCGTCAGTCATCAACTCTTGTAGGTTGAAAATGGTACGGATGAATCCACTCTCACCCTCGTCGCCGCTCAAGTCTGCTGAACCAGCAGGACCTTTCTGTCCAGTAAGACCAAGAGTAGCATACTGCTTGGCCAAGAGACCCTCTACTGTATATGTTGGGGTGGACTGTGGGTCAATGGACTTGATATTCAGTTCGTCTGCGCAAGAGACAAAGCCCATGCACAAAACACTCGCCATTGCAGTCGTTATAAATATTTTTTTCATAATTGTCTCCTTTTTTATTTTTAGAAGTTAAGATTCAAACCAAGCTGGAAGCTTATTGGACGTGGGTAAGGATTGCTGTCGATACCACTGCTTACTTCTGGGTCGATACCCTTGTACTTGGTAATGATGAATGGGTTCTGTACGGTGAAGAAGATGCGTCCGCTGCAAATCTTCTCAGCACCTGCCTTGAACAATGCAGGGAAGCTATAGCCCAAAGTCATGTTGCTGCACTTCAGGTAAGAAGCATTGCGTACAAAGTAGTCACTGGTATTGGTGGTGAGATCTGTTGTACCCTTAAAGCCAAGATTGACGGCCTCTGCAGTTGTGTTTCTGAAGAGATCGGTATCGTTAATTTTCGCCAACTCTGCTTTTGAGTTCAGGAAATCGTAGAACACATAGTTACCGATAGATGCATGGAAGGCAGCACTGAAGTCCCAGTTCTTATAGATGAACTTGGTGGTGAGACCCATGATGACATCAGGAGCAGGGCTCTTGTAGCAATAACGGTCGTCATTGTCAATCTTGCCGTTACCGTCACGGTCAACATATACACCCTCAATAGGCTTGCCGTTCTCGTCGTAAACCTGCTGGAAAACATAGAAAGAATTGAGAGGTTCGCCAACCTTGTTCACCTGTACCAATGTGTTGTTACCACGAGACACCTTGCTACCTGTCCAAACCCAGTCTTTCAAGCCTGCCTCTAACTCTGTAATTTCATTGTGGTTCCATCCCACGTTGTAGGTTACATCCCAAACGAAGTCCTTGGTGACGATAGGCTTCACATTGAATGCCAATTCCACACCATAGTTTTCAAGAGAACCGATGTTCTTCAAGAGTTTGTCGCCAAAGTTAGTACCACCAGCGATCTCAATTTCTGACAACAAGTCAGTAGTCTTACGATAGTAACCATCGATATTGAAGCCGAAGCGGCCATTGAGAGCGGTGAAGTCAATACCGCCATTGTAGGTTGTGGTCTTTTCCCATGTCAGCTCAGTGTTGTATTTTGTTGGGCGCATGGTCTGATAATACTTGTCACCCAATGGATACTGTGCATAAGTGTCGCTGATGGTATATTTAGGAGTATAGTAGAAGTCGTCAATACCATTCTGCTGACCAGTCATACCCCAGCCCAAGCGGAGCTTCAACTCATCAATCCATTTTACATTCTTCAAGAAAGACTCGTTGTTGATCTTCCAGGCAAAGGCTGCTGCTGGGAAGTAACCCCATTTCTTGCCCTTTCTGAAGCGAGAAGAACCATCGGCACGGAAGGTTGCTGTAAGCAAATAGCGGTCCAGCAAGTTATAGTTGAAACGTCCGAAGTAAGAAACCAAAGAGTTGTGACCCTTCCATATGGTGTTTGCCATGTATTGTGGGTTATTCACGTAGTTCCATTCTCCATTTACAACCTGTGGATTGTTATCTCTCAAATACTCATCGATACCACTTCCTATGTTATAGGTTGTTCTGTGATAGTGGCTTTGCTCAGCACCTGCCATGATGTCGATGTCGTGCACACCAAACTTGTGGGCATATTCAGCAAAAGCTTTTCCTTCGATGCTGTATTTGTATTGATGGTCAGTACCATACCAACCAAAATAGTTGTTGGATGATGAATACTTGTTAATATCATTATGCTGCTTGGCATCAGTGTACTGTGCACCGATGGCAGCATGCAAATGCAAGTCTTCGAAGCCATGAATCTTATAATCTACCTCTAAGTTTGAAGTTATGTCATGAGTATTGGCTATCATTTTTTGGTTGTTGAGGAGAGCCACAGGGTTCTGAGGAACTTGACTCTTGGCTATCTTTGTCCAGTTAGGATCTGTAATCTTGTCGCCTTTGTTATCCAGATACTGGAAATATCCACCTACACAATTGTACATCTCATCGTTTACACGAACAGGCTGTGTTGGATCCATGGTCAACGCATTACCGATGGCATCGCCAAAATTGGCATAGCGGTCCTTTTCGAACATATACTTCGCTGTGAAGTTGAAGTTCAAGTGCTTGTCGAGGAAGGAAGGAGCCAAATTGACAGAAGTGTTGAAACGCTTCATCCAGCTGGTTTTAACGATACCGTTGTTGTCTTCGAAACCTAAGCCAACACGGTAAGGCATATCCTTCAAACCGCCCTGTATGCTGAGGCTGTGCTTGGTAGAGATGGCAGTGCGGAAGATCTCGTCCTGCCAATCGGTGTCGGCTGTACCCAAAGCTTTTGTATCATAGCCTAAAGAGGTAAGAGCCTGCTTGTACTCGCTGGCATTCATCACCTCATATTTCTTCTGG
>ERZ1027060.398-NODE-398-length-15234-cov-4.366493_pt1 | contig 15234 bp, 16 predicted proteins | sample MGYA00519424_ERZ1027060 | MGnify/ENA primary metagenome ERZ1027060 (study PRJEB26926, sample SAMN06164500) | human gut metagenome | biome: ENVO:00009003; feature: ENVO:2100002; material: ENVO:00002003 | host: Homo sapiens | place: USA | collected 2012 ... | reverse complement strand
GATCTACACAAGGAGTATCGTCGGCAGCGTCAGATGTGTATAAGAGACAGCTACGTGAAGATGCTGGGCTACTACGAAACCAACGAACAGGCCTACGAGGCTACCGAACGGCAGTATGCCGAGGTGGTAGGGGAGCGGCGCTTCTCAAGTTTTCAGAGTTTCAAGAGTGCCTACAGCCAGTTCTGCCGGCGGAAGCGACCCCGCTCAAAATAGCCTGCAGGGGCGATTTTGCAAAAAGTTAATGCCATTAACCTCCGAAAGTTAATGGCATTAACCTTTTTCCTGGAATCCGTGTCGGAACTTTGTGGTGAGCAAATCGCAAACGATGGGATTCCTACGCAACATAGTGGCACGCGCCGCCTCCTGGGCGGGTCTTCCGGTCATCGTCAGCCGGGGAGGTCTCTCCAATACGATGGGTAAGATGGAGGACGTAGACGACGATCTCGCCCTGAAGATCTCGACCGTCTGGTCGTGTGTGCGGCTGATTTCCGACTGCTTCTCTACTCTCCCGGTTCATGTCAAGGAGCGCGTCGATGACCGCCGTCGGATACTGCGGAGCGACCATCCGGTGACGCGGCTGCTGATGAAGCCGAGCCCGAAGATGAACGGGGTCTCGCTGCGTGAGGCGCTGATGGTCTCGGCCCTGCTGCGGGGCAATGCCTACGCCTTCATCACCGAGCGTGACCGGCACGAGTACCCGACGCGTCTGGACTTCGTCCTGCCGGAGAACGTCTCGCTGTGGGAGGGTGACGACGACATCTTCTACTCGATACTCGGCAACTCGGCCCGGATCCCGAGCCGCGACGTCGTGCACATCAAGGGCCTTTCGGTAAACGGCCTGCTCGGCCTCTCGCCGATCCGTCACCATGCCCGCCTGCTTGAACTGGCGAACAACTCCGTGGAGTTCGCACGCTCGTTTTACCGCAACGGATGCCGCACGACCGGTGTCTTCAAAAACCCGACGGAGTTGAGCGAGGAGGCGTGGAAGCGGCTCTACAAACAATTATCCGACAACTATTTCGGGACGCAGAATGCCGGGAAACCGCTGCTGCTCGAGGGAGGCCTCGACTATTCGGCGATCACGATCCCGCCCGAGGATGCGCAGTTCATCGCCACGCGCGTTCAGTCGATCGACGAGATTGCGACCATCTTCGGTGTGCCGCCCCACATGGTCGGCGACTTGAGCCACTCGACCTACTCGAACAACGAGCAGCAGAACATCGAGTTCTACAACGTGACCCTCTCGCCGTGGATCACCAAGGTCGAGGAGGAGATGAACGACAAGTTGTTCCTCGAGTCGGAGAAGGGGCGGCTCTACGTCGATATCGACCCCCGGGGGTTGCTGCGGGCCGACACGGCATCGCGCACGAACTATTATCGGCAGATGTACAACATCGGGGCGATGTCGCCGAACGAGATCCGCGCGGCGGAGGATCTCGATGCCTATGAGGGCGGCGACGACTTCTTCCGGCCGCTGAATATGGAATCTGTAAAATCACAAGGCAATGGACAAAAATAAGGACAAGGCAATCAATCGGCCGGTGATGCGCACGATGCGGATCGTAGATCTGCACGTCGAGCAGCGCGCCGACGGCCAGCCCTCCCGACGGATCGAGGGCCGCGCCGTACCGTTCAATGAGTGGAGCAACCCGATCTGGGGCGAATGGATCGAGAAGATCGACCCCCACGCCTTCGACGGGTGCGACATGTCGGACGTCATCATGTGCACGGACCACGGCACGGGCTGTGCCGATGTGCTGGCCCGCTCGCGCAACGGCGAGGGGACTCTTGAGATCCGCATCGAGAGCGACGGTCTCTACTTCGCATTCGACGCTCCGAACACGACCCGCGGCAACGACCTGCTGGAGCTCGTCCGCCGGGGCGACATCTCCGAGTGCAGTTTCAAGTTTAAGGTCGAAGAGAACGTCTGGACGTGGCGCAGCGAGGCGAACGGGCTGGCGTACGACCAGCGCGTGGTGACGAAGATCTCGAAGCTGTACGATCTGTCGATTGTCGTCAATGGCGCCTATCCGACCACCTCGGCCGTGGCCGAACGTGCGGCAGCTGACGAACGGGAGGCAGTCGATGAGCTGCGTCGGGCGGCGGCACAAGCCTCCGAAGAGGCCATGGAACTCGTCCGTGAGCGCGTCGCGCTGTGTGCGAAAATCGCAAACCATTAATCACCATACACATCATGAAGAAGACAATCAAAGAACTCAAGGAAGAGCGTGCAGCGCTGGCGGCCAAGATGTCGCAGATGCTGGATGTGGCCGAGGAGCGTGAGGCCAAGGGCTTCACCCCCGAGGAGCGGGCCCGGTATGACGGCCTGAAGAAGGAGTACGAAGCCCTCGACGAGCGTATTGCGCTGCTCGAGGAGGACGAGGCACGTGCGGCATCGTCGGCACGCCGTGTCGGCGGCGACGATGGCAAGACGGCCGAGGAACGTGCCGCCCGGCATCAGGAGGAGCTGCGCTCGGCCTTCATCGACTACATGCGCGGCGCTGCCACCAAGGGCGACATCAAGCCCGAACTGCGTGCCGAACTGTTCACCGGTACGGCCGAGAATCAGATCATCATCCCGAAACTCGTATCGGATCAGGTCGTGCATGCTCTGAAATCGACCGGAACCTTCCTCGAGGCGATTGACCTGGTGATTACCCAGAATGCGATCCCCTACACGAAGGCCACGCTCAACACCACCGACAAGGCGCTGAAGAAGTTGAACGAGGGTGATGCGAACACGACAGACAAGGTGCAGTTCCAGGGTGTATCGATCAGCGCCTACGACTATGTGACGCCGATCTTCCCGATCCACATCGCGCTGCTCGAAGGCACGAACGTCGATGTCGAGGCGACGATCGTCGAGGCGGTTGCCGAGTGCGTGCGCCGCGGTCTGCAGGAACTGGCTACGAAGACCGGCACCGGGTCCAACGACATCAAGGCGCTGCTCACGGCCGCAACGAAGGGCGTGACCGCCGCATCGGATACGGCCATCACCTACGACGATCTGGTCGATCTCATGTCGTCTGTAGACAACGCCTATGGCAACAGCGAGCGCGGCCGATTCATGATGAACTCGACGACGAAGGCGAAAATCATGAAGATCAAGGACGACAACGGCAATCCGATCTTCATCCGGGACGTGCAGACGGGGGATGTCTCGCACATCCTCGGCCGCCGGGTCATCATCAACGAGTCGATGCCCGATATCGCCGCGAGCGCCAAGCCGATCGCCTTCGGCGACTTCAAGTACTACCATCTCCGCATGGTGCAGGGCATCCGCATGACGGTCTTCAAGGAGAAGTATGCCGACAAGCTCGAAGTGGGCTTCATGGGCCACGTCCGCGCCGACGGCAACCTGATTGACGCCGGAACGCATCCGGTGAAGTACCTCGAAATGGGTGCCGGTGCCTAACCCTCTGCGGCCATGATACTCACCAGAACGGAAAAGGTCTATCCACGGCAGGTTATCGAGCGGATTGTCGGCGGGCAGATGCGGCTCGTCCCCGAAGACGGCGATCTCTACGAGAATGCCGTGCGGAACGTCTACGCGGCCTTCGACATCGCCGAGCAATACACGAACCGGATCCTGGTGCGCAGCGTCGTGACGTTCGCCTTCGACCGCTTCGAACAGCTGCTCGACCTGCCGACGGCCCCCGTGTCGAGTATCCGGTCGGTGAAGTATTACGACGCCGACGACTGCGAGCAGACGCTCGATTCGTCGTCCTACGGGCTCCTTGCCTCGGAACATACCTCCATCCTCGAAATCTTCTCGCTTCCGACCCTCTCCACCCGGCGCCAGCGGGCCCGGGTGCGGGTCGAGGCGGTCTGCGGATACAGCGACTATCGGGACACGCTCACCCGCGAGCCGGAAGACGAAGGGGGGATCATCCTCCCCGGGAACATCGAGGCGGCGGTGGCGCTCCGTGCCGGGACGCTCTGCGAGGCGGATGGCGATGCCGTGATCGGACGCTCGGTCTCGGCGCTGCCCGTGACCGTCGAACGCTTGTTGAACCCCTATCGCATGGCACCCTATGCCGGCCGGAAAGGTTAGAATCACGCTGCTGCGCCCCGCCACGACGCAGGATGCCGGCGGCGAGATCGTCGGCGAACCGACCCCGTGGCGCTCGTTCTGGGCCACAAAGACCGAGAGCGGCGGCCGCGAGAACCTCTTCGCTTCGCGCATCGTCCACGAAGGGTCGGCCGTGCTGACCATCCCCTACGTCAAGGGAGAGGACGGACGATCGCCGGCCGTGGATGCGCGGATGCTCGTCGAGATCGACGGCCGCCGCCGGCCGATCGAAAGCGTCTACGAGGAGGGATTCCGCAAGAAGTTGCATATTCTCATCTCGTTATCGGATTTGGATTATGACGCAGGATATTAAGATCGAAGGATATGCCGAGGCGATCCGGATCTTCGCCCGGCTGACCGACCAGGTGCAGCGCACGCTTGTGCGGCAGGCGTTGCGCCGATCGGCCCGGCCGATGGTCGCGACGGCCCGGGCCCGGGCTCCGAAGCGGACCGGGCAGTTGAGCCGCTCGATCGGCGTCGTGTCGCTGCGCCGGGATCGTGTTCCGACAGTCATCCCGATGGCCGTCGGGCCTGTCTTCAGCGTAACGAAGAACGGTAAGATCAACGCCTTCTATGCCCGCTTCGTGCACGACGGAACCCGTGAACGAAAGCCGTATGCCGTTTCCCGCAACAGCGCCCGGGCCGACCGTCGGGATGCCCGAAAGGGGATATACCGCGCCCGGGTTCTCAAGTTCACGGGCCGCGACGGAGGTGTCGTATACACCCCGACGGCCCGGGGCATGAAGCCGAATCCCTTCCTGCGCGATGCCTTCAACCAGTCGGCCGATGCTTCGGTCAATGACTTCGGGACGGATCTGGCTACGGCGATCGAACGATTTGTAAACCGTAATTACCGAAAGATATGACCTCGACCGAAGCGCTTGTGCAACTGATGTCGGCAGTTCTGCCGAAAGAGAAGATCTATCCGGATGTCGTGCCGGCGGAGGTACAGGCTCCGTTCGCGGCCTACTCCGAGGAGTCGCAGCCCAACGTGACATACGACGGCAATGCGGGCAATGCGGATACGACGACTGTGACCGTCGTGGCGCAGACCGAACGCGAGGCCTGGACGCTGGCCGACCGGATCGTCGAGGCGGTAGGCGGAAAAGTATCCGATGGCTATGCCTTCTATTTTCAGGGCCGCAAGTTCGTGATGTACGCGGACGAGAGGCTTTCGAGTTACAAATTAACCTTCAAAATTCTTTGATGCCATGAAAACAGGAAAAGGGCGCAGTCTTACGATGTTGTGCGCCGACAAGAGCGTCTATCATGCCCAGACGCATACCTTTACGATCGCTCCTGAGTACGAGGAGTGGGAGACCAAGGACACCAAGGGTCCGGAGTACGAACTTTCGAAAGTGGCCTTCACGGCATCCGTGGACGGCCTCGCATGTGTGAAGGAGAGCGACGGCGATCCGGCCGACGCACACGATACGCCCGACATGATCGCCCAGGCGATGCTGGGGCAGGCGGTGGATGTGGTGGTCAAACTGGCCATTGAGGGAACCACCGAAAAATCCTATACGTGCAAGTGCGTGATCGACAGTTTTGAGGTCAGCGAGACGGTGGCCCAGAAGGCAACCTACAAGGCCTCGTTCAAGGGGTACGGTCTGGCTCCGGTGGAGTAGCAGACCGGGTATGACAACTCCGGCGGAGGGCTCTCCTCCGCCGGTTAAACACGAAACAAGATGCTGCAGCAATTCACAACCAGCGGCCGGAGTTATCCGGTCAATTTCGGGATCCGCGCGCTGGCGGCCACGGCCGACCAGCTGGGTCTCACCCTCGACAACCTGGCCCGGGAGACGGTCGTCCCCGACATGCCGTTCGGTCGGCTGATCGAGATTGTCACGGTCGTCACGGCCGAGGCCATGACCGACGGTGCCCGCAAAAGCGGCGAACCGAAGCGTTACACGCCGGATGATGTGGTCGATTTGATCGACGGGGATCCGGCGCTGCTGCCGGCGTTGCTGGCGCTGTTCCGCCAGTCGATCGGCAGCGGAAACCCGGTTTTTCAGACGGCGGCCCGGCCCGAAAACCCCGAGGCCGCCGAGGTCGGGCACGGGGTCAAAAAGATCAGGAAGTTACCTACGGGCGGCTCTATGCCGTAGCGGTCGGGATGCTCGGTATTGCGCCGGCGGACTTCGAGATGATGACCCTTGCGGAGTTCGAGGCGGCCGAGCAGGGGTTCATGCGGCGGCGGGAGTATGACTTCCGCACGGCGATGAACATCCAGCGGTGGGGCAGCTTCGCCATCATGGCGTCGATGTGCGACATGAAGGGACGGGAGATGCAGGAGGTGCTGCCTCTTCCGTGGGACCGGGAGGACGGGCGTCGGCCGGCATCGGCTGAACGGAGGATTTCGAAACGGGAAATGGCGCAGATGCGCGAGAGCGCGCTGCGCGATGTTGAAAAATTGGAGCGACTATGGCAAGGAAAATAGCGGAGCTGCTGATCAAACTCGGCGCCGACACATTGGGGATTGAAAAAATGTCCTACGATGTGCGGAAGCAGTTGAAAGGCCTGCAGAAAGATATCATCAAATTCGGGGAGAACTGGTCGTTCTATGTGACGGAGTCTCTAACGGCGGCGGTCGGTGTTGCCGTGAAGGCGGCTGATGTGCAGCTCAAGAACGAGAAGCGTCTGCTCACGGCCTTGCGCGGGCGTGAGGATATCCAGCAGCGGCTGATCAAGCAGGCCGGAGAGCTGCAGTCGCGCTCGCTGTTTGGTGACGAGGAGATCATCGGACAGCAGGCCTTTCTGGCGTCGCTCGGACTGACCGAGCAGCAGATCAACGACACGATCGAGGCGGCGGCGCAACTCTCGTCGGCCACGGGTATGACGCTCGACAGTGCCGTGAAGAACCTGGCGAAGACCTACGGCGGTCTCTCCGGCGAGTTGGGCGAGAGCATTCCGAAACTGAAGGAGCTGACCACCGAGCAGATGAAGAACGGCGAGGCCGTGAAGTTCATCCTCGAAAACTACAAGGGATTTGCCGAATCGGCTGCAGATACGGGTCTCGGACCTATGCAGCAGCTGAAAAACTCGATCGGCGATGTCGGTGAGGAGATCGGCAAGGTGTTGATGCCGATGGTTCAGGCTGTAGCCCGTATGCTGAAAGATTTTGCAGCCTGGCTGCAGGGACTTTCTCCTGCGGCCAAGACGTCGATCGTCGTCATCGGGGGAGTTGCGGCGGCTTTGGGACCATTGTCCGTGGCTCTCGGATCTGCGGTCAAGTTACTACCCATGCTCAAAATAGGGTTGGCCGCGATTACCGGGCCGGTGGGCCTTGTCACGGCGGCCATCCTCGGGGCGGCATCGGCTCTGGCTATTTTCAAGGCGAATTCCGACGCGATCGTCAATGAACGGATTTCGGAACAGGCCCAGAAGTATATATCGAGCGGTAAAAGCATCGACGAACTGAAACAGATGCGTGAAGAGGCTTTGGCGAAGAATCTCGAGTACTACGGGAAACAGGAACGGGCCCGCGACGCAACCAACCCGCTGAAGGCCGGCAACCTGCATTATTTCGTCGCTTCGTATCGGGCAAACCGCGAGGATCTGCGTAAATACAGTGTGCGGACGCAATACTATTACGAGCAGGTCAAGGCCCTGGACGAGGCGATCTCTGTCTTGTCTCAGACTGCCGATACGACCGGGCTGACGGTAGAAGATTTCACGAAGACGGTAGAAGATTCCTTCAAGGTCATTCAGGGATCGAATACGGAAATCGAGAAGAGCACGGGACTGATCGGGCAGTTGGAGCAGAAGATAAAGGAGCTCGAAACAGCCAAAAGGGAGGCAACCTCCACCATGGAGATCCACAACCTGACGCTGGAGATCGCCACGCTGCGCGACGAACTGTCGAAGCTGCAGCAGATCGGCGCCGCCGAATCCATCGCGGGCGATACGGGCAATCTCTTCGGAAAAGGCGGGATCTCTCCCTTGGCGTTCGATCCGGATGCGATCAATCCGCCTGCAGAGGAGTGGGAGACGGCCCGGCAGCGATTTGCGGCCAACCTTTCGGGTTTCGTCTCCGAGGCGCAGAACCAGGTGCTGAATGTCTTGCCGGCAATCCGGAATCTGTTGTCGGGGGTCGGAACGGCCATCGGCGAAGGACTGGGCAATATCCTATCCGGCGACGGAACGTTTGAAGACCTGCTCGGCGGAATTGTCAAGGTGATGGGGCAATTCCTGAAATCTTTGGGACAGCAGATGATTCAGTTGGGTATCGAGATGCTGCAGATCAAATCAGCCCTTGCAGCATCGTTTTCTACGCCATGGGCGGCCATCGTCGCCGGTGTGGCTGCTATCGCAGCCGGGCAGGCCATGATCAACTCGTTCAACCGTCGGAACGAAGGTGGCGTAGCCCTTGCCGAGGGGGGCCTGGCCTACGGCCCGACGATGGCCCTGGTGGGCGACAACCGCGGTGCGGGGAGCGACCCCGAAGTGATCGCCCCGCTGTCGAAACTCCGTCAGTACGGGCTCGGACATCAGACGATCGAGTTCGTGGGCGGCACGTTCCGCCTGAGCGGTTCGGATCTGGTGCTCGCGATCAGCCGCGAGCAGGCGAAGATCAACTATGTAAATGCCCTTGCGTGATGGCTGGATACGGATTGAAATACCTTTGCGAGTACCGCTCGAAGATGCGCGGCCGGCTTCTCTATCGGATCGAGATCGAGGAGCGGGATGCCGCGGCGCGAACGGATGACACGGCCCTGCGGATGCGTCCCTATTCGGATGTGTTCTCTCTTAAGTGGGGAAGTTCGGACGATCCGGAGTATACGGCCGTGAAAGGCAGTTCGCTGACGCTGAAGATCCTCTGCGTGGACGATATGGAATACTTGTCGCTCTTCTCGGTCGATCCGTTGAAATACCGCATCACGATCTACGAATACCGCACTGACGTCTCCGGGCAAGACAGGAAACTGATGCTGTGGCGGGGGTTCCTGTCGGCCGGCAGTTACAAGGAGACTTTTGCACGGCCTCCGTATGTGGTGACGCTTTCGGCAACGGACGGCCTGTCGCTGTTGGACACCATGCCGTTTCAGACATCGGACGGATCGAGGTATACGGGGTTGGTATCGTTGGAAAAACTGTATACGGATTTGTTCCAGCGGCTCGGGTCGGAAATGCGTGTAGTTGAATGGACCGGCATTGCGGAACCGCCATCGGCAGAGAGTGCTCCGTCGTTCTTGGATATCTGTATCGATGCCGATCGGATCTATGAATATCAGAACAGTCCCACATGGCAGGATGTACTTGAAATCTGTACCAAACCGTTCAATGCCCAAGTGTTTCAGGCCCGCGGAGTGTTCCACATCCGCCGTATCGTGTCTTTACTGTATCCGGATCGCCCGGTCGGGTTCGATCCGTATGGAGATGTACTGGGCCGATCGCGTCCGGTGGTGCATGCGATGTGGCAGGACGGATGTGATGTCAATTCGTCTACGGAGTTGGGTCTGCTTCCTCCCTATAAGTATGCGCAGGTTACGTTGGCGGACAGCGATGAGCTTTCCGAAGAGACTTTCTATGCGGCCGGTCGATGGTCGATTGGGAACGCTGTGTCCGAAGCTCGGTCGAGGATAATGCGGGATCGTATTTTTCTGGTTGGTGTAAATCCTGTTGCGGACGGGGTTGTCGCAAGAATGTCTCCGATGGAGAATGCCAATATCAACATATCGCTCGAATTGTTCAATGCCAAGTCCTTTGTTCAATATGCATATGTGGGTGTCCGTGCGGTGAGCGGGGAAGCTGTCAGGTATTGGAACGTATCGACAGGAATGTGGGAAGCTGTCAGCAGCGATGGTGTTGTCATAAAGAAGGAGATTGCCCGTTCGGATGTGGGGGATGTCAATGAGTTTTATCCGTTAAATAATTTGTCATCGCAAACTTTCCAGTTCAATATCACGTCGGTCCCAAAGATGGGAGATACAAGCAATGAAATGGTCGATATATACGTGCAGGTATTGATCAATGAATATTCTGGCTACCGTTCGAAGACCTTCATTGCGAATATCAGTTTCAACTCCGAATCGGGTTCGGTCCCTGTAGATTATTCGATGGTGAAACTCCCGATAACCAGGTCGAATGTTGATAAGTGCGAGTGGGAGATCCCGATACGTGATGGCGGATATTGTGTCAATGCCATGTCGTTCATGTCGAATGTCCTGATGGCGCCTGACGGTTCGTCGATTACCGGGTGGATCTCGCCAACGGAGCAAGGGTCACTGATGGGAATCGCAACTGCCGATGTCCAATATTTGAGATCACGAATTGCCCGGCAACTTTACGGAGAGTTGCGATGTCCCGAGGGGGTTGATCTGAACTCGTTGTTCTTGGACGGGAAATATACGGAGGCACTCTATTATGTCAATTCGCTGGAACTTTACGCCCATCGTCAGGTGTACAAAGTTCAGTTGCGGGAGTTGGCCGATCTTCGGCTTCAACTTCCTGCGTATGAATGGGTCACCGTGGGCCGGTTCGCTGCGTATGAGGAAATTGCAGCTTCGTTGTGCGGTGCTCTGTTCATGAGGTATATGCTGAGTGCGGAACAGGGAATTTACGGGGTCAGAATCTATAATACATTTACTCGTGAGGCGTCGGATCTTCCCTATTCCGGGATCCGGGTCGATGTCCGCAAAGGGTATAATGCCGTTGTGATATATACCGGAGGTTCGGAGGTGTATGCTGTGGACAATGTGGGAGATGCCGTGTCCATCATGCGTTCGGAGGTTTCCTCCATTCTGAAAATGGATACGGCGCTTTATGATGCGAATCGGAAAATATGGGTCTCTTACGATGTGGAGACCGTGATCGGAAAGACTGTCGTTTCGGTTCTGTCTGATAATCTGGAACTGTTGTCGCAGGATGAATTCGAAGTGCAGGCCACCGGTATGTTTCTGATGGCTAATGGATATGTCCTGATAAACGGTACTGCGGGAACGAGCTATTGGCACGGTTACGATATGCATTCATCGAATGAATTGCTGGGGGTGAATGATCCGTATGACCCGACGTCCGACAGTCAGTGGCTTATGGCGGCCGTATCCGATAAGATCATCGTCCGCTTTATCAGCGAGGATTATCTGTTGCAGGTCGCCGTCAGATATGGGTTGAAGATGAATGCAACGATCAGGTCTACCGGTGAGTTTCCGAGTAATGTGAATGTTGCTATGGTCGCCTGCAACAATCAGGTCGTAGCCTTGACCGGCCAGCGCGACGGAGTTCCGTCCGAGTTGTGGGCATATAACGTGCGGACAAGGAAGGCCTTTTTCCTGAATGTGCCTTGTGTGGCTGGGTGCGGCGTGAGCGGCAGTTGTGCCTATTTCTTGACTTGTGACCAGGCGGGGCCCGCGCGGGAACTGAAATGCATTCAATTGGAGGAGAATTGCCTTATGGGCCGGTATTTCTATCTCCTGATTGACGGAGTTGCCGGTGATGTTGTGTATGATGATATTGCAACGGTTGGAGACCGATACGACATTCGGGTGCAAACAGATGGTACTCCGTACATTGTTTCGCGGGACGAACGGCTGCAGGTGTCGATTTCCGGCAATGGACCTGCGTATATCCTGACGATCTCTATCCCCCGGAACGAAAGCCATTCCCAGGTAGCATATGATCCGGTTGTCGTAGGCATCCGAGAGAACTTCGCGTTGTTGCGCAAGGTATTTTGTATGCAGCATGGCGTCATGAACTATTACCTCAAACTGAACAATTCCGACGGGAATTATTCGACTACGGTGATGGCCCAGACGACATTCTTTGCCGTTCCGCTCGAAACGAACGGGACTGTGGTCGTGAAGTATGAAGGGATCGATTATATCCATCCCGAGGTGGCGCCCGACAAACGGTCGATCACGTTCACGGTGTCGGAGAACACCTCTCCGAAGGAGCGGGTCTGCAGCATACTCGTCACGCTGGAGGAGGATCCGACGGTGCAGCGATATGTGGTGGTCACGCAGAAGGGTGCGGTGCAGGTCCCGTATTATCTCACGATCGACGGCTCGACGGAGGATTATGTGGCGTCCGTAGATTCGGGCGCCGGCATGTTGTCGGTTCCCGTCCAAACCAATGGAACGGTGGAGGTGCTGACCAATGGCGCCTCCTTCCTGATGCCCTCTGTGTCGGAGAACAATACGTCCATCTCCATCGCCGTGGCCTCGAACGCCGGAGAGACCCGAAACGGGACCTTGACCGTCCGACTGGTCGAAGATCCGAGCATCGTTCGGTATATCACCGTGAAGCAGGAGGCTGTATCGGAATCGTATTACCTGCGGTTGAACGGGAGCGAGGATCGATACGAGACGACCGTAAGTTCTGCGGCGCAGTCGTTCACGCTTCCGGTCGAGACCAATGGCACGCCCAAGGTCATGCCTCTGCCGCTCGAATACATCCGGATCGAACTTTCGGCGGACGGCAGGTCCGTGACCTTTACGCTGGATGAGAATACCGCGTCCGAGGACCGCGTCATTCAGGCTCTGATCACCCTTGAGGAGGACTCCTCTGTGCAGCGATATGTGACGATTACGCAGCAGAAGGCCGAACCTCCCGTTGAGATCACCTTCTCGAACCTCACCAGCCTGAAGCTGTACTTCAAGAACCCGGATATCACCAGCGCATACGGAACGGTCGATGCCGGTTCGGATGTCCGGATCGTTCCCGAGGGTGATATCGGGTTCTATCAGATGACCACACCGGCACTTATTCTGAAAATAGTGTCTGTTGCGTCGGGAGTAGAGTGCGGGCACTGGGAATCGGCGGAGCCGCGGAGGTATGTCTTCGAGTACGACCTGTTCAAGAGGGAGGTGTACGACAAGACCGGGGAGACCGAGGTTATGATCAAGAGCGGATTTTAGGAGAATGCGATATGAAGAAGCAGGTTGATATAATAGGCTGCCGGTTGCGTGGCGGGGGTGTCATGTTTGGTAGATCTGTCGGGAATACCCGCTGTTTGATTGCATAGGCCATGTTCGACATCCTCCTCGATACGTTCGGGCTCGAGGCCATCGTCCTGCGGCGGGCCGCTCTGTTGGAGATCATCATCTGGGCGGTGATGCTCGTGGCCGTGATGATCGACATGCGGGCCGGGATCCGCAAGGCTCGGGCGCTGCATCAGCCGATCGATTCGCACGGCCTGCGTCGCACCTTCACCAAGTTCGGCGACTACGGCAAGGTCACGGCGCTCTTCATGTGCGTGGATGTGCTGGGCCTGCTGTTCGGCCTCTACTCGATGCCCTACGCCTCGGGAGCTGCCGCCGTGATCGCGGTCGGCATCGAGGCGTGGAGCGTGCGCGAGAACCTGCGTGCTGCGCGCTCCTCGGCGGCCAAGGTGACGGACATCGTGGCGGGACTGGCCAAGACGCAGGACATGAAGGAGGTGATCGAGTTCATCCGGCAGCTCGATCGCGTGCGGGCCGAGGCTGCGAGTAAAACCAAAGACCAAACCTAATAAAACATTGCAATTATGACAAAGACAACCAAAATCATTCTGATCGTTGCCGCCGTGCTGGTGGCTCTCGTCGTGCTGTTCAACTTCCTGCCCGGTGGTGTTCGCATCGCCTCGACGATCTCCTTTGCCGCGGGTATCGTGGGCGGAATCGTGGCCAAGACGTTGTATGACCGTGAAACCAAAAAGAAGGAGGCCGAGGTATGAAGATCCTCCTGGACAACGGCCACGGCGAGGAGACGCCCGGCAAATGCTCGCCCGTGTGGCCGGACGGATCGCGCCTGCGCGAGTATGAGTTCGCCCGGGACATCGTGCGCCGGATCTTCGATCGGCTGCACGCCCGGGGCGTCGTGGCGGAGATCGTCGTCCCCGAGCTCCGGGATGTGCCGCTGTACGTGAGGGCCAACCGCGTGAACGGCATCTGCGACGTCGCAGGCAAGTCGAACTGCCTGCTGGTGTCGGTCCACGCCAATGCCGGCGGCGGCACCGGCTGGGAGGCCCATACCTGCCTGGGCGATTCGATGTCGGACCGCTATTCGGCCCTCTTCTACGAGAAGGCCGGGGAGGCGTTCGGCAAGGAGTGGATGATCCGGAAGGGGAGCGCCGACCCTGCAGATCCCGACTGGGACAGCAACTTCGCGATCCTGCGCGACACGAAGTGCCCGGCCGTGCTGACCGAGAACTTCTTCATGGACACCGAGCGCGACTGCCGTTTTCTGCTCTCGGAGGAGGGCCGCGAGCGGATTGCCGCGATGCACGTCGAGGCGATCATGGCCTGCATCGAGTATCACCAAACCCAAAGCTGACATGAGACGCATTTTCTACAACAATTGGCTGGCCAAGTGCCTGCTTTGGCCGGGATATTCCACGGCCATGCTCTTCGGCTATATCTGCACGAAGCGCAAGTCGAGCACCCCGCTATCGTATAAGACGAAGCAGCATGAGAGCATCCATGCCGAGCAGTACAACGAGGTCACGATGCTCGCATTCCTGGTTGCCCTGATCCTGCAGATCCTCTTCGGCGGCTGGTGGTTCGTGCCGGTTCCGGTCGTGTATTACGTGCTGTACTTCCTCGAAGCGGCTTTCACGTGGCTGGTTCGTCTGTGTACGAACGGATGGACCGCAGCCGCAGAGATGGCCTACGCGAACTCCATGTTCGAGCAGGAGGCCCGGGCCGGAGAGGGTGTAGCCGGGTACATCGAAACGCGGAAATACCTCGCCTTCCTGCATTATTTCGGACGGATATGAGCCGCTGGGTGACAACCGTGATTGCGTTGGCCGCCACCTTCCTCGGAGGGTTGTGGCTGGGGCAATACGTCTCCCGGCCGGAGATCGTCGAGCGGGTGCGGGTCGATACGGTGTTCTACGAGCGGCCGAAGCCGTTCACGGTGGCGGATCGCCCGGTGGCGGTGAACGTGCCGCGGATGCTGTTCGCTCCGGCCGACACGGTGGATCGGACGGTCGTTGTGGGTGACAGCGTGCAGATAACGCTCACGGAGCGCACGCTGGAGTACCGCGACTCGACCTACTACGCCCGGGTGGTTGGGCCGGCCGTGGGGACGCTGGGCCCCCGGCTCGACTACTTTGAAACCTACAACAAGACGGTCGAGCGGGTGCAGCTCGTCCGTGAACCTTACGCCTGGGAACTGGGTCCCGCACTGGGGACCTGGACTGTCTCTTATACACATCTGACGCTGCCGACGATACTCCTTGT
>ERZ1027060.394-NODE-394-length-15302-cov-5.725061_pt1 | contig 15302 bp, 9 predicted proteins | sample MGYA00519424_ERZ1027060 | MGnify/ENA primary metagenome ERZ1027060 (study PRJEB26926, sample SAMN06164500) | human gut metagenome | biome: ENVO:00009003; feature: ENVO:2100002; material: ENVO:00002003 | host: Homo sapiens | place: USA | collected 2012 ... | reverse complement strand
TTTGTTGCTCAGGAACTTATAAATAAAGTTAAATCAAAGTGTTGCGGAATTAAGGATAAAATAATTCATGATGAGTAAACTGAGAAACAGCTTGTGTGAGTTGTGCACAGCTTTGATTTTCTTTTGCGGATGCAGCAATGAACCGTTGCAACCCATTCGTTCAGGTGAGATATGGCCTGATAACAACGGAGAGCATATCAATGCCCATGGGGGCGGAGTAATGTACCATGATGGAACATACTATTGGTTCGGTGAGAATAAATGTGATACTACCAGCAGTGCCATGGTGGGAGTAATGTGCTATTCTTCTCGGAATCTTACTGACTGGAAGAACGAAGGCGTAGCGCTTTCTGTTGTTGATAACGACAGCAGCGACATAGCGCGTGGATGTATATTGGAACGTCCTAAAGTGATATATAATGCGAAAACAGGGAAGTTTGTGATGTGGTTCCATCTGGAATTGAAAGGAAAAGGTTATGCAGCCGCCCGTGCCGGGGTAGCAGTCAGTGATACTCCTGCCGGTCCTTACCGTTTCATCCGTTCGGGACGTGTCAATGCTGGTAAGCTGCCTGTTGATATGGACGGACAGGCTGTTGCAGTGCTGGATACTCTGAATGCCAAGAATTATGAAAAATGGTGGACTCCCGAATGGACGGATGCTGTGCAAAAAGGCTTGATAGTAAAGCGTGATTTGGATGGCGGACAGATGTCTCGCGATATGACTCTTTATGTAGATGAGGATGGTAAAGCCTACCATATTTACTCTTCCGAAGAAAACCTCACACTCCAAATAGCGGAATTGAGCGATGACTATCTTTCACACACAGGGAATTATGTGCGTGTGGCTCCGGCAGGACACAATGAGGCACCTGCTATCTTCAAAAAAGACGGAACCTACTGGATGATCACTTCCGGTTGTACCGGTTGGGCTCCCAATGAGGCTCGTATGTTCTCGTCTTCTTCCATCTTCGGACCGTGGTCTCAGCATCCCAACCCTTGTGTGGGACCTAAGTCGGAACTTACGTTTGGCGGACAGAGCACTTATATTCTGAAAGTGGAGGGGAAGAAAGATGCCTTTATATTTATGGCGGATATCTGGCGTCCGGAGCATCCCAGTGATGCCCGTTACATTTGGTTACCTGTTCAATTCAAGGAAGGAATTCCATACGTGGAGTGGATGGACAACTGGACACTGGATTTCTTTCAGTAATCCCTGTTGAAAATAGTCTGAAGGATGGAAAATAGTGCAATAGTCTGTTCTTGACTGATTATTGCATCCATCTTGCTCGATTTTACCCCTATAGTTGTCAATCAGATTTTTTATCTTTGCTATCGGTAAAAAGAGATAATAGGTATTAAAGATAGGTTTTTAGGAAGAAGGTTAACATACTGTGATGTGATAATAGAATTTTAGGTTAGGTTAAGTTAGAATTGAAGGCATATTTCGTGAGGAAATGTGCCTTTCTGTTTTCATTACCTTTCTAGGTTCGTATATTTGTAATGTCGAATTTGTGAAACTTAAAATAGAATATGCATGAAAAAGATTGGATTGTTTTTGTTGTTAGGTGTTTCTTTTTCGTGGCTGGTGTCTGCTTGCCAAGGACGTCAGCAGGAAAGACGGAAGGAAGTGCCTTTGGATTCTATTGTACTGAGTGACCCTTGCATTTTGGCAGACAGGAAGACGGCTATGTATTATATGACTGGAACCGGCGGTATGCTTTGGAAAAGCAAGGATTTGAAACTTTGGGAAGGACCGTTCCATGTGGCAAAGACTGATTCCGGTTCGTGGATGGGACCGAAACCAATGATTTGGGCTGCCGAGTTACATCCGTATAAGGGCAAGTATTATTATTTTGCCACTTTCACCAATCAGGAGGTGAAGATTGATACGGTACAAGGGAATGTAATAGAGCGCCGTGCCAGTCATGTTTTGGTGAGCGATAACCCGGACGGACCTTACGTTCCGATGAAGGATTCCACTTACCTGCCTGCTGATAAACCAACCTTGGATGGGACTTTCTGGGTGGATAAGGACGGAAAGCCTTATATGGTATATTGTTATGAATGGTTGCAAGCCTTGGATGGTACGATAGAGAAAATAGAACTGAAGCCTGACTTAAGTGGAACCATAGGCGAAGGGAAATTACTGTTCCGTGCCAGCGAATCGCCGTGGAGCCGTGAAAAAGATGCGGATGGCAAGGACAAACCGAATAAAGTCACTGACGGTCCGTATCTGTTCCGTACAGGAACAGGTAGACTCGGTATGATTTGGACTAGTTGGATTTATAATGTGTACACTCAGGGAGTGGCTTATTCTGAAAGCGGAACCTTGGATGGACCATGGATACAGGAGAAAGACCCGATTACTCCTCCCAATTTCGGTCATGGGATGTTGTTTCAGACCTTGGACGGTAAATGGTTGATGTCTGTACATAGTCATAAGGATGTAAACGGACGTTATATTCGTACTCCTCGCTTGTTTGAAGTCGATTTTTCCGGAGATAAATTGGTGGTGGGAAAACCATATATTCCTTGAAAGTGCTTTATCTTTTTTCGAGAGGAAAGGTAATTACTTTTGCTTTCAATGAAAAGAGATGTGTAGAAAGAGTTGGAAGGACAGCTTTATGAGTCTGTCCCTCCAAATAAATGACCGGGTTAATCCCAACCCGGATTCTGTTTCAGTGCACCCTGAGCCAGGTCTACCTCTTCCAAGGGGATAGCCCACAGATAGTCACGGTTGGCATTGAACTTGCGGGTTTCAATAAAAATGCTTTCTCCTTTTGCATTTACCCCGTATACTGGTTTAGTAACATCCTTTTCAGTTGTTTTATAGCTACGGGTATCAAACAGGTGCATTCCCTCGAAAGCAAATTCCAAACGACGTTCCAAACGGATAGCTTCGCGCATTTGATCTTTGGACAAGCCGGAAGGCAGAGGAGGAAGATTTACGCTGGGACGCTGACGGATTTGATTGACCGCATCATATACTTCCGTATCCGGAGCAGACAGATTTTCGTTACGAGCCTCGGCGAAGGTCAGCAGCACTTCTGCATAGCGGATATAGATAAAGTTGGTCCAGTCATAATTATTGATACCGTCATTGTCCGGATTGATATACTTTTTCATGCTATATCCTGTACGGGTATGGCTGCCATCTCCCATATTGTTCAGGTTGAAAGTCTTTCCTGCTATTTGTGACCCGTTCCACAGTACAGAGAAGCCTAGACGGGGGTCACGGTTGGCAAACGGGTCTTCTGGATTATAGAAAGGAGATTCTTTGATTGATTTGCCATCTTTGCATGGATAGGAGTCTATCAAGTCTTGAGTAGGTGATAAAGCTTCCCATCCTCCCATCATGACGGGAGCGAAGAACTGTCCTATATAACTGCCTTCATTAGAGTTTTTCGGGTTTTCCAGATATTCGCGATCAAAGATGATTTCGTTACATAACTCTGCTACAGGTTGGAACAAGTCACCATAGTTATCATACAGTCCATACACATTCATGCCCATTACTTTGCGTGCGGCGGCTTCCGCCACATCATATTTGTGTGCGTAGAAAGCAACTCTGGCTTTCAGTGCGTAGCAGGCTCCGGCACTCGGTTTTCCGTGGTCACTGTTGCTGCGGATATCGGGCAAGCTGGCTGCTGCTTTATCCAATAATCCTACTATATGATTATAAGTCTCCTCTTCAGAACTGCGTGAAGGAAGTTTCTCGTTCAGTTCCAACGGATGATCCAGCAGGGAGGCGCCACCCATATATTTTAATATGTTAGCGTATGAGAAAGCTTCGAGAAACTGTACTTCGGCTGTCAGTTGCGCTTTTTCTTTTTCATCCATCGGCACATCGCCTATATGCTCGTAAAATACCAGGCATCTGCGGATGCATTGATAGGCATTTTTCCATAATTGTAGGAAATGTGGGTTGCTGGAAGTTGCCGTACCAGCAGACAACTGTCCCTGTTCGGCTGTGACATGTACAGGAATAGCATTATCTGTGTAGCAGTCTGTCATGATAGTATGGTTTTCCGGTTCTATCAGATACAGATAAATTCCGGTTGCAAATTTCTGGGCATCTTCTGCGTTTTTCCAGAAAGATGCATCGGATAATTGGTCTTTAGGATTTCTGTCCAGAAAACTGTCATTGCAAGAGCTCAGACCAAGGCCGCATGCCAATATTAATCCTATAAAGTTATATTTTAGTCTCATAGTTGTCAGTGTTTAGAATGTTACATTCAGACCGAAGGAATAATTTCGGGTCAATGGATAATAGTTGCCGCTGATGGCTTCGGGGTCTACACCGTCGAAGCCGGAAATCATAAAGAGATTGTCGATACTGCAATACACTCTCAAACGGCTGATTCCGTATTTGGATATCAGCTGTTTGGGCAGGCTGTAACCTACTTGCAGGTTTCTCAGCTTGGCATAAGAGGCATCCTGCATCCAGAAACTGGAAGTCACGCGGTTTTTGGAGTCACTCATGGATAATCGGGGATAAGTGGCATTCGGGTTTTCCGGAGTCCAACGGTCCAGATGCTGTTCCGTTACTTTACCGCCATTGTAGAAGGCATATCTGATTTCGGCTACAGGAGCACTCTTTACATCAGCTGCACCTTGCAGCAGTGCACTTAGGTCGAAGTCTTTATATTGAACTGAAAGATTCAGACCGAAGTTGATTTTCGGGAAGTAAGAACCCAATACTTGCCGGTCTTTGCTGTCTACTACTTTGTCTCCGTTCAGGTCACGGTATTTTAAGTCACCCGGAACCGGAGTACCCATGCTCTGTGTAGGATGATTCTTGATCTCTTCTTCGTTTTGGAAGATGCCGTCGCATACGTAGCCGTAATATGCCCACAGTGGGTCGCCTACGGATTGCCCCGGTGTGTCACCGCCTTTCAAATCCATGATTTTGGTAGTTACATAGCTGAAATTGGCTCCGATAGAATAGCTCCAATCATTGATACGGTTGTTATGTCCCAGTTGCAGTTCGATACCGGTATTACGCACTACGCCGGCATTTTGCATCGGAGCGCTGACTCCCATCATGTTGGGAACTGGAAGTTGCAGTAATATGTCCCGTGTTTCCTTGCGGAACCAGTCTGCGCCCAATGTCAGTTTATTGCCCAAAAAAGCGGCGTCCACACCTACGTTCCATTGATCGGTTTTCTCCCACGTAATATCTTGGTTAGCCATCGGGTTGGAAATGGAAATACCCGGAGTCAAAGTGTTGCCGAAACTATAGTCATAACCGAACAGATAGGTGTTCTGATACGGATAATAGTTAGAACTGTTGTCCGAGTTTACGGTTTCCTGATTACCTAGCAATCCCCATGATGCACGTAGTTTCAAATTATCCACCCAATCGGCTTTGAAGAACTCTTCTTCCGATATTCTCCATCCGATGGAGAAAGAGGGGAATGCGCCGAAGCGGTTGTTCTTGGGGAAGCGTGAAGTGCCGTCATAACGCAGGTTGGCTTCTAGCAGATAGCGGTCATCGTATGAATAATTCACGCGTCCGAAAGCTGAGCGGAGGGCGTATTCTATTTCTGTACCGTATGTTGTCTGTCCTGTCACTTCACCGGCGTTGATCTGGTCCAGTGAGTTGGAGTTGGGCAGGTTCTTACGGTAAGCTTGCAGATAGCGTGTCTGTTTATAAATTTGTGAGTAACCTAATAAGGCTCCTATTGTGTGTTTGCCGAAGGTTTTATTATAGTCCAGATAAGCTTGCAAGTTCAGTTCCATACTTTTGATGTCATATTCTGTGATGGAGTTAGTGGTTTTCTTTACCGGTGTGTCTGAACCTGCCTGATAGAATGTCATAGTATTGACGTGGGTGGGATTGTCGGTCAGGTTGAAAGTCGAGGCGGCGACTCCTCTCAGTTTCAGTCCGTCTATGATGTCCAGTTCCATTCCTACGTTACCTTGGAAATTGCTGTTTATCTCTTTGTAGGTTCCTCCTTCACGTGCATAGGCTACGGAGTTGTGCTCGTTTTTGAATAAAGCATAGTTGCCGTTGCTCAATTGGATGGGAGTAACCGGAGTCTCACGGAAAGCATAGTGCATCAGGTTGCTGATACCTGCCGCCGGAGCAGTCATATTACTGCGGTATACCGCCATATTTGTAGTCAGTTTCAGACGACTGTTTATCTGAGCGTCAATGTTGGCACGTACATTGAACTTGTTGTAGTTGGTATTGACTATCAATCCGTCTTTATCATGATAGTTGAATGCCAGCGAGTAAGTTACTTTGTCTCCACCGCCTTTGATACTCAAGTGATGGTTGTTGAACAGGCCGTTTTCACTTAATAGCGTACCCAGCCAGTCGGAATTGGGATAAAAGTCGGGATCACTTCCGTCTTTGAACTTTTGTAGGGCTGTTTCGTCATACGGACCTTTCAAACCGTCATTGGTGTAAGCTTCATTCATCAGCACTGCATAATTGTAAGAATCCAAAAATTTGGGCATACGTGAGGCACTTTGCCAGCCTACATACCCATCGTATGATACAATGGTACGTCCTTTGGTTCCCTTTTTGGTTGTGATAAGGATAACGCCATTGGCAGCACGTACACCATAAATGGCTGAGGCGGCTGCATCTTTTAATATAGAGATGTTTTCAATATCGTTGGGGTCCACGCTGCTCATGGTAGATTCTACACCATCCACCACAACCATGGCACTGGCATCTCCCATAGTTCCTAGACCACGCACACGCAGTACTCCGGCATCAGCTCCCGGCTGACCGGTATTTTGGATAATGGTGACACCTGGCATTTGTCCTGCCAGCATGTTGGTGACATTGGCACTGGTGCGGTTGACTAGCTTATCGGATGAGATGGTTGCCACAGAACCTGTCAGGTTTACTTTTTTTTGAGTACCGTATCCTACTACTACCACTTCATCTAAAGATTCTGTATCTTCTTTCAAGATAATGGTGTAACTGTTGCTGTTGCCTACGGTAATTTGTTGGTCGTTGTAACCGATATACGAAACTTTCAGTTTAGCCCCTACGGATACATTTAATGTGAATTTGCCATCCACATCTGTAATAGTACCGTTGGTGCTTCCCACTTCTACTACATTGGCACCGATTACAGGAGCTCCGCTTGCATCATTTACGATACCCGTAATTTGTTTGACATGCTGTTGCACGATGGCAGTTGACTGCGAAGCCCACAAAGGCATTGGGAAAGCCATTCCGGCAAATAGTGTAAGACACGCATAAAAAGAGGCTTTTTTCAAAATTACGTGTGTCTTTACACAATTTTCCCTTCTTTTCTGGTAGAATTGCATAGATTAATAAGGTTAAATTAGTAAATAGTTTGGTTTAGGGATCTTATTCCCTTTCTATTTCAGTTGCTGCAAATGTATTATTTTATAAGAATATAACGCTATCTTTTCTTTTATTTTTTTTTGTTATTCTTAATAAATTACAGGTTATGAAACACTCATGGTGGCGATTTTAAGAGAGAATGCATGTTATTTTGTACGTTCCTTATAAATGGAATATCGCATATTGCTCAAAAAAACAAATAACATGATTCAATGAGATAAAGATGTTAAATATCAGTTTCAAGGATCATTTTTCCTAATCGGTTTATGAAAGACTCTTCCTTTCCCCTCCTTTTTCTTGTTAACCATTCACTATTATTTCATCTATTCACAAATCTCCTTATCATCTTTCTCATCCGGATAGTCACTTTTATGTAGCAAAACAAGTAAGTGTACTTACTTCGTCATTTAAGTATACTTACTTGTTTCATGAAGTGCACTTACTTTTTGCAACTTCAATATGAATGAAATTTATGCCGGTATATGTTTTTTATATGCTTCAAAGACAAAACGTATTTCATCGTAAGAAGCATATTCGCCTAACTTTTCTTTTATTTCCTTCACTCCTTGTGGCAGAGAGGAGAGTTCCTGGAGATGAGCTGTAATATAATTTATTTTTTCTTGGTCGACTAATTCTTGTAGTTTGATATCTCCGGTCCGGACATAGTGTAAAAGGTGGTTGCTGATGGTACCGGTAGTCAATTCCCGGAATTCAGCGATTTCCTTTACCTTCATCCCTTCTTTAAATAATCTGAAACTGACCTTTTTGGTGTCTTCTTTATTTTTTTTATTTTCCCGGGGAACAAATACGGTTCTTATTTCAGGGCGTTGCAGATTTTGTTCTTTCATATAATTCCGGATAATTCCCAAAAGTTCCAAACCATAATTCTCTACCCCCTTACGTCTGAAATAAGGGACAGCTTCCAATGATTCTGCATCATTAGGCAATAGATTGACCATTCCCAACAGAGCTTTTTGCTGGATAATGACATAGGCCGGCATACCGGTTTCTTTTGCTTTAGTTCCACGCCATTCGGTGATTTTCCGATAAAGTTCTGGATGGAGTATGTCGTTGGGAACTTCAATTCTCTTCCGTTCTCTGGATACGCGTTCTCTGGGGGTGCGCTCTTTTCTGTCGTGTGCCGTTGTACCTGAGGAGTTTTTATTATCGGTTTCGCTTAAAAGGATATACGCTTTTTTACGTAGATAGTCACTGGCGTGAAAACCATTATCTTCTACATATTGTAGCAAGGAAAGTTTCTGTGTCAAAGTGTTTAAGAACTCTTCCAAGGTGTTGTTCGTTTTCTTTCTTAGTTCTTTATTGTCCGTGGGAAGATTGGTCGCTTCAGCCAGTTTATGGAAAGGGCGTAGTTTTTGTTCAAAATAGGCGGCTCCTTTTATGATGCGTATTTGTAGGTCGTTATTCGTATTATAATCAGTAGATTGTGTTACCAGACGTTCATATTGTTTGTGGAAACGATAGGATACATCCACTATCTCAGTAGTAAATATTTGTATCTGCTTTTTATATTCTGCCAGTAACTGAGGGAAGAGCTTGTAGAAATGTTCGTCAATCAGTCGGGCTTGCTCATTGAATGAACGGGCTATCGGTGAGAAATCGAATAGCTCGCTAACGAGATTGAGAAAATAAGCTTGTTGCATGGCATGGAGTAATTCTTCATTGGGGGTATGTGTTTCTATATACTGATTATAGTCATCGATTATTGTATCGCTGATAATGGCGTTGACGGAAAGTGGGGAACTGAGAACCATCCCTTCCAATGTTTTGCATCGGCTCAGGGCAACGTATGCCTGTCCGTGGGCGAAAGCGGAGCGGGCGTCAATAATGGCGTGTTCAAAAGTCAGTCCTTGGCTTTTATGAATAGTGATGCTCCATGCCAGTTTTACAGGGTATTGCTTGAAGACTCCTTCTTGTTCCTCGGTTATTTCCTTTGTTTCTTTATTTAGCACATATTTGCTGTTTGTCCATTCCTCGGGTTGGACAATGATTTTTTCATTCTTTTCTTTGGTGCGGACGGTAAATCCATCCTCATCTATAGAAGTGATTTCGCCAATCATACCATTGTAATAACGTTTTTCCGGGGAAGGGTCATTTTTGACGAACATGATTTGCGCTCCTTTTTTCAGCATCAATGTTTCATCTGTAGGATAAGAATATTCAGGAAAAATTCCGGTGACTTCTGCCTTGTAACTGAAAACCGGTTCTTTGATGAGTGAAAGCTCGTGATCATTAATTTGTTGTGCTTGGTAATTGTGAGTGGTGAGTTGGATATATCCTTTTTCTTTGACAGGATGGAAATTGGGAATATATCTTTGGTTCAATTCTGCGAGTGTCTGTTCGTCGGCTTTATTCTCCCGGACTTTGTTCAGTAGGGAAAGGAAATAGGGATCATTTTGGCGGTAGACTTGTTTTAGCTCGATGGTGGCGTAGGTGGTTTTTTTCAAGGTGAGGCTTCCAAAGAAATAGGAGGTATCATAATAGTGGCTCAGCATATTCCATTCCGTTTCTTTCACTACGGGGGCAAGTTGTTGCAGGTCGCCTATCATCAGCAGTTGTACGCCTCCAAAAGGTTTATACTGGTCCCGGTACCGACGGAGTACAGAGTCGATGGCATCTAGCAGATCTGCTCTTACCATACTTATTTCATCAATAATCAGCAGATTCATGCTTCGGATGATGTTAATTTTTTCTTTGCTGAACTGGAAATGTTTTTGTTCGGTATTGAACGTGGTATCGGGGATGAAAGGTGCAAATGGCAGTTGGAAAAAGGAGTGGATGGTAACGCCTCCCGCATTGATGGCAGCTATTCCGGTGGGGGCGACTATGACTGTGCGTTTGGGAGATTCTTTCTTCAGATTGTGTAGGAAGGTTGTTTTTCCGGTTCCTGCTTTTCCGGTGAGGAAGAGATGGGTGCCAGTATTCTCTATTATTTGCCAGGCACGCTGTAGTTCTGGGTTGTTCATTATTTCCTAATGTTAGTATATTATTGGATAAAGTTACTGCTTTTATTTAAGGCGGGGAAACTTTGGAGGAATATTTTCTTTGTTTGGTGGATTACTATCGTTGTTGGAGGCATAAAATTTGAGGTAGCTTTCATTTGCTTTTAAAAGTAAAAGTGTATATTTGTACCATTATTCTCCTTTTATTTAATACGGTTTGATAGGCAATGAGCATTGATTTGAATGCATTTAATAAATTCTTTATAGACTACCAGCAACGTTTTGTCCACTTTGCCTGTACTTATGTGCATGATGAAGCTGTTGCCGAAGATTTTGTTGTGGAATCAATGATGTACTATTGGGAGAACAAAGATCGTTTGTCTGCTGATACTAATATTCCGGCTTATGTCTTGACCACGATAAAGCATAAGTGTATTGACTATTTGCGCCATCAACAAGTCTATCAGGATGCTTCTGACGAAATAGCCCGAATCTATGCATGGGAATTGTCGGGCAGAATCATGACTTTGGAAGATTTCGAGCCCTATGAGGTTTTTACAAAGGAAATACAGGAGATTGTTGATAGGACACTGGATGCTTTGCCCGAACAGACCCGGAAAATCTTTGTGATGAGCCGTAATGAAAATAAATCCCATAAAGAAATAGCAGAACTATTGGATATTACAACCAAGGGAGTGGAATTTCATATATCGAAAGCTACCAGGACGTTACGTCTTGCATTGAAGGATTATCTGCCGGTATCCTTACTTTTTTTCTATTTGCATTAAAAAAAACAGTTTTTCACTAGGGAATGTTCTTTCCCATCCGCTATTACTATAAATACGTAAAACAAAAGTATTTATGGATAAGGATTTGTTATACCGTTTTTTTGAAGGTCATGCTTCTTTAGAAGATATGAAAGTGGTTAAAGAATGGGCTGATGCTTCTGAGGAGAATGCCGGGCTGTTGCGTAGGGAACGCAAACTGTTTAATGCCATGATTCTTGCAGGTCATTCCCGACGGACTGATATACAGAGAATGAGGAACAGGAGGAACTATTTTATTAGGGAATTCCTGAAAATAGCTTCTGTAATAGTGATAACGGTGAGTGTGACGGCTGTATTATTTTCAATAGGTAAAGATAATGAAGATATGTATTTAGCGATGCAGACCATTACCGTGCCGGCCGGTCAGCGTGTGAACCTCGATTTGCCTGATGGTTCAAACGTTTGGCTGAATGCCGGAACTAAAATGCAATATCCTGTTTCTTTTATGACAGGCAAACGGGAGGTGATATTAGATGGAGAGGCTTACTTTGAGGTGGTTCATAATGAAAAGAGTCCGTTTGTGGTACATACAAGTACATTGGATGTAGAAGTATTGGGAACAAAATTTAATGTGGAAGCTTATTCAGCACGAAAAATATTCGAAACGTCTTTGATGGAGGGCAAAGTAAAGGTAAAATTACCTCACGATGAAAAAAATTCCGTTGTCTTGGTACCCAATCAGAAAACGACTTTGATAGACGGCCGATTGGTGGTGAGCAAAATTGATGATTATAATGTATATCGTTGGAAAGAGGGGTTATATTGTTTTAGAAATAAACCTTTTGCTGATATTATAAAAGATTTGGAGAAATATTATGATCTGAGCATACAGATGGATAAAAAGGAAATAGCAAAGGTTGCATTAACTGGAAAATTCAGGATTTCTGATGGATTGGACTATGCGCTGCGTGTTCTGCAAAACGATGTAGCCTTTACTTATCAAAGAAATCGGGATAATGACGTCATTCATATAAAGTAAGAAATGTATTAACCTTCTAAAATGGAAAATCAGCCTATGAAGCAATCCTAATGAAAAACAACTAAAGAGCCGATGGGTGTTTGCACCACCCACCGACCCGACTAACACAATTATTTTTAATAAATCGTATTAATAACCATTTGCAAAGATATGAAAAACATTCCTTTGCCGGATCTTTATTATCTTGAAAATCCGGATTTAAAACAATTATTTAGAATTATGCGAATATCAATATTCTTATTGTTTTTCTGCCTGTTCAGCCTGATGGCCGAAAATAGTCACTCACAGAATGCGAGGGTAACTATCAATAGAAGCGATGCCCCGTTGGAATCTATATTGAATGAGATAGAGTTTCAAACGGACTATCTTTTTATATATAAGGAAGATGTGAACGTAAAGATGCGTAAAAGCATTCATGTAAGCAGCAAGCCGGTAGCGGAAGTCTTATCGATTTTACTTGCAGAGTCATCTGTTGCATACAAGATGGCGGGAAATCATATTATTCTTACCCGGAATGCTGCATTGGCGGCACAGCAGCAAAAATTGGGAATAGCTGGTACTGTAACTGATGCATCCGGAGAAGTTTTAATAGGTGTTTCGGTATTGATAAAAGGATCGGGTCAAGGTATCGTAACAGATCTTGATGGTAATTTCTCTTTGGCAGCGAATATGGGTGATATACTTCAATTCAGCTATACAGGATATATTCCGCAAGAAATCAAACTGAAAGACAATCATTCATTGAGCATTGTCTTGAAAGAAGATGTGAAGTCGCTGGATGAAGTAGTAGTGGTAGCTTATGGCACCCAGACCAAACGAGCTGTTACTGGTGCTATGGAAACATTGGATTTTGATAAACTTTCTGATGTCCCTGTAGCGCAGTTTACCCAAAAGATGCAAGGACAAATTGCAGGTGTACAAGTGAATCAGGGAACGGGAGTACCAGGACAAGGAATGAACGTCCGTATTCGTGGAGCTGCATCACTTTCTACAGGATCAAATCCTCTTTATGTAGTGGATGGATTTCCTATTGTGGGTGATATCAATGATATTAATCCGAATGAGATAGAGTCAATGACTATACTTAAAGATGCAGCTGCAACTTCTTTGTATGGTTCCCGTGCAGCTTTTGGTGTAGTACTTATTCAAACTAAAGGTGCGAAAGCTGGAAAGACGAATATTAGCTTCAATGCATATATGGGAGTTCAGAATGTGCCTCAAAAAGGCAGACCTGAAATGATGAATGGAACAGAGTGGGCGCAATTCAAGAAAGAGAGCTATGAAGACTTGGGGCAAAGTGTTCCTACCGCTTTTCAGAATCCTTCACAATATGGTAAAGGACATGACTGGTATGATGCTATGCTGCGTAGCGCCATGATACAAGATTATAATGTATCTGTTAGTACAGGGAAAGATAAATTTACAAGCTCTTTTGTACTGGGGTATTTCAATCAGGATGGTGTTTTGTTGAACTCCGATTACCAACGTATTTCAGCAAGGGCTAACTCTACTTACCGGATTTCCGACAATTTGAAGCTAGCTTTCAATCTGGCTCCGACTTATAGTTTTGAAAACCGACCGTCATCAGATGGAGCATTCTTTAGTGGGGGAGGTTTACTTGCTAACGCTACATTGACTCCTCCTATTCTTGACTATCGAAACGAAGATGGAACCTATCCCGTAGTAGTGACAACACCCGGTGTCACTGCCTTTGAGACCCCGAATTGGGTGCGTTCCATACAAGATATCGTCAACAAGCGGGAAGCGAAAAGATTGCTTGCAAATGCGAGTCTGCAATATGAACCACTTAAAGGTCTTGTCTTGAAGACGAGTCTGAATGGAGATATAGGTTCTAATTATCAGCACAATTTCCAACCTTCTACTGCCGGACGGGCATTTGCAGCTGCACCAAGTGCCATTGCAGCTAATCTTTACGAAGCGAATAACCGATATTGGTCTTGGTTGTCCGAAACCACTGCTAATTATTCAAAAGAAATAGGTAATCATACGTTTGAACTGTTGCTTGGATATACTACACAAAGATTTCGTAGTGACTATAGTGCCATAAGTGGTTCGAACTTTTCGGACGATAGAATACAGACTATTGATGCGGCATTGGTGAAGAACAATCCGACTATGGATGTTCAAGAGTGGAGTATGATTTCATATTTAAGTCGTGTCAATTACAGTTATAAAGGTAAATATCTGATTGGAGCAAGTATTCGTAGGGATGGTTCATCCCGTTTCGGAAGTAATAATAAGTGGGGTAACTTTCCATCGGTATCTTTAGGATGGATTGTGAGTGATGAGGCTTTTATGGGCAAACTTAAGAGTGTGTCTTTGCTGAAAGTACGTGGAAGTTATGGTATGATAGGGAATAACAATACAATACGGTAAGTGGTAACACGAATGCTGTGTTTGGTAGTACTGTCGCAAGCGGAAGTGCTGTTACGAATCTTGGAAACGATGATCTGGGATGGGAAAAAACTCGCCAATTGGACTTTGGAGTCGATCTTGGTTTCTTCAATAATCGTATTACTTTTACATATGACTACTATAACAAGATAACATCCAATATGCTTTATTCACTACCTGTACCCGAAGAATCAGGCTTCTCTACACTGATAGGGAATGTTGGTAAACTTAAATTCTGGGGACATGAGTTTAGTATTAATTCCCATAATATTGTAGGAACATTTAATTGGAGCACGAATTTCAATATTTCTTTCAGTGATAACCGTGTGCTGGCATTAAGTGATTTGAGTAATCAGTTGGTGGCTTATTCGGGCATTGTAAGTACGATTTCACGTGTAGGAGGGCGTATCGGGCAATTCTATGGAATGGTTCAGGATGGAATTTATGTAAACCAGTCAGATTATGACCAGTCGCCTAAAGCTGTGGATTCCCAAGTAGGTACTATCAAATTTCACGATGTTAATGACGATAAACAAATTACTTATGGCGATGATGAAAGTGGTGATAAGGCGGAAATCGGTAATCCTCTTCCTAAATTCACATTTGGTTTAACGAACAATTTTGAATACAAAAATTTTGATCTGACTATAGTTGCCACAGGCACTTACGGAAATAAGATTGCCGCTGCTGTAGAGCAAGGTATGGCCAACCTTGACGGTCCTTTTAATGTAATGAAAGAGGCTGTCTCTTATACACATCTGACGCTGCCGACGATACTCCTTGTGTAG
>ERZ1027060.362-NODE-362-length-16158-cov-28.550022_pt1 | contig 16158 bp, 8 predicted proteins | sample MGYA00519424_ERZ1027060 | MGnify/ENA primary metagenome ERZ1027060 (study PRJEB26926, sample SAMN06164500) | human gut metagenome | biome: ENVO:00009003; feature: ENVO:2100002; material: ENVO:00002003 | host: Homo sapiens | place: USA | collected 2012 ... | reverse complement strand
CATGTAAAGCCAAATACAAGTTTCGATTAACCCTAAAAGTGCCCCATTGTTTCTGTTGTCAACATATTTGACGAGAGTCACAGAATAATGAGGAACTTTAAATTCAGGATGAAATTAAATAATAAATTCAGATTTATGAATACAGGAATTAAGTTAACCGTTCTTTTGTCCACTTGCTGTCTTTCACTGAGTGCCCAGGAGAACTCCTTCAATGCCGGCATCCGTCTGGGAGGCGGCTACAGTATCAACAACCATATAGACAGGATACTGGTGAGTGAGAATTATTATTCCAACTATTCGTTCGACAACAAAGGGCTTTTCGTACCAAGTGCCGAACTGTTTTTCCTTTACAGAGAGCCGGGAAGTCTCTGCGGCGTGGAAGCAGGCATCGCCTATTACAACAAGACAGCCAGGGTGCGTTACGAAGACAGGAACGATCTGAACTACACGCTTTCCACCCGCTACCATCATCTAGGACTTGCCGCCTATCTGAACCTCTATCCTTTCAGGGGCAGGAATTCCCTGCATGTTTCTCTGGGCGGAAGAATAGGTGCCAACCTCTCTCCCGACAATCTCTCCTATACAGGAAATCAGGAAGACGAAAAGTTTTCAGCGCTGGGCTATCCGGGCGTGAAAGAGACCGAGCGGCTGCTCAGGGACAAACTGAAAGGCCGTCCTGATGCTGCCCTGGGTGGCGGTATCGGCTATGAATTCCCTTTTGGCATGACGGTCGATCTGCGCTACCACTACAGTCTGACCAACAGCATCAAGACAGAAACCAACACCTACAACTGGGTGGAACAGGACAACCACAACCAGCAGATTGAACTGACTGTGGGTTATATGATCAAAATCAAATAAGAACAGAAAGTCTCTGGTCTGACTAATCTGTCCAACACACATACACATTTTAATATATATAAGAGCCCATGATGAATTCTAACCAACGCAATGTCATCCGCGGCACAGGTGCATTCCTTGTCATTATCATCATCATTCTCAGCCTGCGGCTTTGCGGGCAAGACAGGAAAGAAGTGTCGTCGCCGCAACCGCCACCACCGGCAACAAGCCGTGTTTCACCCCCACATGAGTCCGCCAGAATGGATTCATCAGCCGTCTTCCCCATAGTATGGAAAAAGGCAGCAGGAAAACAATCAGGAAAGAAGGTGACAGCCACCCATATTCCTCTTCCTACCCAAGAAGCAGCTGTTGAAGAAAAGAAAGAAGAACCGGTTCCTGTGCAGGATAGCCTCGAAGTGCAGCCTTCCAAAGAACCTGGTTTTGTAGAAACCGCCATGAATCCGGCTGAAACCAGCCGCTCCCCAGAACAGGGACTCATCTTCCATCACAAGCGTTATTACCAGCTGCGTATCGGCATGCGCGCCGGTATCGGATATAGTTCCATCGGAAATCTCGCAGCCCTTATCGAAGACGGTTCCTTCCGTCCACGCAACACTATGAAAGAGAGCGGTTCGTTAGTTCCAACGATAGGTGTCTTCGCCCTCTGGCGAAGCGACCGTCTGGGCATAGAGCTGGCTGCAGACTACACATGCCTGTCATCCACCCTGAAGGAGCATAAGGAAATTGACGGAACCGACGAGAAAACCGCCTTCCGCTATCATCTCATCTTGCCCCAGGCTTCAGTACGTCTTTACCTGCTGAGCGATTTCTACATGGGTGCCGGTGTCGGTGTGGGCATTCCCATTAATCCGGGCGGCATTGACTTTTCCAGCAACCGTGCTGCAGAATTTGCACCGGCAGACGGACTCACCCGGGAACATCTAAGAGAATCACTCCGGGCACGCCCTCACTTCATGCCCCTGCTGAAAATAGGTTATTCATCCTTCAGAAACGGAATCGAAGCCAGCCTCCAATACAGCTACGGCGCCGGGGATCTCATCAGGACGGAAGAGAACCCCTACGGCTATCACAGAGCTACGAACAACAGTCACCTGCTCCAGCTGACAGTCGGCTATACCATACTCCTGAACAAAAAGAAATGACGATGAAACATACAGTATTCAATATAACAGTAATTCTCTTTCTGTTTTCCGCCGCCGTCCAGGCACAGTCTCCTGGCGGCGTAGCCGGTCCCGTAAAATGGGCAACGGGCAAGGATAACGGAACAGTACAGCTTTCCGGTACCGGCGGAATGACCTTTGTCGGTGTAGGCAGGATACAGCAGGGGAGCGAGCAGCTGCTCTGGAATGTCAGCACACGTTCCGGCAAGACCGGTCGTGTACAGACCACGGCACGCTCCGCCAACCTTGCCAGAGGAACTTTCATGAACTATACGGGACGTGACACGCTACCGCAGCTGCGCCTGTATTCCTACAGCTGCTCTTCTGCCGACGGAACGCAGGGAACGCTCAGTATCGGTAAAATGACCGGGGAGAAACTTCCTGTCAGAAACCTCAGGGACGGCATGGTGGAATATGCCGTCTATGACCGTGCCCTCACCACCACCGAACGCATGCGAGTGGAAAGTGCCCTTGCCCTGCGCCACGGCATCACCCTTGCTCACTCATACTTCAACTCCAGAGGTGAAATCATCCGCAACCACTACAGGCTCAGGGCATACAACCACCGCATTGCGGGTATCATCGGCGATGCAGTCTCGAAGCTTGACCAGACTACAGGTGAAAGCAGCGAGGAGGAAGCCGTCATCAGGGTATCCACCCGGTCCGTCAGCGAAGGTACGAGCTTTCTCTGGGGCGATGATGCAAGGCTACTTTCCTTTGCTGCAGACAAAGGTAACGGAAAATGGATGCAGCGGCGGTGGGCAGCTTCAATGGTGGGCAGCCAGACGGAACCTCTTGCCCTTACTTTCGATACCCGATGCATCCGCAGTCTCAAGCCGCTCGAAACAGGTGAGGAATACTACCTCGCCGTAGATGAGAGCGGAACGGGCAGATTTCCTGTAGGACAGATACGTTATTACAGGGCCAGGGACAGCCATGCCGACAGCATCGTCTTTGACGGTATAGCAGCCGCTGCCGGAGAAAGCATCTTCACATTACGCATCGCCAAAGACTTCTTTGCGACCGTTGAAACGGAACGTCCCTGCTGCTCCACGGCAGAAAAGGGACGGCTCAGGATACTCCTGACAGGCGGCAGTGCACCATACCGTGTCACGGTCAGCCTTGACGGGACTATCATCAGCAGCCTTTCCACCGAAGACAGCATTCTCACCGTCAAAGACCTGCAGCAGGGGCTGTACGTCCTCACTGCCAGGGACCGTAACGGCAAGACCCTCTCCAGCGAGATCATGGTATCCAATGCCGACATGGCAGACATGCCGGAGCTCCAGGATGTCCAGTTCTCCAAAGGTGCTTCACGCGAGTATCATCTTGAAACGCAAGGTAGCTACACCTGCCGCTGGAAGACTCCAGAGGGCAGATACCTGAGCGGAGAGAGCGTCACGCTTGACGGGGACGGAAGATACCTCCTCGAACTGACCGACGGCGAGGGATGTACCACAATCCGCACGCTTGACGTATCTACGGCAGCAGGAGACATCTTCTCGCGTTATGACGTTTCTCCCAATCCGACAGAAGACGGCGACGTCTCCGTACGTGTGGAGATGTCCGGATCATTCCCGCTGGAACTGCGTCTTTATTCACCGGACGGTGCCCTGATGCAGACGCAAAAACGCTCGGCAGACACCTATCATGCCACCCGCTTATATTTGCCCCTGGACGGCATCTATATTCTTGAGATGAAGAGCGGAAACAGCAGGAAGAGCATCAGACTCGTCAGAAAATAAACGGAACCAACCACTATATCAAAGTAGAAGAACATGAAAAGAAACATATTCCTATCCGTTGTGGTTTCAGGAATCATCCTGCTGCTTGCATCCTGCAATGACGGCAGTAAGGGAATCTCCGGCAACCGCATCCAGGACAGCAGAGAGTATTCTGCTGAAGACACCCTCATAAAGAAGACAGCCGGAGACACCATTCTCCCTACCGGGGAGAGGGGCATCCGACCGGAACAGACCGCCGGGAAAAATGCAGCGGCGGATCTACAGAATTTCCGGAAACGTACGGTAAGCAAGTACTTCACCGGTATGGAAGCAGACTCCCTGTCTGTAGGACGTGCGGAACTCAGGGTTCCCCGGGGCAGTATGGACCATGCCAGAATCCTGAGCATTACACCGCTGCGCAAGGGCGAACTTCCCCACCTGCCTGCAGGCATGGTGAACGTGACGGCAGACAGGAGTAATCCTACCATTTCTGCCAGCCGGAAGAACTGTATCGCCGGCTACCGCTTCCTGCCGCACGGAGAGCACTTCGTACATTCGCTGGCAAGCATCACCGTACCCTATGACAGTACCCTCATACCACAGGGATATACAGCCGAGGATATCCATACCTATTATTATGACGGACTGAAAGACAGGTGGGTAATGCTGCGGCACAAGGCTCTGGACAAGGACAGGGAACTGGTCGTGGCCGAGACATCGCATTTCACCGACGTCATCAACGGCATCATCAGGGTGCCCGAGAATCCCGAGACCCAGAACTATGTGCCAACGGGTATCAGCGAACTCAAGGCTGCCGACCCCGGTGCCGGCATTACGGCCGTGAGCGTTCCATCTGCCAACCAGAGCGGAACAGCATCACTGGGCTATCCGTTTGAACTGCCAGCCGGAAGAGCCGGCATGCAGCCCGGTGTCAGCCTGCAGTACAGTAGCGACGGCAGTTCCTCCTATGCCGGCTACGGCTGGAATCTTCCCCTGCAGAGCATTGACATCGAGACCCGATGGGGCGTGCCACGCTTTGACAGGGAAAAGGAAAGCGAGAGCTACCTGTTCATGGGCAGCAGACTCAACGGCCGCACCTACCGCACGGCCGATGCACCGGCAAGAACGAAGGACAGGCATTTCCGCCCGCTCACCGAGGGCGGTTTCGCCAGAATCATCCGCAGGGGTGATTCCCCGCAGAACTATACCTGGGAAGTAACCTCCAAGGACGGAACGGTATCCTTCTTCGGCGGCAGGGACGGCGTGGTGGATGAAGGTGCCGTGCTGAAAGATGCCCGAGGGAACATCCTGCGCTGGGCGCTCTGCAGAACTCAGGACGCCCACGGCAATACCATATCCTACAGGTATATCAAGAAAGGGAACAACCTCTACCCCGACATCTACCGCTATACGGGTTACAGGGATGAGGAAGGTCCCTACAGCGTCAGGTTCACATATGCGGCAACCGGACGCAAGGATGCCGTCAGAAACGGGCGCCTGGGCATACTGCAGACAGACGATGCCCTGCTCGAACGCGTGGAAGTGATGTATGACGGGGAACAGCTGCGTGCCTATGCGTTCCATTACAGGGAAGGCGCCTTCTCCAAGACCCTTCTTGACAGCATCGTGCAGAAAGACAGCAGGGACAGGCGTGTGGCGGCACAGGGCTTCAGCTACTACAACGACATTGCGCAGGGTATCTTCTCCGATACCCCCGAAGTCTATACGGCAGAGAAGGACGACTGCGGCAGACTTGTCAGCTACCACATCGGAAACCTTGACGAGAGCATGTCGCTCCTCGGTGGCGGCTCTGCCAGGGGAAACACCGTGGGCGGCGGAGTCATGGTCGGAGCCGGCTGGGGACCGGCATCGGTCAATGCAGGAGGTTCCTACTCCTATTCCAAGTCGGACAACGAAGGACGCATTGCCCTCGTTGATATCAACGGAGACGGCATGCCAGACAAGGTCTGGAAAGGTGCAGACGGGAAACTGTATTACAGGCTGAACCAGAACAGGGACCTCAGCCATCCGTCTTTCGGAGAGAAGATGGTCATCAAGGGCATCAGCAGTTTCACCGGAGGAACAACCACCAGCAACACAAGGAATGCGAACGTGGCTGCAGGCTTCGGCCCGGCAAGTGCCGGCTACGCCGTAAGCAAGACCACCGACCAGAGCAAGAACAAGACCTATTTCCAGGATTTCAATGCCGACGGGCTGATAGACATCGCCTGCAACGGTACGGTATATTTCAACCATACAAACGGCAGGGATGTAAGCTTCAGCAGCACAAGTAGCAATACGGGAAATCCCATCACGGGAAATGCGGAGGGCATAGATTCCGCATTTCTGCCCGACTATGATGCCATCAGGGATTCCCTGGAACGGGAATTCCCGCTGCACGATGCCGTGCGCCTATGGCGTGCCCCATACGCAGGAACTGTGAAAGTGACCTCTACGGTCAGCAAGCCGTCAGACCTGGGTGACGGTGTCAGCCTGAGCATGCAGCACAATGACAACGTACTGTGGAAAGACACGCTCCTGCAATCCGGCAGCGTCACGGTACCGGAAAAAGAACTTACCGTCAGACCAGGCGACTTCCTGCTCTTCCGCGTGAATGCCAGATATTCAGGTACAGGGGATGCGGTCGAATGGGATCCAGACATCATCTACACTTCCATTGCGGCAGACACCTATGCCGGAGAGGATTTGAGACATTACCGCTGTTCCTCGGACCACATCGCTGGAGAGATGTCCGCAGCACCGCTTGCCGTGGACGGAACGGTATCCTATGAAGGTAGCTTCAGCAAGCAGAAGACGGGCGATGACCTCACCCTCTCTGTGGTAAGGACGGACAAGACCGGCAAGCAGACGGAAGTAGGAAGCCTCTTCCTGCCTGCCGACACCGTGCTTGCAGGAAATTTCAGGGGCGAATTCCGTTCTCAGGCTGCAGACAGTGCCACGGTGAACTTCATCATCAGGACAAACAGTCCCGTCAACTGGCAGCACATCAGCTGGAATCCCGTGTTCCACAGCGACACCACCAGATACACGCTTGCCCCGCAGCGCCTGATGTTCAACAAGAACATCGCTGCGGCAAGGGATACGCTCATTCACTTCGCTACCCGTGACTCCGTCTGGGGAAACAGGCTGGTTCTTGTTCCCGAGTTCCAGACCGTCCGCTCCTCGGGCAAGGACACAGAACCTGCCACCGTCCACCTTACACTGAAGGACGAGACGGGCACGCTGCTTTACCGCAGGGATTATACGATGGCAGACAACAACCACCTCTGGGGAGACAGTACCGCCGTGGACGGCGACTTCCTCATCCCGCGACTTTCGGCAAGGAAAATACAGGTGAGCTTTTCCGTATCCAATGAATTGGACAACGCTCCGGTCGCCCGGCTGCACATCCTCCGCGACTCCATACTCTACGAGACAGGTGCAGACGGAAGGAAACTGGAGACCGGTCGTCGGGCAGTACCTGTCGGAACCGTTCCCGCATCCGTATTCTCCAGCTTCAACCGCTTCGACTACGGAATGCTCTACAGGGGATGGGGCCAGTTCGCATGGAACAGCAATGAAAGAGAGGAGCCTGTCAGAATTGCCGAGATGAGAGTACCTGACCATAATGAATACATCAGGGACGGGAAAATCGACGAGGAAGCCGTCGAGAGAAATACGCTCGACATCAGCAGGCAGAAATTCTTTACGATGGCATACAGTCCCAAGACGGGAAAGTATGTCAGCGCCACTGATAGTGTCTATACGGAAGGTACGATGATGCGTGCATCGAGACTGGGTGAGGATGAAATAACCGTTGACTCCATCAGCTACTGCACACATGGAGAGGGACTTTCCGCACCCGTACTGATGACCGAATCGAAAAGCACGGGAAAGACCTACTCCCTGGGATTCTCCATGGGAGCCAGCATCGGAGTGAACAGGAGCAGCACCAGACAGGATTCCTATACAACGGTGTCCGTCATGGATCTCAACGGTGACGGATATCCGGACTGGATACGTGATGAGAACGGCAGCGTCAGGGCCCAGCTTACAGGGCAGACCGGAATACCCGGTGACGGGCTGCAATACGATGTGGAATCACCCGCATCCAGCGGCAAATCGGAAAACATAGGCGGGGATGCCGGACTCAGCATGGATCCCGACAGCTACAGCCTTTCCAAATTAGGTGCTCAGCTCAAGCAGGCGAAGGCTTCCTTCGCCAGGAGCATGGCAAGCCTGCAGCAGACGAGAAGGCTGGAAAAGAATGCAGAAGGAGCAAGCTTCAGCGGAAACGTCTCGGAGGGCGCCTGCAGTGCCAGCGGAAATTTCTCAAGCGGCACATCGGAGACCGTACGCAGCTGGCAGGACATCAACGGAGACGGACTGCCAGACATGGTCTGCAGGGGACAGGTGCGCTACAATCTGGGATATTCCTTCACGGAGACCATGCCGTCGGGAATCAATGACGTGGAACGGAGTTCCAACAGCAACTACGGTGACGGACTGGGTGTATGCGTACACGTCCTCGGCCTCTTCAACATATCAGCAGGTCTGAACGATACGGGTAGCCTCACTTCCGGCAAGGGTGCTTTCCATGACATCAACGGCGACGGACTGCCTGACTTTGTAGAGCAGGACGGAAACGGCGACCTGAAGGTTACGCTGAATACGGGCAGCGGCTTTGCCGCACCTGAGCAGTTGCATAAGAAATCGGAGATTTCCGCCGACCTGGGCTCTTCCGTGGCCACATACGCCAGCACGGCCTATACCATCCGCATACCGCTGCCGTTCGGCTTCGGCATCAATATTACACCGAGCATACAAGGGTCACATAGCGAAAGCATCAATCGCACGACTGCGGCTTTGATGGATATAGACGGCGACGGCTTGCCAGATCTCGTTTACAGCGATAGCGAAAACAGTATGAAGGTTCGTCGTAACCTAACGGGACGTACCAACCTGCTCAAAGGCGTTACCCTGCCTTTCGGCGGACATGTTGCCGTAGAATACAGACAGACCGAACCGAGCTACGACGCTCCTGGCCGCCGCTGGGTGATGGCATCCGTGGAGACCACGGGCGGCTATGCCGAGAACGGAGCCACCAAGATGCGCAACGAGTTTGAGTATGAAGGTGGCTATCGCAATCGCCGAGAACGTGACTTCTATGGCTTTGAGAAGGTCATCACCAAGCAAATAGACACGCAGAATGGCAATGCCGTGTACCGCAAGCAGGTGGCAGAATACGGACACAACCACCACTTCTACATGCACGACCTTGTCACTGCAGAGACGCTCTACGATGCGGCAGGTAGCAGGCTGCAGGGAACGGAGAATACCTACGAGCTCAGACAGCAGGCTGACACGGAGGTATTCTTCCCGGCACTTGTTGCCGTAAAGCAGAGCATTTACGGCAACAGCGGACAGGGCAGCATGAGCACCACCGTGCACAATACCTACGATGCATACGGTAACCTTGCCTCCTACAGGGAAACGGCAACGGACTACGAACTGGATGCCGACATAGCCTACCACGATTTGCAGGCAAAATATATCGTCTCCGTACCCAAGCACATCGCCGTAAAGGATAAAGGAGGAAAGGTTTACCGCGAACGTTCTACGCAAATCAACGGCAATGGTGACATCACCAACATCACCATGCACAACGGCGATAAACCGTCGGTCTACGATATGACCTACGATACCTATGGTAATCTTGCAAGTCTCACCAAGCCCGAGAACCATAGGGGACAGCGCATGCGCTACGACTACACTTACGACGATGTGCTCCATGCGCTGGTGACGAGCGTAAAAGACGCCTACGGTTACACCTCTTCCACCGTCTACGACTACAAGTGGGCAGTGCCCTTAGAGACTTCCGACCTCAACGGCAACAAGATGCGCTATGCCTACGACGACATGGGACGCCCAAGCACGATTCTCGGTCCGAAGGAGATTGCCGCAGGCAAGCCCTATACCATTAAATTCGAGTATCATCCTGCCGGTCGTTATGCCCGAACTCTGCATTATTCCCCCGAGGGCGACATCGAGACCTATACCTTTGCCGATAGCCTGATGCGCGCCGTGCAGACCAAGCAGACAGGTGTGGTGTGGGCAGGCGGAAGCAATCAAAAGGTATCTATTGTCAGCGGCCGTGCCATTGTCGATGCTTTCGGTCGCACCATAAAAGCATTCTATCCCACCACAGAGAGCTACGGCAGCATCGGTACGTACAACACCGCCACGGGCGACCCGCAGGCAACCACCGAATACGACGTTTACGACCGCACGACAAAGGTTACGCTGCCCGATGGGGCTATGACTACGACGGCATACAGCATCGTTTCCCATGATGGTGAGCCGATGCTTGAAACAAAGGTGACTGATGCCCTCGGACGCAATGCCGAGAGTTACACCGACGAGAAAGGGCGCAACCGTGAGACAATGCAACACGCTTCAGGCGATAACATCACCGTGAAATACGACTACGACGCCGTGGGACAAGTAACCACCGTTCATCATCCCAATGACAAGGTCACAACCTACGAATACGACCTTTTGGGACATAAGCTCAAGGTAAACCACCCTGATGCAGGTGAAGTCAGCTACACTTACGATGCGGCTGGCAATCTCCTGACGAAGCTCACGGCGGAACTCAAGAAGAGCATTTCTGACAAGGCTCCCGTCACCTACACCTACGATTATGAAAGGCTGAGCGAGGTTCTCTATCCGAAGAACCTCTTCAACCGTGTTACCTACACCTATGGCAAACCGGGAGAGAAGTACAACCGTGCCGGCAGACTCGTGCTCGTGGAAGATGCATCGGGCGGCGAGGCGTATTATTACGGCAACCAAGGCGAAGTGGTGAAGACGGTTCGGTCGGTGATGGTCAGCACTGCCGACGTGCGCACCTATGTCTATGGTACTACCTACGACAGTTGGAATCGCGTGCGCACGATGACTTATCCCGATGGAGAAGTCGTAACCTATGCCTATAATGCTGCAGGACAAATTGTTAGTGTCAAATCCAACAAACAAGGAAAGGAGGAAACCATCGTGGAAGAGGTGGGCTATGACAAGGAAGGACATACCGTCTATACCCGCCTGGGCAACGGAACGGAGACCACCTATACCTATGACAGACAGCGTGAACGCCTGCAGGAGATGAACCTCACGGCTGCCGGTGCGGCGGTCATGACCAATAAGTACCGGTATGATGCCGTGGATAACATCCTGGGCATCACCAATGTCATAGACCCTGCGAAGGCTGGCGGCAAGTCCCAGCTGGGCGGTGCCTTCAGCCATACCTATACCTATGACGAACTAAACCGTCTGATAACGGCAAACGGCAAGGCAAAGAGTGCATCGTATGAGATGGCGATGACCTTCGGACGCATGAGCGAGCCGCTTACCAAGGTGCAGAAGGTGGATTCCACAAGAACGGCACAGTCTTACGATTTCACATACAGGTATGAGGACGACAGTCATCCTACTGCCCCTACGCAGGTCGGCCACGACCATTACACCTATGATGCCAACGGCAATCCGATATTGGTGGAGAATGACAGCCTCAATACCGAGCGCAGGATGTATTGGGATGAGGATAACCGACTGATGGTATTGTCGGATAACGGCAAGACCTGCCGTTACACTTACAATGCCGCAGGCGAGCGAATCGTCAAGAGCCACGGTGATCTGGAGGGCGTATATATCAATGGCGCTCCGCAGGGAATCTCCTTCCATGAGACGGAGGATTACACCATTTATCCCGCTCCGATCATCACTGTCACGAAGAACCGCTTCACCAAGCACTACTTCATTGGCAGCAAGCGTATTGCCTCCAAGATTGGTACAGGCAGGTTCAGCAATGTCTATGGCATTGGCGGCAACAACATCACGGCAGGTCAGAAAGACTATGCCGCCCGCATGATGCAGATAGAAAAGCAGCGTGAGGAGTATTACAAGCAGCTCGGCACACCGCCGGGAGTGCCGACGATGAAGGGTGCAACTGCAGATCCAGACAACACAGGTATTGGTTACAACAGCATCATTACAGACCTGGGTGACCACAGCGTTCCTGAAGGCTGGATACAGCATCCAAAGTTCAACGGCAAAGGTGATGTCCCAGGTCCTCCTATCCAATGGAGTGAACCGGAGAGTCCTGATAATGCCCAGTCGGGTTATGGTTACATTGCCAACGACACTACGAAAGAGGAAACCTTCTTCTATCATAGTGACCACCTCGGTAGCACGTCTTACATTACAGATAATCATGCCAACATCACCCAGTATGATGCTTACCTTCCATACGGTGAACTGTTAGTTGACGAGCATAGTAGCAGTGAAGACCTGCCATATAAGTTCAATGGCAAACAGTTCGATGAAGAGACAGGCTTGTACTATTACGGTGCAAGGTACATGAATCCTGTAACGAGTTTGTGGTATGGGGTGGATCCAATGGCCGAGAAGTATCCAAATATAACAGGGTGTAGCTACTGTTTAAATAATCCAATTAAATTTATAGACCCAGATGGTAGAGATTCGTATTATACAAAAGACGGAACTTACGTTTTTACAAATACAGCTAGAACAGATAACATTTATATCATATCCAACTATAAAATTATTGGAGGCTCAAGAAACAAAACGTACTATAAGGTTTGGGGACGAATAAAAATAGACGACAAAAATCTTTCCCTATCACCGCAAGCTTATTCCCGAGTATATACAAATGTATTATATAGAAAAGGCTATGACACAAGTAAGCTTAAAAATAATGCAGTTTCAATAATTATGTTAAACAACAATTCCAAATCAGACGGACCTCAATATGAATTAGGTGGAACTTATAATCATGATGCCGTAATACCTTGGTCGGATGCCCCGATAGCTGAAACAAGGAAAGAGAATGGAAAAATACAACTGACAGTATATGTTCATCCACAAGGAGACGCTGAAAGAAGAGCATACCTTTCAACAGAATCAAACGTAGAAAATATCCTTGGAGTTCATGAATTCAAAGGGCATGGACTCTTGGGAATAGGTAGCTCTCAGCATTGGAAGATACTTCAAATGCAACGAAGGCATCCTTCTTGGAAACAAACAACACCAGCCCTCAGAGAATTATATGAGTATTTAGAAAAGAAAAATCCCTCAGAGTATTATAAACATTAATAAAATGGCATTAGATTATGATAACTAATAAAGAAGTGTACTGTGCGTTATTTATTTTCATAGCAATAACATTAACAGGTTGTCAATCCAATATGGAGTTACCAGCTGAATTAGTAGCAGTAGTGGACAATTATCCCCTAAAATATAATCCTGCTAATTCTCATATAGAATATTCACGAAAAATAAATGTCGTATTTAAAATTAAGAATATGAGTTGGAGAAACTTTTTTATTCCTATTAGCGATGAGAGAGGAAATAAGTATCATTCTTTTATAAAAGTTTCATCTCCAACGAATCACAATGTAATAGTGGGTGCTTATTATTGGCAGAATAAGAGTGTGCTAAATAGTGGAGATAGCATTAGCATTTGTGTCCGATTAATGGAGTCAGATTTACGGGATTTAGGCGTGTATGATTTGCCCCCCAGGGATGTGATAAAGCGGATGAGCTTCGAGTACGTTGTTGATGTAAATGATTTAAAAGAAAGCGATTATCTTATTCCCAAGTTAAAATTCCATATTTCCCAAAATGTTAAGTATATTTATCAAGAACCTGAAGGGATGTGTGGATAAGTTATTTTTGGATTCCAAATAGGGAGGTGGATAATCGACATACTATTTCAAGTCTACATCAAAGACTTTCAAGTATCTTATACCAATATCATCAATGTCACCCAGAAGAACAATACCGTGTACCGCAAGCAGGTGGCAGAATACGGACACAACCGCCACTTCTACATGCACGACCTTGTTACTGCCGAGACGCTCTACGATGCAGCAGGCAACAAACTGCAAGGCACACAGAATACCTTCGAGCTCAAACAGCAGACAGACGCGACGGTATATTTCCCCGCACTCGTCTCTGTAAAGCAGGCTATTTACGACAACAACGGCTCGGGCAGCATGAGCACCACGATGCACAACGGCACAAAGCCGTCGGTCTACGATATGACCTACGATGCCTACCTGCCATACGGTGAACTGCTTGTGGATGAACATACATCATCTGAGGATATGCCGTATAAGTTCAATGGTAAGGAATTAGACCAGGAAACTGGACTGTATTATTATGGGGCAAGGTATATGAATCCTGTGACGAGTTTGTGGTATGGAGTGGATGCTTTAGCAGAAAAATATCCAAGCATTGGTGGATATGTTTACTGTGTTGGTAATCCGATAAAGTGTGTTGATCTTGATGGAAAAGCAGTTTGGTTATTTGCAACCGAACTACCTGGCACTCATGTGCTATTCGCAAGTCATACTTTTTTGGTAGTTACAGGAGATAATGGAAAAGTGTTAAGAAATGCTGCCTATGGCCCTCAAAATGGAAACCCTATTGGCGGTGACAAATTAACTGAGTGTCATTAAATACAGGATTTCAAACATGCAAACCAAAACCTTGGACAAAAAAAGAACAAAAAAAAGCTTTGAAAGAAAAGAATAATAGTAATAGATTTAAAGCTCTGTAAGAAATGAAAAAAATATTATTTTTTTATTTACTCTGCTGTATTTCCATAATTTTGCTATGGCTTGCAATAGATGATTGTGACATTGAAAGCAAAGATTTTAAATTTGGCTTTAATGCTCTATTTTTTATCACATGTATATTTTATGGTCCAATATTTACAATAACAGCTTGTATTTTATACTATACAAAAATCTGTAAAGCAATTTTGACAAATATAGGGTGTAGCATATTATATTGCATATTCCCATTTCTTAGCTACAAAATTCTTACTGTGATTTTTGCACATATTGGCACTAACATTGGGTCTGTATTAGAATATAGTATTCCTGTAGTTTTCATAATTCAAAATGTAATTATTGTCTTAAAAGTGCTAATAAAAAAATGATAGAACTGTTCTGTTTATTGTGGAAGTGAAAGAGGAACCGTGGACGTATCATGATCTATCCCGCTCCGTTCATTACTGTCACGAAGAACCGCTTCACCAAGCACTACTTCATTGGCGATAAACGCGTGGCAAGTAAACTCGGTGTAGGCAAGTTCAGTAATGTCTATGGCATCAGCGGCAACAACATCACGGCAGGTCAGAAAGACTATGCCGCCCGCATGATGCAGATAGAAAAGCAGCGTGAGGAGTATTACAAGTCCTTAGGCACACCGCCCGGTGTTCCTACGATGAAGGGTGCAACGGCCGATCCCGACAACACGGGTTATGGCTACAACACCATCATCGGAGAACTGGGCGACCACAGTGTGCCCGAAGGTTGGGTGCAACGGCCGAAGTTCAACGACAAGGGAGATGTTCCTGGTCCACCCATCCAATGGAACAAGCCCGAAGATCCCGATAATGCGCAGCCGGGTTATGGTTTTGTCCCTGCCGACACAACCAACGTTGAGGACATCTTCTTTTATCACTCCGATCACCTCGGCTCTACATCATACATTACCGATGCGAAAGCCAATATCACCCAATTTGATGCGTACTTGCCTTATGGCGAACTACTCGTGGATGAACATAGTAGTAGTGAGGATATACCGTATAAGTTCAATGGTAAGGAACTCGACCAAGAGACAGGGTTATACTATTACGGGGCAAGGTATATGAACCCTGTAACGAGTTTGTGGTATGGAGTGGATCCGATGCAGGAAAAATCCCCTTTTATTTCAACTTATGTATATACTTTTAATAATCCTGTTCATTTTATTGATCCAAATGGTAAATGGGGAGAAGATGTTAATGGAAATCTGATAGCAGAAAAAGGAGATAATGCATGGACATTGGCTAAGTATCTTAATACATCTGCCGAGATCTCAACTAAAATGTTGAATGAGCAGGGATATTCTATAAATGAGAACGGCATTTTGAATTTAAAAGTTGGTGATATTTTCAAAGTCGAACGGGAAAGCCCTAAACCCGAAGAAAGAATGGATTTAGGGTTTGTAGGAAATAATATAAGAAAAAGAGCTGGTTCCGAGTTTAGTAAAAATTTATTTGAAAATTATTGGAAAGGAAATGGAGATGTTGAATTATCAGGGGAAAGATTTGCTGGTATTTTACTTTATGTAAAAGAGAATGCTCCCAAGTCTTCCAATCAGACGCCTGTCACTCTTTTAGATGCCCCTAGTGGAAATGTTGTAGGTCATGGTAGTAAAAGAGCTGTTAGCTTTTATTCAAGTTCTGAATACGATAAAGCTTTCGGTACTGCAACCTTATATTATAACTAAAGTTTCGCAAGTGAATAAATATCAACTTGCTTGTTTATAAATATACATAT
>ERZ1027060.352-NODE-352-length-16507-cov-4.726720_pt1 | contig 16507 bp, 16 predicted proteins | sample MGYA00519424_ERZ1027060 | MGnify/ENA primary metagenome ERZ1027060 (study PRJEB26926, sample SAMN06164500) | human gut metagenome | biome: ENVO:00009003; feature: ENVO:2100002; material: ENVO:00002003 | host: Homo sapiens | place: USA | collected 2012 ... | reverse complement strand
TGTCGCGCTTCAGAGCCCGATAATATTCACGCCATTCGTTCCAGGCGCGCATGTCGTCTACTTTACCCATTTCAGCCGCTCCTGTATGTATGAATCGAAATAGTCCGAGAGCACCTTGGCCTTCTCCAGGTCGAGAGCGCGGATGTAGTCGAGAATACCCCGCGACACGTTGACGATGTCCCGCACGGAAGCCTCCTGTTCGAGCGCCTCCAGGTCAGCCGTGAGCTTACGTCGGATGTCTGCCTCCTTGGCTGTCGGATAGCGTGCTCCCGGCTCACGCGACGCAATGCTCTCGTCGAGTTCATTGAGCTGCATGAGCGTCGATTTGATCCGTGCCTCCCGAGTCTGGAGGAAGTTCAGCTTGAGGCCTTCCCACTCCTTGGCCCACCGTACGATGGTGATCCGTGAGACGCCGACCTTCGCGGCCATCTCCGCCTGCGTGAGGTCCGTCGTAAGGAAGAGCAGTTTTGCCCACTCCTTTTTCTGCTTGTTGTCCAATTCCTGCGCCATGAAAATCTCGGTTTTACACCCCAAAGGTAAGGCCTTGGCCCGAACGGAGCGAATCGCAGATAAATGGTCTGCCAGCAAAGTGCGGTTAAACTGCAATAGAATGTAAACCAATACAATGCAATTTGCAAGGGGCCTGTTTTCGATCCAACTTTGCCGAAAAATGATGGCTTTTTATGAAACAACCCACATTCGTACTGCACGACGAGACGGTCAACACCTACGGGTTCCGCATGCTCACCAGCGGTGCCAACCTCGAGGAGTTCCGCAAGAACCCCGTGATCCTGCTCAACCATAAGGACTGGGAGCTGCCGATCGGTCGCTGGGAGAACATCCGCATTGAGGGTACGCAGATCCTCGCCGATGCCCTCTTCGACGAAAAGGACGACATCGCGGTGAAGATTGCCGGTAAGGTCGAAGGCGGATTCCTGCGCATGGCCTCCATGGGCGCCTGGCCGCCCGAGGAGGTAAGCGATGCCGAGGAACTGAAACTTCCCGGGCAGACGCTCCCGACCGTAACGCGCTGGACGGCCCGCGAGGCCTCTATCGTGACGATCGGCGCCAACCACAACGCCCTGGTGCTCTTTGACCGCCAGACGGGGAAGCCCCTCGACCTGACGGATGCCTCGACCGTCATCCGGCTTATGGACAGACTCAATCACTCAAAAAACGATTCGAATATGGACAACACCTTGAAGGAGATCCTCAAGCTGCAGGACTCCGCACAGGACGCCGAGGTGATCGGCGCCGTGAAGCAGCTGATCGAGAACCACGACCGGCTGGCCCGTGAAAACCAGGAACTCAAAGAGACCGCAGCGCGTGCGGAGACCGAGCGCAAGGAGGCCCGCCATGCCGAAGCCGTCCGGCTCGTGGATGCAGCCATTGCCGATGGACGAATCCATGCCGCAGGCAAGGAGGCCTACCTGAAGCTCTTCGATGCGGATTTCGAGAACACGCGGGCCACGCTCGACGCCATTCCGCGCCGTCAATCTGTTACCGGACGCATCCGTGAAGGTGAACGTCAGCAGGTGACAGAACTCTCCGACCTGGCCGGCAAGTCGTGGAATGAGCTTGACAAAGCCGGACGCCTGGTCGAACTCAAGGACAAGGCCCCGGAACTCTACCGCGAGAAGTTCAAGGCCGAGTTCGGCACCGAACCCAACATGTAGAACTCATCAAAAACAGACAACATTATGGCAATTCAGAAAGAAATCTGGGAGAGAGCGATCGTCGAAGGTCTCTTCGCTCCCAACAGCTTCCTCTCGAAGGCGTTCAACGCCGACGGATACGTCGAGGCGGGCAAGATCGTGCATATCCCGCAGGCCGGAGCCGCCTCGAAAGTTGTAAAGAATCGCACGACGCTGCCGGCAACCGTAAAGCAGCGCAACGACACGGATGTGACGTTCGAACTGAACAAGTTTACAACGGATCCCGTCCTGATCGACGATGCCGAGAAGGTCGAGTTGTCGTATGACAAGCGCGAGTCGGTGCTGCGGCAGGACAAACTCGCCCTGTATGACTCCGTGGCCGAAGACTTCCTGTTCGACTGGAGTCCGGAATCGAGCCGTGTGATCGAAACTACGGGTGAGGCGGTAGACGCCTATACGCCGTCGGCTACGGGCAAGCGCAAGGCGATCACCAAGGGCGATGTCATGACGCTCATGACGAAGTTCAACAAAGAAAACATTCCCCAGGAGGGTCGCTATCTGCTGCTCGATGCGGTGATGTACTCGCAGTTGCTCAACAGCCTTACGGAGAACGAGAACTCCGCTTTCCTCGCCTCGGCGGATGCGCAGAACGGCATCATCGGAAAGCTATTCTCGTTCAACGTCATGATGCGTTCGCGCGCCGCACTCTACACCACCGCAAAAGCCCCGAAGGCGTGGAGCGCAAGCGGTGAAGCTACGGACCTGGCTGCCGCCCTCGCCTGGCACGAACAGTCGGTATGCCGCGCTTTGGGACAGGTCAAGGCCTTCGAGCAGGAGAAGGCTCCCGACTACTACGGGGATATCTACTCCTTCCTCGTTCGTGCCGGCGGCCGCATCATGCGCAGCGACAATGCGGGTGTAATGGCGCTGGTGGGTGCCGCAACCGAGTAACGCCATGAAGCCTGCGGAGTTCAAACGCCAATACTATCCGGCTATCGAGCGGGTCTGCGCCGAGACGGGGTTGAACCCCCTGTTCGTGGCGGCGCAGGCCGCGCTCGAGAGCGGATGGGGCGGCTCGGCCATCGGCAACAACCTTTTCGGTATCACGGCCGGCGACAAATGGACGGGGAAACGGCAGACCGTACGGACATTCGAATACTTCTCGGACGACCGGCAGGGCAGTCGCTTCGAGCGGGTCTATTCGATCACCCGGGCCTCGAACGGACGCTTCCGGTACGAGGTCGACCGGGAGTTCCGGGACTACGATACGCTGGAGGATGGCATCCGCGATCATGCAAAGGTCCTTTCGGCCAAACGTTATGCGGCGGCCTGGGCCTATCGCAACGATGTGACCCGCTTCGCCTATGAGATTGCCAGGGCCGGCTACTGCACGGCAGATCCGACGGACTATGCCGACCTGATCTCGGACATCGCCCGCATGATCGAACGCGTGTAAACACTTTTCAAACACCGATTGAACCATGGACAGCATCTGGATGCAACTGCTCACCTTCGCACTTCCCGGGGGATTCCTCGGCGGCGTGTTCACCTGGATCTTCTCGCGCCGCAAACAGAACAACGATTTTCTCGTGGAGTTGCAAAGCTCGATCAACCTGCTCTCGGGAGAGAACAAGAAGATCCTCGAGGAGAACATCCAGCTGCGCCGGGAGAACATCGACCTCAAGGCCAACCAGGAGGAGATGCTTGTACGCATCGACCGGTTGACCAAGGAGGTCGAGCGACTCCGCAAGGCCATCGGGAAACGAACCACTTATGAAGACAATACACTTTTCAGTGCTGCTCGTCGCGCTTCTGGCGAGCTGCGCATCGATGAAGAGCTCGGTCTCGACCGAAACGGACATTCGGGCCGACACCGCCCGGCACGAGCATCGCCTCGCTCAAGACACCGCCGAGCGGACGATGCAGGCTGCGATGACCTCGCAGTCGGAGGAGATCTCGGTACAGCGGGGTGTGCGCTCGGAGGTGATACCTCCGCGGACAGCCTCGGTAACGGTAACGGAGGAGAACCTCCGTAACCTCCCCGAAGGCGCGGCCTACACCGCACGCGATGGGGCGTTGACACTCGAAGCCCGACGCGAAGGGGAGATCTTCCGCATTACAGCGTGGTGCGATTCGCTGGCACGGCGCATCGAATATTACGAAGCGACATCGGTGAGGCAATCCCGGCAGGTGGACTCCCTGGAGCAGTGCCTAACGCAGGCCCGCGAAGCATACGATCTGCTGGCCGAGACCGCTTCGGCCGAACAGGTGCAGACGCTCGACGAGCGGACGCGCTCACCCGCCCATCGGGGAGGATGGATGCTCCTTGGCATGCTCCTCGGAGCCATCGGTGGCTGGTGGGCCTACAAGACAGACATTATACACAAACTCATTAAAATTTTCTGACTATGTCAAAGGTAACAACGAACACCCAGGGATACCTGATGCTTCTCGATGCGATCTACTTCGCGGGGAAACGTATCGGCTACATCTCCGAAGACGGTCTCGACTGGGGCGGCGAAGATGCCCAGACCGTGGAGCTGTGGGCTGCCCAGGTTCGCAACAATCCCGTTCTCGACATCGAGACCAGGGCCGCGACGAACGAGATCACCGGAAAGATGATCGAACTTGTCCCGGAGAACTGTGTCAACATCATGGGCGGTAAGGCCGTGGGAGACGAGTGGCAGATGCCGGCCAGCTCGATCCGTGTCGAGGGCGAGTTGAAGATCCTGACCGGTACGGGCCAGACGATCCTGATCAAACGGGCCTCCCTGCGGGCTTCCAAGATTCGCGGAGGTCTCGGCGGCGAGAATACCTTGGGCATCGAGTTCGGGCTGAAGGTGCTTGCCCCGCTGGACGGTTCTTCGCCCGGATCGATCAAGCCGACGGATCCGTTCATCACGGCCGATCCCACGTCGCTCACCTTCGAAAAGGCCGGCGGGAGCAAGGCTGTGAACATCGAGGCGTCCGGGCCGTTCTCCGTCGGAGCCGTTCCCGAAGGATTCTCCGTGGAGATCGTCAACGGCCGAGTGACGGTGATTGCTTCCGACAACGATTCGGGCGGCGAGCGCAGCGGTGAACTGAAGTTCATCCTTGAGTCGGATCCCGAACAGGAGGCGACGGTAACGCTCACGCAGCCCAACGCATAAGCCATGAAGAGATCCGTCGAACTGGAGGCGGCGGAAGCCCTGCTCGATGTGGGGATTTCGCTGCCTCTTTTCCGTATCCGGACTTGGGGCAAGGAGTGGACATGGAGGGTGGTCATGCGTCGGCCCTGCCTGGGATCGCAGATGCGTATCGCACGTCAGTTCCTGAAGCTCGGTATCACCGCCCGGCAGGCAGAACGGTTCACCGATGACCAGGAGCGGGCCTTTTTCGTCGAACACCTCCACGAACTCTCGATGATGGCGGCCTTCGCCGTTTGCCGGGGCTATCTCTCGGGGCTGATTCTTGCTCCGGTCGTGGCCTGGCTGATCCGGTGGAAGGTGCCGCCCGAATACCTGATCGAGGCGCAGCGATGGTTTCAGAAGCTGCGCGGTACCCGGGATTTTACCAATATTATCGCCTCGGCCGAAACACTCAATCCGTTTCGGCCCGCCGCGAGCCAAAAAAGTCCGATAAGCGGGAGTTAAGAGCTGTTCAGGAAGGCTCCCATAGCCCGTTCGGAATCATCTGGCAGATCGCCTCGGCAACAGGATGGTCCGTGCACTACATCCTGTGGCGGGTGAACTTCCAGACGCTTACCCTGATGCTGGCCGATGCGCCGCACTATGAGTTCTCCGACGACAAGCAGTCCGGAGGGATGACAACCGAACAAATCTTTCAATCGAAGTTGAAGATATGATAAAACCCGTCGAGATCGAGTTTCTCGTGAAGAACAATACCCGCCAGGGACTCTCCGGAGTCTCCGGCGGGATTGAGGGTGTGGAGAAGAGTGCATCGGCCGCACAGAAGCGCATTCAGGCGCTTGAAGCGGAGATTGCGCGACTGCACAAGGTCATGGCCGAGACGCCAAAGATGAATCAGACGGAGAATATCCGGCAGATCGAGACGTTGCAGCGGGAGATTCAGGCGTTGCAGAACACAGCGAAGAAGACCGACCTGATGCCCGTGAATGCGCCGGCCGTCCAACGCACCTACAACGGGTTGAACATGTCGATCCAGCAGATGGCCCGCGAGCTGCCGTCGCTGACCATGGGTCCGCAGATGTTCTTCATGGCCATCTCGAACAACTTGCCGATCTTTACCGATGAACTGGCCCGTGCCCGCAGGGAGTATGAACTGCTCACGGCGAGCGGGCAGAAAGCCACACCCGTATGGAAGCAGGTGCTTTCGTCGATCGGATCCTTCCAGACCCTGCTGGCCGTGGGCATTACCCTGGCCGTCGTCTATGGCAAAGAGATCGGGAACTTCGTGTCGAGCCTGTTCCTGGGAAAGAACGCCTTCGATGCGGCGGCCCGTTCGGCCGAAGCGTTTCATGCTACGATGCTCGAAGGCAACAGGAATGCTCAAAGTGAGGTTGTCAAACTGAATCTGTTGTATCGGGCGGCGACGGACAATGCCCGGGCCATGGATGAGCGGCTCGAAGCAACGAAAAGGCTCAAGGACGAATATCCCGATTATTTCAAGAATCTTTCGGACGAGCAGATCATGGTCGGGAAAGCCAGCGATGCCTACAAGTCGCTCGTTGCAAACATCTATGAATACGCCAAAGCCCAGGCGGCATTCAAGAGCATGGTCGACCTGGAGCAGCAGGGACAGATGTTCGATACGACGGCGAACATCGACCAGTATAAGAGAGCCTATGATAAATACCTCAAATTCCAGGAAGATGTTGCAGCCAAACGCAAGATCTATGAGGCGACCCCCTGGGCACAGCGGGGAAATGCCTCGAAGCCATATAAGGATCTTACCTGGGCGGAGGTGTTGTTGCTGAACGCCCGTAGAGAGATGGAGGATCTGCAGAAGCAGATTTTCGAAGAGGTCAAGAAGTATGATGGTGGCGAGGAGGTCATCGATGAGATCAAGGAGCGCTTTGACGGCAACCTCGGAGCGTTCCTGCAGTTCATAGCCGAGCAGCGGACCAAACTGGCCGCCATAGCGGAAAAAGCCCAGCTGAACGACAACCCAACCAGTGAAAAAAAACAATCCAAGAATACGGATTCCGTAGACCAACTTGGCGAACAATACCAGGCTGCCGTATTGAAGCAGCGGCAGGAACTCAGTGAACTGTCGGTTGCTGCAATGCAGGAGGGAGCCGATAAGGAACGGGCACAGATACGGCTCGAATACGAGAAAAAACGACAGCAATATGAGGATGAGGAGCGTAAGATGCTCGCGCTTATCAAGAAGCTGCGGGCATCGGGAGCCGATGTCGATCCTGGAGCAGAGAAACAGGTGATGGCGTTTTCGGCCGCAGCCACATCCTCCGCAGCACAACTCCGGGACAAGCAGCTGGCAGAAGTCGACAAGAAGGAGGAGGCAACCTATGAGAAGCTGCTTCAGAAATATGAAACCTACCAGCAAGGCCGTCTGCGCCTTGCTCAAAAATACGATGCCGACATTGCAAAACTCGCCGCAGCCCCCCAGAACCAGGAGGTGGCACAACAGGCCAAGCAAAAAGCCCTCGATGAGTTCGATGTGAAGTTCGCCTCGCAGTTTCCGCAGTTCGAGGCCTGGGCCGACCGCATTGTTGCCGCTTCGGTCGAAAAATTGAAGACGCTGCTGTCCGAAGCACAGGCAGAATTGGAGGCCCTGGAGAATGATCCGACGGCCAACAATGGTGCCGTGGCTGTCGCTCGGGCCAAGGTGGTGGAGTTGAAATCCAAACTGGAAAAATCCGGGAACGAAGATCCGCTTGCTCCCGACGACCAGTCGATCAAGAAGTGGCAGGATCTTCAGGAGGTACTACGCGACGCGAGCAATGAGTTCGAACAGATCGGCAATCAGGTGGGAGGTACGGGTGGCGAAATCCTTCAACTGGCCGGACAAATATCCACCTCCATCATCACCATGATCGGAGGAATCCAAACCATGGCCAATGCCGCTGCAATCTCCATATCGAATGTCGAAAAGGCTTCGGTGATACTGACAATCATTGCGGCTGCCGTACAGGTTATCACGGCCGTTGCCGGGTTGTTCAGCGACCAGGAAAGCTCCATGGAGCGGAACCTTCGCCTGGCCCGGGAGTTTAACGAGGAACTGCGCATCATGAAGGAGCGTTCGAAGATCGACTCGGATGCCTACGATTCGATTTTCGGGGATCGGCTCTACGACCGCTATAAACAGAACGTCGAGGCCGTGCGGACCGCCCTCGACTGGTTAAGTGAAACGCAGGAACAGATCATGACCCGAGGCAAGGAGGTCTTCGATTCGTTCAGCAAGGGTTCTACGGGTCTGGCCAATCTCGACAAGGTGGCAAAGACCTGGGAAACGGTTGCAGACTCGGTCTACAACATGCGGGTGCAGACCCGCCACTCGACCTGGTTCCGTTCAGCCAAATACAAGTCGCTGGGAAGTCTTGTCCCGGAGCTGTTCGACGATGGAGAGCTCAACATGGAGGCGCTCAAGGAGTTTGTCGAGAACGGCGGAGACACCTTCAAGCATCTGTCGGATGCGAATCGAAAGCTGCTGCAGTCTCTGGTCGACGATTGGGAGACATACGAGGAGGCGATCGGTGCAGTAAACGATTATCTGCAGGATATATTCGGCGATCTGGGAAATACGCTGACCGACGCCTTGGTTGATGCGTTCGAAAACGGTACGGATGCGGCCGAATCGTTCGTGGAGAGCGTGGGCCAGGCCATGCGGAAGCTGGCCAAGGACATGATCTATTCGAATACCATCGGGCAGGCCTTCGAAGATGCTCAGCGGCGTTTCGACGAGATCAACCGGGAGAATGGTCTGTCGGATGAAGAACGATTTGCAAAATGGTCGGACGCCATGCAGCAGCTGGTCTCCGATGCCATGGGGCAGCAGGATGACTTCAACAGGTTATGGGCCGAGTTCCGCCGTATCGCGGCCGAGGCCGGACTCTCCATCGACGACATACAGGGAACCTCCCAGAGCGGCAAGGCCGGAGCGGTAAATACCGTAACGCAGGAGGCCTTCTCGCGCGTCGAGGGCCTTGTTACATCGATACAGATCCATGAGGCGAATGTGGACAGGGCCGTCGAGGAGGGGATTGTCCCGGTTCTCGGCAGATCGCTCGAAGCGCTGAACCGGATAAGAATCAATACCGATACGCTGCCGCTGATGTATGAGATGCTCGCGAAGTTCGACCGCGAGGGCATAAAGGTGAAATGATATGGAAAAGGTGCTTGCAGGGCTGTTCCTGATCAACGGGACAGACATATATACACAGTATGGAGCCTTCCTTGCGGAGAAAGAGGAGGACGGCAACGACAACTATGACTCGCTGCTTCAGTTCCCTGGCCTCAAGGAGCAACCGAAGGTGTCGCTTCAGGATGAGGATGGAGAACGGACTCCCGATGTGGTCGCACAGGCATACGAGGCGCGCGACATCACGCTGCAGTTCGCCATTGCAGCACCCGATGCCCGGACATTCCTCACGCGCTATTTTGCCTTCATGCGCTTCCTGAAGGAAGGCGACGACGGGTGGCTGACACTCCGCCTGACGGACGTGGGGCTGCAGTTCCGGGTATACATGGTCTCTTCGCCTGGTTATTCGCAACTTGTACCCTTCGGCCGGGGCGAGGTCGCAGCCTCCTTCACGGTGAAGTTCCATGAGCCGCAGCCCGCCTTAGAGCTCGCCCCTCAACCCGATGAATAACGTTCAAACACCCTGCGAATGAAACTCGATATCTATTCGAAAGACGGACGGCTCAAGCTGACCGTCGCTCCCGAGAGCAGCAATGCCGAGTCGCTCGGCATTCAGGAAGAGAGCACTCTGTCGCTCTCCTTCACCGCATTTGCATGCGTCACGCTCGAAGTCTACGACTATGCGGAGTTCCTGGGACGGCGCTACTGGGTGACCGAACGCTACGTCCCGACGATGAACGCCCGCCGGGAGTGGGCCTATTCGGTCAGACTGTCCGGTGTCGAGGGACTGGCTGCCCAGACGCTGATGGTCAATCCGGACGACGGAGACAACCCGGTGCTGATCCTGTCGGCGCCGGCCCGGGAACATGCGGCGCTGATCGTGGCGAACCTGAACCGCCGGATGGGGACGACCGACTGGAAGGTCGGCGAGGTGGTCGTCTCGGAGTACATCGACATCGACTACACGGGCAAATACGCTTCCGACGCCCTCTCCGAGCTCTCCGGGGCAGCCGGGACCGAGTGGTGGTTCGACGGCATGACGCTCAACATCTCGCGCTGCGAGTTCGGCGAGCCCATCCCGTTGTCGTACGGCAACGGGCTGCTGGGCGGCATTTCGCGCACGACGGCCGACGGTGTGAAGTTCTTCACGCGGCTCTTCCCGGTGGGCTCGTCGCGCAACATCGACCCCGACGACTACGGCCATACACGTCTGCAGCTGCCCGACGGGGCGACGTACGTCGAGCAGGATGTGCACCTCGGCATCGTTGAGCACTACGAGCAGGCAGCCTTCGAGGGGATCTATCCCCGGCGTGTCGGACAGGTAGGCACGGTGCGCCACGAGGAGGCAACGGGTGACGACGGTGAGCCCTTCACGATTTGGTACTTCACCGACCCCGACATCCCGTTCGACCCCAATCAGTACGAGATCGGCGGACTGGTCAAGCGGGTAACCTTCCAGTCGGGCGAGCTGCGCGGCCGCGAGTTCGAGGTGAACTACGATGCGGATCGGAAGGAGTTCGAGATCATCACCCAGTGGCCCTATGACGACGCGATGCAACTTCCGTCCGAACCGCTGGTTCCGGCTCCGGGAGACGAGTACATCCTCTGGAACATCCGCATGCCCGAGAGCTACTACCCGGCCGCGGAACAGGAGTACAGGATGGCCGTGGATCAGTTCATGGCCGACAACCGAAAGGATCTGTCCGAGTTTACGGCCTCGACCGACTTCACGGTCATCGAACGCCGGGACCTTGATCTGCGGCCCGGCCAGCGGGTTCGGATCGAAAGTGCCGGGCTCTTCCCCGATACGGGATACCGCGATACACGCATCGTGTCGATCTCGCGCCCGCTCGTCCGTCCCGGAAGCATGACGCTCAAGATGAGCGACGTGCTATCAACCGGCCGCATCAACCGCATCGAGAGCAACATCGCCTCGGTCGAGCGGCTGACCAAACAGGTTTCGTCGGAATTCCCCGACCTGATCCGCTCATGGGAGGAGACACCTGCCAGCGACACGACGATCTACTCGTCGCGCAAGAGCGAACGGGAGTTCCTCAACAGGCGGCGGGGAGGGGCCGTCGAGGAGGATGTCATCTTCGACAAGGGCGTAACAGTTGGCGGAGCCATCGCCTCCAAAGATTTCCGCCGGGGAGATTTCTCAGGGGCTGGATTCGGCCTCTATCGGGACGAGAACGGCAATGCGGTGGCCGAGGTGGACATATTGCGGGCGCGCAGGGAGGCCGTATTCAATACGGCGGTCATCAATCAGGTGACCTTCCAGGTTGGGGCCACGGTCTTCTCAAACGGCGGCTGTGAAATCGCGCGCGTCGAGGATCTCGGCGATGTCTACCGCTGCTACTATGACACGAAGGAGGGGCGCAGACTCTGCGGCCTGGTGGTAAACGACCAGGTTCGGTGCCAGCGCTACGACGCCGCACAACACTCGGTCGTCACGTATTACTGGCGCCTTGTGGTGGCTGTGGGCGACGACTATGTGGATATCTCGAAAGAGGATGCCGACGGCGACGGGATTCCCCAGGCAGGAGACGAGATCGCGCAGTTCGGTAACCGTACGGACCCTGCCCGCCAACGGGCCATTGTCATCAATCCGCTCAATGGATCCGTCGAGGTATATGCCCTTCTGGACAGCTACTCGCTTTCGGAGAAGAACTTCGTCGGGATGGGAGCGGATTCCCGGACCGGCGAGGCCTATCTCTATGCCCACGGCGATGTGCTGTTCGGAGACAGGGACCTCTCGGCTGCAGATGCTTCGTGGATCGCATACCGGAAACAGGAGGGGACGGACCGGCGCCGCCTGCTGATCCAGGGCGATGTGCTGTTCGGCCCCGGATCGAAAGGCCTTTCCGCCATGGGCGAGTGGAAAGAACTTGCCGACGGCGTCGCGGCCCTCGATTACCTGAAGTCGGTCTTCCCGAACAATGTCGTGGACAACAACGGTGTGTTCCTCTCGCGGCTGATGGCCGTGAAGGACTCTGCGGAGGCTGCTGCAGCCGTGGTGGCCGGATTGTATGGCGGAGGTGTTGAATCCCTGAACAACGCGGGATTCAAAGACCCGACGCACGGCATTCTGATGATGTTTGCCGGGGCCGAGAACATCCAAAGCATTGATAAGGCCGCAACAAGGATATATGGCGACGGGGCGTTGTTCACGAAGTCCTTGTATGCCGATGGCGGCAAAATCGGAGGCTTCACCGTGTCAGACCGGGACCTTGTGGCGAAAGCTCCGGACGGAGGCACCTACCAGTCCGAGTTGCAGTTGTCGTACAGTACCATCCGCTTTCTCTCTTCGGCTGAAGGGACTGCGGCCTGGTTGGGAGTGAACTCTTTGCCGCCATCGGCCTTCCCGAACTCCATCTGTCCGTTGCGGATCGAAAACAGCGGATCCTCGGATACCAGGAATCGCTATGGAATCCATGTGAGCGTGTCCGGCGGAGCAAAGAACGTAGCCATCCAGGTTGCAAAGGGATCTTTTGTGGGATTCCGGCCTGTATCTCGTGTCCTGACAGGGACAACCACATATACCGCAACCAATGACGACCATTTTATCGTCTGCAACACCACAAGCGGAAATGTTACCGTAAATCTGCCATCTTCTCCTGAGCCCAACCAGAGAATTGAGATCCACAAAATGTATGCTGTGAAAACTGTGGTTGTGAACTCCTCCGGCGGCAAGTACATTCAGCCTACCGGAGAAGATACCAGACGTACTCAAGTTACATGGACCGGCCGTCGAACCGGAACATTGACCTATATTCAGTCTTTAGGGTTGTGGATTTTGAGTCTAAGTTATCAAGCGTAAAATCATATAGCATCATGGCAAAGATCAATTTCAAGGAGTTTCAAATCTACACAGGCATCTCTCACCGCGAGACCCGAACCTTCGATGTCCGCGAGTCGCTGGCCGACGCCCTTTATCTTTCGGGACGCGGAATCCGCATGCATGACCTTGCCTTGCGGATCTTTCGCTCCGATGGCCCCGTCGATCTTGATGAAGCCGACGAGCGTCTGCTCCGGGAGTTTGCGGAAAACATGTCTCCGGCATTCATCGACAGTTTGCCGTTGAATATTCAATAGATTAGAGTAACATATACGCAACATGAAACGCATAAGAATAGGCAAGGACATAGAGATCAAATGGTCTGTCACCACGAATGGCGAGAGACGGCCTCTTTTAGGCAGGGATTTGCGATTGGTAATGCATCACACATATTTGGGTGATATGCCTTTGCCGTTCAATATATCAGAAAGTGATGCCGAAATGATCGTGGCTCATTTCCGCGGTGTGGAACATAGATCTACCGGAAAGTATCGGCTCACCTTGTGGGAAAACTTTGGCAAGGACGGACAGACCGCCGTGGACTGTTGCGATGCTTTTGAGCTGGTCGCAACGACGTGCGAGGAAACCGATCATGCGCCGGGAGATCTCGATATTTCCACCGTGAACCTCGGCACGGCTAACCTGCAAACAGGTATGCCAGGCAAGGACGGATTATCTGCTTACGAACTTTTCAAGAAGTACAATCCCGATTCGAAACTGACCGAGGAGGAGTATGCCGAGACGCCTGTCCAGGCGGCGGGGGTTGCGCTGGCGATGGTCGAGCAGCTCGAGGAGACGGATGCCGCGGTGAAGCAGGCAGAGCAGCTCCGCGAGCAGGCCGAGCAGGGCCGGGAGGCGTCGGAACGAACCCGAGCCACGGCCGAGCAGGAGCGCGTCGCGGCAGAACAGCAGCGGACCCTGGCCGAGCAGACGCGGGTGACGAATGAGTCGGCTCGCCAGACGGCCGAGGCGGGACGCCAGACGGCGGAGACGAAGCGCGAGGAGAATACGGCCGAGGCGATTCGGAACAGCGAGGAGGCGACCCGAAAAGCGGAGGACGAAGCCGCCCGGGTACGGACGTTGGCGGACAATCCTCCCAAGATCGTGGAGGTGGACGGCATGGCCTATTGGGCGTTCTATGACCTCGAAACGCAGCAGTACGTCACCTCGGAGTTCCGGGCCGACGACGGCACCATCGTGCAGCAGGTCGAGGGTTCTGCCGTTTCGCTCGATGTCAAAGGCGGAACGATGTACGTCTGTGGCGAGCTGACCTCGCTGAATATTGCGAGCGTCGAGAACTCGACGAAGCCGTCGATCATCCGCTTCACGTCAGGAGCTACGGCTACGCAATTCTCTTACCCGGAGAATTTCAATATCACCGGATGGGCGAAACCCGAGGAAAACAAGAGTTACACCATCTGCATTCTGTTCGGTGCTGGTAACATGACTTACGATGAATAGCCTGCTGTACTACTACAACAACGTGCAGAAGATGACCGCCTACCGGCAGGCCAAGCGGATGCAGCGCGGGGCTCTCACGGCGCAGGGCGGATTCTCGACAACGGATCCGGCCTTAAGACAAGTTCCGTGCACTATTCAGTGTGTGTTTGTGCCTACTATCGTATCTTCCGGATTGCAGGTTGTTTTTAATACAAAAGGGTTTAGTCAAACTCCAAGAATAGATGTTACTTCATCCGGATTGGTTCAAGCGTACGGAGGAGGCGATATTATGTATTCAAAAGCAGTGGCCATTAATTCGGTGTATGATATTGTATATGTTCTCACTGATTCAAATACGACTCTGTATGTAAATGGCGAAAAAGTCAAGGAATCTCCTGCGTGTGATCCTATGACGTTGTATAACGTAGGATATTATTTGGATAGCAATAAGTTATATTTCCAAGGCGACTACCTCCTGCACCGCCACTTCAATTATACCATGAGCGCTGACGAGGTGAAGGCCCTCGACAACAACGGCGACCCGATGGGGTATGTCGTGCCGAAGTCGAAAAGGGACGGACTACTTGCGGAATATCTGTCGCAGAATCTGATGGAGTCGAGAAAAGGACCGGAGGTTGAACCTATGGCAGAAACCTATGAGTTCAATATTGGGTCGCCGTATAGCCAAACTGTTGTGTCGGGTAGACAATATCCTTTCGACTGCATATACAGAGTAGACTATGTTGTCGAGGAATGGGACTTCCAACCGAGTGTATATCGTCTAATTGGTTTTTACGGAGAATCTGGAGCTTCTGTTGTTGCAGGTGTTAGCTCTTGGATTAGAAAAAGCGATGCTAAAATAGGAGAAGTCCAATCATGCTTTATTAAAATGCCAAATGAGGGAAATCCTTCTATCATATTATATGGAGACCAAGATAGAGATATTACTACAGCCCGTCATCTCAAAGTTAAGATCAAGGGGATCACTCCGGTGGCTGTCTCGATCTCATGGCTCGACAGCGCGAAGCAAATGCCTCTGTCGGACGAGTACATGGAGCCGCTGTTCCAGTCAATAGGCGGCTACGACATGGCGGCAAACGGCGCGCCGGAGATTCTCTACAACGAATAACAAACAGCAATCGCTATGCAATACGCCAAACTTGAAAACGGATATTTGATCCCGGCTCCCGGTGAGGTACGGCAGGGCGGGATGGTCATTATGAACCCCGGACCGGAGATCCTCGGCCCGATGGGGTACAAACCCGTGGAATACACGGAGCGCCCGGAGATCACGATACCGGGCAATGAACTCCGCGAGGTCTACGCCGACAATGGCGACCACATCACGGTGACGTGGAAGGAGTACACCCCGGAACCGGAGCCTGAATTGCCGGAGCCTATTCCCGACACGACGATCCGGCAGGTGGCCATGTTCGCCACGATGGCGGTGAATACGATGTCACTATCCGACGAGCAGTCGCTGGAGATCAAGGACCTCTATCCCGAATGGTCGTCGTTCATCGGCAAGTCGCTCGACGCCGGATTTAAAGTGCTATACGAAGGACGGCTCTACAAGGTACGCCAGCAGATTGCCACGGTGCTGGAGAATCAAGCTCCGTCGGAACTTACCGCCGCACTCTACGAGGAGATCAACGAGACGGCAGCAGGGACGCTTGAAGACCCGATTCCGTACAACGGGAACATGGAGTTGTTCGAGGGAAAATACTACTCACAGGATGGCGTGACCTACAAGTGCACCCGCTCCACGGGGCAGGCGGTGTACCACGATTTGAGTGCGCTTGTGGGTATATATGTTGAGAAGGCATGAAGACCATGAAGAATATGATCACCAAGATCGTCGGCTGGCTGAATAAGATCGGAGCCGACAAGTACAAGCACCAGGCGCTGGGAGCGGACATTGCGGCTGTCGTTCTGCTGGTGCTGGTGGCATTCGTTCCCCGATGGCTGACGCTGACGGCATCGGTCATTGCGGTGATCGTGGCGGCTGTCGGCAAGGAGAAGGCCGACGCCAAGGCGGATCTCCGCGATATCGTGGCCACCCTATGCGGAGGCGCCGTCGTGTGGCTCCCTTTCCTGATTGCAATCCTGATTGTGTAGTGATATGTTCGACATCCTCCTCGATACATTCGGGCTCGAGGCCATTGTCCTGCGGCGGGCCAATAAAATAAAAAACAGAATGAATATTGATAAAAGAAGCTATATCAAAGGAAACTAAATGATATAATAACTGTCTCTTATACACATCTCCGAGCCCACGAGACACTCGCTAATC
>ERZ1027060.339-NODE-339-length-16814-cov-22.775762_pt1 | contig 16814 bp, 11 predicted proteins | sample MGYA00519424_ERZ1027060 | MGnify/ENA primary metagenome ERZ1027060 (study PRJEB26926, sample SAMN06164500) | human gut metagenome | biome: ENVO:00009003; feature: ENVO:2100002; material: ENVO:00002003 | host: Homo sapiens | place: USA | collected 2012 ... | reverse complement strand
TCTACGCCCAGCTGGATTACAACATCGGCAAGTGGGGATTCATGGCAGGCGACCGCTTCCGCATCATCAACTTCCGTCCTAAGCAGATAGCGCCCGAAGAGCACTGGAAGCATACCACCCGCAACCATATCTACTCGGCAAGTGCCTATTACACCTTCACACCGGGACATACCCTGCAGGCCACCTACTGCCGCCGCACCTTCAATCCTGAGTTCGGCGATTTCATAACCACAGGCGATATGGAGGGTGCCTGGCAGCCGGTTTATACTGCGGATATCGGCAACAGTATGGCCAACGTGATAGAACTCAAGCATACCTACAGCCGCCCAGCCTTCGTGCTCAGCACCTCGGTAAAGAACATCCACCAGCACCTGCTCAACTCCATCCACGACAATACGCTCGGCATCGGAACCACCGCCTTCTGGCATAAGGGCATCATGCGCCTCACTGCCGGTATCAACTACTTCTGGCAGCGTAGCGAGACCCCTTCTGAGGAAACTCAGCAGCGCGATGCAGATTACAACCATTTTGCCGTATTCAAGCTGGCACCGCAGTTCACGTTAGCCGATGGCTGGCGCCTCACTTCCAACATCATCTGGTGCACGCGCCGCAGCAGCAATGCCTATACCCCGGCTAATCTCTATGCCGAAGTGGGAGTATATAAGAATCTGGGTAAGCACTGGACGCTTGAAGGCCGCTTCCACGACATGGCAAGCCAGCACTTTGGCAACCGCGCCGCCACCATCGGCTGCACCTATTATTTTTAACCCTCTTTTCTCACCTATCGCCAACGGCTTTATTTACGAGAAACAGAGAGAATACTGACTTTCAAAGAGAGAAGACTCTCAGAGAGAGGACTTTCAAGAAAGATTTTTCAATGAAAGAAGAAAGAAAAGAGAAAGAGGACTTTCAAGGAAGATTTTCTATGAGAGAAGATTTCAAGAAAGGGCCATTTCCAAAGTATTCAACCCCAAAAACATAAATAAACAATGAAGAAGTATTACTCCCTCATTTGTGCCCTTCTCCTTGCTCAAGGAGCAATGGCCATAGATTACGACCAGCTCAAGAAGAGCAGTAAAATCAACGCAGCCAGCAAGATAGAACTGTCTAAGCTGCAGACCCAGGAAGAAAAGACCGTTGTCCAGAGCAAGGCAACAGGCAGTCGTCTGAAAGCCCTGCAGAAGCAGATGGACAACCGTACCGTTCGTGCCATTGTCAGAATGACTCCGGGCAGCGACGCCTCTACCCTTGCTTCAGAAGGAATCACCATCACTTCCGTGGTCAATCATTTCGCCATCGCCACCATCCGCCTCTCCCAACTGGAGAAATTAGCTGAGCGTAGCGATGTGGAAAGCATCAGCTTCGGAAAGCGCAGAAAGCGACTCCTGCTCAACAAGGCTCACAAATCTACAGGTGTAGATAAGATTCACCTCGGCACCGGACTCACCCAGCCCTACACCGGAAAAGGAGTAGCCATCGGAGTGTTCGACGATGGTTTCGACCCCAACCACATCATGTTTCAGGATGCAGAAGGCAAAAGCCGTTTCAAGATGATCTGCCAGAGCGAAGAGGAAAATAAACCCCTCACCTATCTCACCACCCCTGCCGAGATTGCAGCCTTCCAGACAGATGATCAGAACGAAAGCCACGCTACTCATGTGAGCGGAATTGCAGCAGGAAATTGTCAGAACAGTACCTTCCAGTTGCAGGGAGTAGCTCCGGAAGCCGACCTTCTGATGGGTCCGATTCCTTACAATGATAGTGATTATGAGATGTTTGACAAGATGGTAAGCTGGTGCCGTGAGAATGGCAACAAGCGCCTGGTACTCAACATGTCCTACGGAGCCAATGCCGGAAGCCACGACACGACCGACCCAGAAGTGGCCTTCATGGACGAAATCATCAAGAAATACGACATCGTAGCCTGCATTGCCGCAGGAAACGAGGCTGACCTGGACATCGTGCAGCGCCACACCTTCACGGGTGGCTCTGATGAAACGATGAAGGCTGCATTCTATTCTGATCTTGACGGAGACGGCGAAATGGACGTAACTGAGATCTATGACTACATCACGGTAAGCCATCCTGAGAAACAGATAGAAATCGACGTCGTAGTCCTTAATACAAATACTGGATCTGCCAAGAATACCTGGAAATTCGTAAACTCCACCCATCCTGACGGAAGGGAATATTCATATTCAAACAAGAGCTTCCATGGCACGGTTTCCGTCCAGTCAGAAGTCATCGGCAATGGGATGAAGGGCTATTTTCTCTCCATTACCGACATCAGCCTCTTAGGCAAGAACTGCTCCCTCGGCTATGTAATCAGAGGAAAGGAAGGACAAACCGTTACCAGCTATCTGGAGAGCACATCCGTCTTTGATACAGAAGTACCAGGATGCGACAGCCACATCACCCACGACGGAACCATCAACAGCATTGCCTGCGGCACCGAACCGATTATTGTAGGCGCCTACAATACCGCCAATTCCTACAAGGGTGCCGATGGAACCAATTACACCTTCCAGGATGCTTTCTACGGCTACAAGTACGGCAACAAGGTGGGCGACATTACGTTCTTCTCCAGCTACGGCAAGTTAGCAGATGGCAGAGAACTCCCCCACGTCTGTGCCCCAGGACTCTTCATCGAATCCAGCTTCAACCACTATGCTGCTAATTACGAAGAAGACGTGATGAAGGAAGTCACGGTAGGCGGAAACAATTATGAATTTGGACAGATGAGCGGAACCTCCATGGCCACACCTTACATGACGGGCATTTGCGCCCTCTGGCTGGAGGCCGACCCTACGCTCACCCACACCCAGATAAGGGATATTGCGCAGCAGACAGCCGTTTTGGATGCTTACTGCAATACCAATAATTACTACACGAAGCAGAACGATGGCAATCAGGCTGGAAGTGGAAAAGTGGATGCTTACGCCGGAATGAAATACATTCTCGACCAGAAGTCCTCCGTCCTCTCGCCTATTGCAGACAACAAGCGCTTCATGATCCGCTCGCTCAACAACAACACCTTCGAAGCCTACACAGCAGGAGCCGTAGCCATGTCGGCAGCCCTCTACACCATGGATGGCCGCCTCGTAGCCTCAGCCAGTCAATCGGGCAATACCATACAGGTTTCAGCCCAGGGCCAGCACAAGGGAATCTATATCCTCCGCATTTCCGACGGAAAACAATCTCATGTTCAGAAGGTTGTAGTGAAGTAGAAAGAGAGGAGAGGACTTTCAGGGAAGATCTTTCAAGAAAGAAAAAGAGAAAAGAAAGAGGAAAAAGAAAAATAGAAAAAGAATAAATCCCAATCCTTTGGAATAAATTCCATGGATTGGGATTTTTATTATGCAGAAGAAATTATAGTTAATTTCAGTAAGTTTTCTAAAGACAACTTGAGAATTTCCTAATGAACATTAGAAAAACTTGTCAATATCAATGGAGACACCTATCTGGAAGGTTACACCATCCGTAATCGGACTGTTCAGATAATAAAACTTAGGCTTATAACCGAAGAGATTATCCAGCGCCGCATTTACCTTCACCGCCTTGCCGATGCGCTGCACCAGCGAGAGTTTCCAGAGGGTGTAGGCAGGATATTCCACGGAAATCGTTCCCTTGCTCACATCATAATAGTCCTTGTATTCCACATTCTCAACGCCCGAAAGCACACGCCCCTGCAAACCGATGTTCAGCCCATAGTTGCTGCTTATCTGGCGATCGTAGTCCATGCGCACGTTCAGTGCATGCTCACGGGCAGGAATATACTGGTTGTTGATGGAATTCCCGTCCTTGTCCTTTGCCAGCTGCTCCTTCGTATAAGCATAAGTGATGCGAGCACCCAGACCATTGTTCCATTTCGCCTGTGCCCCTACTTCACCACCACACACACTGTAGTCGTCCAGATTAGAATAAGGCAGGTAAGGCAGCTTGTCTTCCGCCGTCTTGAAATAAGGAGCCGCCGTAGAAAGCTTGTTCTTCACCTTATTATAATATATAGAGGCCGTATAGTTGTAGTGGCCCTTAGTATATTCTGCCGAGAGATTGAAGTTGTGGCTCACCTCCGATTTCAGATGCTCGTTGCCCTCCACGATCCAGATGCCCGACATATCGAAGTTGTAGTACTTCTCCTTCAGCGTAGGCGCCCTGAATCCCATACCATAGCCGGCACGAATGGCAAGATTGCGCAATGGCTTGTAACAAACGTTCAGCTTCGGCGTGAGATGAGAATCCTTGCCATCGGAGAAATAGTCGTAGCGCAGCGCACCCACCAGCTCCCACTGGTCGTTGAGGCGCCAGTCGTACTGGGCAAAGAGATCCCAACTGTCCTGCTTCCTGGTTTCTCCCTCCAGATTGGTGTTGTAGAGATAGTCGTGCAGCAGGTCGGAACCCACGGTCAGCACGTCGCCACCCCCGAAAGTATGATTGTAGAGCAGGCGGAAGGAATTCTGCACATTACTGTAGTCACGGATGTCCAGACGGGTGATGCGCTGATAGTCCGACTTGTCATACTGGTCGAACGCATAACTTGCCTGCAGGTCGTCAGCATCCGAAATCTGCCAGTTCATGCGCAGACCGCTCGAGAAGTCACGGTAGCGCTCAGGCTGGTCGGCCGACCTCACCGTTTCACGGAAGAAATATCCCGCACGCCCCGTCAGACTGAAGTTGCTGGCAGGACTCCACGTCAACTGCTCCTTCAGATTGACTGTCTTATCCCCATACACCGTAGAGATGATGCGGGTCACGGGATTTGCCGCACTGTGCACATCGTAATTGTCCATGCGGTTGAAGTGGGCAGAAAGCATATTGTTCCAATGCTTCGAGTTCAGCCCCCACGAAGCCCCATATCGCTGCTCGTTGTGCTTAGCATATCGGGCGTTCACGTTGAGCGTCCAGGGCTGTCGGTTGCGCTTGGTGATGATGTTGATTACGCCGCCCGTAGCATTGCTGCCATAGAGCGCCGAAGCCGCACCCTTCACGATCTCGATACGTTCCACATTATCCATGTTCAGACGGGTGAAATCCACATCGTCCATCGTCTCTCCCGCCAGTCTCTCGCCGTCCACGAGAAAGAGCACACCCTGTCCTCCGAAACCGGAGAAGTTGAGATGGGTCTGCTGGTTCATCGCATACGAGAATTCCACGCCCGGCAATTCCTGTTGCAGCAAGTCCTGCACATTGGTAGCATCCAGTCGGGCAAGTTCTTTGGCATTGATCACACGAGTCTGAATCGGCGTGTCCTTCAGGAATTTAGGCGTACGAGTGCCCGTCACCACCACCTCGTTGAGGTCGAACTGGCGACAAACGGAGTCCACGTAAGCATCATCCGAGTCTATTTCTGCCGCAGCTGGCACCACCCCAGCCATGAGCATGGAGAATAAAATATATTTCTTCATTGTTATTTTCTAAAAATCAGGATTGCATCGGAAACCCGTTGCATTTACTAATAAGGATACTTGTAGTTGATGGTGAGAAAACACTTCTTTCCCTCCTGCGACAGATAGTTTTCCAGCTGCAGAGCAGCATAAGTACCATCCTTGAGGCGCAGGATAAACACATGATTGTTCAGACTGAAAGCAGGCGGCATAGGTGGAATTTTTATGCTGAGCCATGATGAGAGCACCTTGTTCACGCTGATGCCCTGCGAAGGCACGTAGCCCATCAGCATCAGATCCTGACTGTCCCACACCAGGTTTTCGCTCCATTCATCCTCCTGGAAGTTCATGTTTCTGAAAGCCTCGCTGCTCTCCGGCAACTCGTCCATCGAAGTATAGGAAGTCTCCAGCACCGCCCCGCCGTTGGTTCTCACATTGTTGCGGTGTACGGCCAAGGTCCATTCCTCAGGCTCCTCCTGCCCCTCAGTAGGCGTATAATAAGAGAAGCTGTTCTTCTTGATTCCCTCTCCGAAGACATCAAACCAGTACATATATTGTCCCGCCTTTCTGCCCTGTGTAGCCGCCTCGTGTCCCGCCTCCGACTCGTCCTTCTCGCCGGTGGCAGTCATCGGAATCGGGTAAGTCGCAAATTCTGTCTGCGCCTTCATCAGCGCCTCCTCATCCCCCGCCTCAGTGAGTCGCTGCAGCAGGTTCAGGTCCACATAATACCAGTCAGTCCAACTGGTAGCATCTATCAAGAGCTGACCTTTCGCTGGCACAATCTCCTTCGGCTGGTCGTAGATATCGTCAAAAATACCGTTGCAGGAAGTGAGCATCAGGATTCCCACTCCAGCAACGGTCATTTTGAGATGATTCATGATTGAATGAAATATCATCTGCTAAACAAGTTTATCAAAATTATTTTTTTAGGAATTTCTTACCGTTGATGATGACCACACCCTTGTAGTTGTCACCTACCAGCTGACCCTGCAGGTTGTACATCTTTTCTTTGCCCTTAGCCGTCTCGCCCTTCACAGCACCGATGCCGTTGGTCACCGCCTTGAAGTTGGTTGAGATATAGAAAGGCATAGCCCCCATCTGGAATCTGTTGATGATGTCGCTCACCTTGGAGCCTTCATACTTCACGAGGATATTATTGTCCTTCTCGGCGTTGAAGCTATAATCATTGTCCATATTCATGCTTCCACCTTCACAGACAACGTGGAATTTCAGTCCGTCGTTCTTGTAGTCACGATAGAAACCACCCTTCGCCTCATCGTAGGTAAGCCCCTTGATGGTGTAAGTGCCGAGAGTCATGTTGCCCATCACAGTATTGTCAAGCGTATAGGTAGGCACGGTCACGTCCATCTTCTGCGTCTCGCCATCCATATACTTGCGCACCTGATAAGTAACGCCCACATTCTCATAGTTCATCATTCCGCCAATGCTCACGTTTATCGGACTGCTCACCTCCTTGATATAGTAAGACTTGATGCTGTAGGTGAGCGGAAAAGGCATCTTGCCATATTTGAACACCACTTTCAGCGTGAGCGAGTTGTCAGCCATATTAAAAGTACCAGTAAGTGAAGAACCGGTGATGGATTTCTCCTCATTATTCACGGTCACCTTGGCGCTGAAAGTCTGGTCGGCCATCGTTATGACATGATTTTCGCCCTTAGTAAACGTCACATTCTCGATAGTGAACGAAGGGATGGTAGCCATACCTTCCATAGCAGGGAGCGTGATGTTGCCTGCCGACATGCTGACCATTTCAAATTTCACCGTATCGCTCTCGCAAGGAGTATTCTGGCCCATCACAGCCATTTCAGAAGCACCGGAAAACTTCAGAGCACCATGCATCTGAGCCGACATAGAGGAAGCCAACATAGTGGCAAAAATAAGCGTAAAGAATTTCTTCATTTTATACAATCTTTCGTTTAAATTACTAATCTATTACCTTTTATTGAGTTGTTCCCATAATGGGGATAAAGTAGAGGAATCGGCAGCCCGTCACAGGCCTCCAGTTCCTTTTCGGGGTGCAAAGATACAAGGTTTCTCCGGAATGTGCAATACCTAAAAATATGTATTCCGCCTAATCCCCATTTGTAGGTATTAGACGGAATATCTCTAAAATTCTAATCCACGATTTCAGCAGTTTGGTCTTTGCCGCTGTAGAACCAGAAGCCGGCTATCAGACCGATGAAAATCAACAGGATTCCCACCATCTCCACGACGTGATTTCCCGGGTCCACCCATATCTCCTTGAAGAAGCCGTTGCGTGCAGCAATCTCCACAGCCGACCAGAGCACGATCACGTTGGCAAGCGCCATTCTCAGATTTCTGCCCCAGCTCTTGATGTGCAGTTCCTTCTTGAATATCATGCCCGACCCTATCAGGCAGAGAATGCCCACGGCGTAGGTAATAGGATGAGTAGAACCGAGGAAGACAGGGTCGTAGCAGAACATGAGCAGCAGATACAAACCCCACATCATGATGTTCCATTCCATGAAGGTGACGATGGCTGGATGATGAGCCATCGGACGCAGTTCCACACGTTCTTTCACGCCACAGTGGTTTTGAATCCAACGGATGAAATCGCAGCCCGTTTTGGTACAGAACACGTACATCACGATAAACATCATCCACATACCGAAAGAGGCAGGCATGATGAGGTATTCAGGTCGGGAACCGCGAATTTCCTTGAGTTCCGCACGTCCGAATTCCTCGATGGGAGTACCGTTGAGCGTATAAGTATGCTGAACCCCCACACCATTCACATATTCCGTAGCCGTCTGCACGATACCGTTGCCCACCAGGTCGCAGTGCACACCGTATCTCTGTGCATAGTAGGCGAAGAGGAATTCCACCCATCCGGTCCAGAAGAGCAGTGCACCCGTCATTCCATAGCAAGTCTGTTTCGTATCCCCTTTCACGAACACGCCGCAGATGGTGACGATGAGTCCCACAAAACCCATAGCGAAAGCCGAGTAGTGCAGCGTGGTAGGTTCGAGCGTATGTTCCATGATGATCATGAGCGCATGTCCGAGCGGCATCAGGAGCAGGATGATGAGGATAGATCCGATGGTCTTTCCCCAATACAAATTCTTCATTTCCATTCTTAAAAGTCTAAAATAGTAAAATGTTATAAATTAATGAATCACTGATATAAAATTGAGTTGCAAAGGTACTACTATTTAGACAGATTCGCAATACCTACATATAATGATTTTGGAGGAAGTGAGGGGTCATCAGAAATAATGACCACGACCGGAAACCTTAATGACACTTAATGACACCCACCCTTAATGACACCTGAAGAGATTATTGCAGACTACAATAATCGTGTAATAAATCATAAAAAAAAAAAATTTAGCTTGGAAGTTTCAGTTTTTTAGCTTATCTTTGCGGTAGAAACAAATAATGACGATTATGAAGTCAAGGGAATACTATATTTCACAGATTTTATCTCACGCCGAGGAACTAAGAAAGAACTTCGGTGTGAAGTCCTTGCGCCTTTTTGGTTCTGTATCCAGAAACGAACAGAAAGAAGGCAGTGATGTTGATATCTGTGTAGATATGGAACCGAAAATGTTCCTTGTAGTTAGACTGAAACGTTTTTTAGAAAACTTATTGGAGTGTTCCGTTGATATTGTAAGAATGCACAAACATATAAACCCTTATCTTCTTAAAGAAATAGAACATGATGGAATATACATCATCAAATAGAATAATGATTACTATCAGTCATAGAATATTTCATAGCGAAATATAGTGGAAGGTGAAAACCAGCGATTCCCTCTGCTTGTTTTTCATATATAATATATAAATAGGTATTAGGGGCGGGAAGAACATCTAAAAACCTTAATGACACTTAATGACACCCACCCTTAATGACACCTAAATCAACAGGAAATACATTTTGAATATAAATATACCAAACTTTTTCCCATTTTCCTTTCTTATTTCATGATATTTTCTTATTTTTGCAGCAAAACAAAAATAAGAAATATGACACAAGAAGAACAATATAAAAGTTTTATCAAGTATTGCTCAAATGCTCGCAAAAGTATTAACAACTATAGCGATTTTAAGCGTATAAATGAGACTATTGCCAAAATCAAAGGAGTTGAAAAATATGATATCTACTCTTGCGTACATACAAAAGAGTTGCAAGATATGATAGACTTACTTTATGAGAATGAGGAATTCAAAGCATATAATACAAAAGGCGGTAATCAATATTCTAACGCCTTAGAAACATACTTAAAATTCCTTCATGCCAAAGAGATTTTTTCAGAAGAAACAAAAAAGCCAAAGTATTCTCCAGATCTTTCCTTACAACAGATTTATTATGGTGCTCCAGGCACAGGTAAGTCTCATGCCATTAAGGATTTGACCATTGGAGAAGACGTGATTCGTACTACATTTCATCCTGATTCTGATTATGCTTCTTTCGTTGGTACTTACAAACCTATTACAGAAGAAGTTGTACTCCGAGATTGCTATGGCAAAAAGGTCATTGATGAGGAAACCGGAAAGGAAGTAAATGAAGAAAGAATTGCCTATAAGTTCATTCCTCAGGCTTTTCTTGAAGCCTATGTTGAAGCGTGGAAGAAACTTGGCAGCAAGACGATTGAAAAGGGCGATAAAAGCAATAATAGAATTCATCCAGCACTTCTCGATACTCCTGAAATTTTCACTAAGAATAAGGCATCAAAGAAGCAATATCTTATCATCGAAGAAATAAATAGAGGTAATTGCGCCCAAATCTTTGGTGATTTGTTCCAATTGCTCGACCGCAACGAATATGGTTTTTCTGATTATCCTATCGTTGCAGACAAAGATATGCAGAAATATCTTGAAAAGGAATTTGAAGGATGGGAGATTACGAATAAAGACAAAATCAATCAGCTCTATGGCGAAGCCAATATGGTAAGCCTCATCTTGAAGGGAGAACGACTTGTTCTGCCTTCCAACCTCTATATTTGGGCAACAATGAATACCAGCGACCAGAGTCTATTCCCTATTGACTCTGCCTTTAAACGTCGTTGGGATTGGAAGTATGTGCCTATTCGTGAAGGTCGTGACAAAGAAACCAACGCTCCTCTCAACTGGCGTATTAATACAGGCGATAAGCAATACGACTGGTGGTCATTCGTAAGCAAGATTAACGAGTTGATAGGTTCACTTACCAATTCAGAAGACAAGAAACTTGGCTATTTCTTCTGCAAAGCAAATAATGAAGAAATCAATACCAATCTATTCGTAAGTAAGGTTATCTTCTATCTCTGGAATGATGTGTTTAAAGACTATGGATTCGATGATAAGGACTTTCAGGATGAAGAAGGCAAGATATTATCTTTTGATAGATTCTATCAAGATATTAATGGTGTAACTAACGTTAACGTGGATAACGTGGAGTTATTCTTGGAGAATTTGGGAGTAGATGAATTTATTTCTGATGAAGAAGAGGAATACATAAATGCTAATGAAAATAAAGGGAATGAAGATTCAAGTAATCCAAACATTTCAAGTCCAACTTTTAAAAGGGAAAAATACTCAATAAATAATAGTGGAGCATATGGTAAATGTGCAGTTCCTTATGAAGCAATTAAGCAATACTCATTAAGTCACCCAACTTTACCAGCCTCAACCATTATTAAAATATGGTCATCACTAAATATCAAACATATACCTCATCTTATAGAAAGTGAACAAGACTTCGAAAAACGTGGGCAGAACACCAAAGATACTAAATTTAGAGATAAAGCTAAGAAATTAAATATAAATGATGAAACAGTTTATATCTCTAATCAATTTAATCCTGAGCGAATTAAAGAGTTTATCCAAAAGGTAAATGCACAAGATTGGGGTATTAACATTGAAAAAATAGACGAATAAACAGATTATGAGAATCCTCATAGAAGAACATCAATATCAGGCTGAACTGATTAAGGATGTCCTGCACGGCATTGATGCCATGCAGGACATTGAAGGCAATGTCAGCATCCACTACGTTGGGTATTATTACAATACCCAACTAAAAGATTGCGTCTTTATTCTGCCAAAGGTACTGCTGGAAGACACACCAGAAGGCGAAAGAGTATTTGGCAAATATGCGCCTGAATCCATTATCAACCTGAACCAGAACAACCCACTTTCTCAACACGAGAAAGACTTTATCTATGAATTCTCCGTCTGGATTTACCGCACCATCGAGGTTTACAACAATACTACCAGAAACGGTATTGTTTACCACCAGAAAATAGCATGTCTCGGAAAAAGTACCAGACAAATCAACAATACATTCCTCGATATCCTGTTGGCTCTCATAGACTTCAACAAGCATAATCAGGATTTCATTTTCTTTATCCTGAAGAACATCCATTCTGGTTACAACCGCATCCATTGGTCTAAGACCATATCAACAACAAGAGCCATTGTCTGCAAAAACAGTCCTGTTTACACCAATCCTGTCAACAGGAAGAAGCAGATTAACTTCGATGAAGAGTTACTGATTATTTTCTATTCCATCCTGAATTATATCAGCGAAAGATATGGTTTCACCAATCATATCAACTGCAACTTCCAGTTAATCACAGGTTATCGTTTCAAGACTTATCTGGATGGATTAGGAAAGACCAGACTGCTCCAGATTAAGTATAAGTATTTTTCTGACAAGGCATTATATCTCTGGCAGTTATGCTATGATTTCTTTGATAATGCCAAGCGTATGAATATTCAGAAGGAGCGCAAAGAGTACCTTCTGGTCAAGAGTTTCAATATTGTATTCGAAGCTATTATTGATGAACTTCTTGGAGAAAAGAATATTCCTGCTGGACTGAAAGAGCAGGCGGACGGCAAACGCATTGACCATTTATACACCTACCAAAACTTGATTACAAGCAAAGAACCAGAGCCTGTTTATTACATCGGCGATAGCAAATATTACAAGTTAGGTCATGCAATTGGAAAGGAATCCGTATATAAGCAATTTACATACGCAAGAAACATCATTCAGTGGAACTTGAACCTCTTTATGAGCAATGACAAAGATGATGAAGAATTACAATACGACAAGCGTAACTTTGGCAATATCCCAAAGCTACGTGATGACTTGACGGAAGGATACAACATCATTCCAAATTTCTTCATCAGTGCTAAGATGTCAGAGAATCTATCTTTCTCTGATCAGATTTCGTCAACAGATAGGGAACAAAAGTGTTTCAATATTCAGCATTTTACCAACCGCCTGTTCGACCGAGACACTCTACTTGTTTTTCATTACGATGTCAATTTCCTCTATGTCGTATCTCTGTATGCTCGTCATAATGAGCAACAAAAAAACTCTTGGAAGAATAGAGTTCGCAAAATGTTCAGAGATGAAATTCAGAAGATGCTAGATGAAAGATATGAGTTTTATCGCCTCACACCAAAAGAGGGAACACAAGTCGAAGAATTCATCAATACTCATTTCAGAAAGCTACTCGGCAAAGTATTCTCTCCTGCGCAAGATAATGATTATCTGATACTTGCGCTCGAAAAAGACAATTCTAAAGAGAAAGATACAATCATAGACGTTCTCAAGGAGAAATTCTATATAGAAGATTTTGCCCTATCATCAAACAGCAAGAATAACTAGTACTTTGGGAGGTATTAGTTATTCCTGTCGCTTTTGGCTTGCTTTGAACTTTGGTAAAATATCCTCATCTATCTCTCGTACAAAATCGATAAGGGATATATCCAGAGCTTCGCAAATATTCATAAGTTCCAAAATATCAATACGTCGTTCACAAGTCTCTATCCTGCTGACATAAGGCTGTGGCACATTTAGTATTTGAGATAATTGGTATTGCGACAAACCTTTTTCTTCTCGCTTGGCACGCAAACGAGCGATAATTCGGTGATATAACTTTGAATGAATACTTTTGTTTGTCATAAAAACTCTTTTTCTTTTATTATAAGATACTTTCTACTACCCCCACATCCGCAGCAGCCCAGTCGAGCCCCTGTAATTCTTCCTTACAGCACCATTTGCTATCAGCATGTTCTTTCCGCTTAAAGCCGTTAGCCTCAGCTTTAGGCGTGCAGAGAAAAGCGGTCATGGTGATAGAGAAATCGGGATATTCATGGGTGACAGTGGTCAGCTCCTCTCCTACTTCTACAGGATACTCCATCTCCTCCATCAGCTCACGAGCCAATGCCTGTTGGGGAGTTTCGCCTGGCTCTATCTTACCACCCGGAAACTCCCATTTATAACTGGTATATTCAAACTTAGTTTTGCCCTTCTGCATACAGAGGTACTTGCCATTATGGCAAACAACGGCTGCTACCACATTATAATGTATCATTGTCTTATCAACTTAACAACTTAAAATATCATCTACTCAATTTAAAATATCATTTACTCCATCCATTGGAAATCTTCCTGCAATTCTTGCGGCAACGGATTATCCATGTGAATATCATACAATATGGAACCATTCGTCGTGGCACCCTTTCTTGGATTCTCTAAATGACCTGTTCCGATATAGGTATATGGCAGGGTGATACCATTCTCGGCACTTACTTTTCTGACAAACACCAGCGCCTGTTGAGCAAGCTGTTGCAGAGCCTCCTCTTTGGCAGATATGCGAGCAATACTCTCCCATTGGAAAACATCAGGAGATAAGAACTTATCATTATACTTCAAATGATCATCCAGAGAAGCATCCTTCTTCAAACCAGCAAAAATATACATATTTCCATTCTTATAATAGGTGCCTATCTGATTGTGCTTCGGATTCTCCAATATCTTCAAGAGCACCTGGTCCTGGCGATAATCCTGCCATAACAAGAAATCCTCTGTTTCATCAGCATATCTTGCATCATATTGTGTCAAACCATAGTTGAGTAAATCTTGCAGATAAGCCTCATATTCCTGTTCTCTTTCACCACATAAATGCACTTCACCCTCTTCTATCTTCACTGCCATTCCATCTTCAAGGAATCGCAAAGCATGCTCCAGTTGCTCTGGCTTAAAACCAGGAATCTCCTCCTGGACATTGGCTTCAATACGAGATAAAGAGGTTTCTCCTTCCAGTAAATTCCTGATTACCAAAAACTCATGCTCTCTTACCAATGGCAAAAGACTTGAAAGATAATTGATGCAAGCTATTTGCTCATCAGAGAATACAGGCAGTCCCTCTTCTTCTATACCTTTCAAGAAGCCATAATAAGAATTGGTTTTCTTGGAGCCAATCTTTATCTTCATGAATTTCAAGAGATTAGGAGCATAGTTGCTATTCATATAGTCCATGTGTGATGGATAAGAAGGAGTCTTCAGATAAGCCTTGAAGTTCTGATAATCCATCTTCAGATAGTTGATACGATTAAAATTCTCGCTCTCTATCTTATCGATGATTTCCTCTTTTGAAAGATCGTCGATGTGGATTTCTACACCATAATCACTCAATCCCAAACTTTTGAAATCATTCCTCACCATAAACTTCAGGAGTTTCTTCTCTAATATAGAATTACGAGAAAGACTACCAAGCGCCAAGGCTATATGAACGCTGCGCTTATAGCTATTTCCGATAAAGTCGAGTATCGTGACGTAGGGCTTATTAGTATATTTACGAAGGCCTCGACCCAATTGTTGTAAGAAGATAGTACTCGACTCCGTAGGGCGCAAAAAGAGCACCATATTGACACCCGGAATATCCACACCCTCATTCAGAATATCTACAGCAAAGAGGATTTCCAATTTCTGATTTTCATCTTGCAAATCATTGTAAGCACGAATACGTTCACCAGTTTTGTTCTTCCCACTCAAGAATGCTGTGTGATAATAATCGCCTAAGTTATCAGCCATCATTCTGGCATGCTGGATGTTTCTACAGAAAGCCAGCGCCTTCAGTTTCTGCCCCTCCATACGATGTTTCTCTATCTGCTGATGGATAAACTCGCAGTTTTCAGGCATAGAGATTTGCGATATTAATCGGCGTTCACCTGAAGAGGTCAAGCCATAATCTACCAATTCATCACGAATACCATAATAATGGAAAGGCACAATCAGGTCGTTGATAATTGCATCTCGGAGCCTCAACTCATAAGGGATATTATTGCCGAAGATTTCTACCACATCCTGATTGTCCATACGATTCTCTGTAGCAGTCAAGCCCAGCAAGAACTCTGGTTCAAAATAGTCGATAATCTTGCGATAACTATCCGCCACAGCATGATGACACTCATCGATAATGATATAATCAAATTCCTTCTTGTCAAAGAGTTCGAGCGAACGGCACATAGAGACATTGGTAGAAAACAGGAAATCCTCACCAGACTCCTTAGCCTCTGCATTATACAATCCGCAAGTCTTAGCGCCACCAAATACCTTTTGGAAGGTCTCTAATGATTTCTTCAGGATAGAGCTTTCATGAACGATATAGAGCAATCTGTCTGGATTGAAATTGAGCGCATCGAAAGCTGCCAAATAAGTCTTTCCCGACCCCGTAGCAGAAATTACCAATGCACGCTCCTGTCCGATGGCACGGTAACGATTCAATTCACGAAGCGCTTTGCGCTGCATATAGTTGGGCTTGATGTCAGAGTTAGCCATATCATAATCCATATCCCAGCGTTCAATGGCAAAGTTGAGTTTGGTGGCATAAGTCTTGATTCTGTCCTGAGACAATTCATAAGTCTTGCTCCATAGTTTTTCAAACTCAGCCATTGCATCAAGATAGGCCTCTGTATCTCGCTCGCAATCCACCACCAAATCCCATTCTATGTTTTTCAGCAAAGCATAACGAGTGATATTGGATGATCCCACAACCATTTCTACCCTATTATCTTCCATCTCGAAAATATAGCCTTTGGAATGAAATCCATTGGTAGAATAGTTTTTCTCATCATGGAAACATTCATCATCCAGATGGCATTCGAAATGAGGAAATTGCGTTAAGCTCATAAAAAAGTTCAAAGATTCCACATCCGTGAAGTTCTGATAGGTAGAAGTTATGATTCTGCCTTTAGCTCCACGTTCCAAAGCAGCCTTGATGTCTTTCGCCAAAAGTACTAAGCCTGCTTTCTTGATAAAGCTGACTGAGAAATCAAATGCCTTGCAGCGTCGTAAATTCATCTGAATGGTTGACAGAAAAGATGTCTCGGTATAATTAGTTAAAAATCTCGATTTCATAAGCCTTTACATTTTGCTTGCAAAAATACAAAAAAGAATCCAGATACTTCACTTTTCCGCTTATTTTTCATATCTTCGCATCCTAAAAAAACAATTATTATGGGATAGAGAATATTCCGAAAACCTTAATGACACTTAATGACGCCTACCCTTAATGACACCCTTTCTCGAAGATTTTACCATTTTCATATGCATCTGTCTTACTACAGAAAAAGTGTACACCATTTTAACTTAAAAAAGTAAAATGGAAA
>ERZ1027060.325-NODE-325-length-17239-cov-26.613419_pt1 | contig 17239 bp, 19 predicted proteins | sample MGYA00519424_ERZ1027060 | MGnify/ENA primary metagenome ERZ1027060 (study PRJEB26926, sample SAMN06164500) | human gut metagenome | biome: ENVO:00009003; feature: ENVO:2100002; material: ENVO:00002003 | host: Homo sapiens | place: USA | collected 2012 ... | reverse complement strand
GTCAATAATATAATACCCACTAATTCCTTCATCTTTATTCTATATGATTTTATCTGTTAATTTCTTTACATATTTAGTCTGAGAAGATGCAAGTCTCTTACATCATGTTTTTTATTTATTTTCGCTGCAAATATATTGCAAAAATGCGAATAAGCAAAAGATTTGCTGATATTTGCCATTGTTTTTAATGTTTTTATAACAATCTTGGCTTGTAAATTACTTCTTTTTAGTATTTTTGCAGCCAAAGAGTGTTGTTTGATGGTAAATGCATGCAGAATGTTGTTAAATCATAGTCTCCATTGAGGTAAAATCATCATAGATTGCCCATTTTAAGCTATTCTGCAGATTTTAGCGTATTTTTCGAAAAAGATTGAGAACATAATAAAACCCTCGATGCCTTGGCATCGAGGGTAGGCCTACCTGTCACGTCCAGCCTCATTGAAGAGACAAAAACTAACTTAATAGCACATAACAACGATAGGTTTCCGCTGAGGACGTACAGCACATAAAGTGCAAACACTAACCGAATAGCACATGACAACAGCGGTTATTCTTTTCGCTCTGTCTAACACATTAAAGGTTGTTTATCCATTTCTGGTCAGACTCCGTGTTGAACCAAATCGCTATGCCCAGCTCGATTGACAGGGCGATTGAGAAAATGAAAGTCAGTAACTCCATAATTGTTTGATGCTTGTTGAATTCGCGATCTTTATTTCTTATCCGCATCAATGAGGGCAAGCAGATGCTCTACTGCCACTTCTTGCGGGATATTCTTCTCTACGCAAACCTGCTTGCGGTAGAGGCTTATCTTGTTTGGACCGGCGCCCACATAGCCATAGTCGGCATCTGCCATTTCGCCAGAACCATTCACGATGCAGCCCATAATGCCTTTAGTCTTGATTTCTGATGCAAAAGTACGCAAAAAAAATAAAGTTCACAAGTTTGTGGACCACAAACTTGTGAACTTTAATATTATTTTGGAAATCAAGAGGTTATAAGTATTTCCACCCCACGATGGCTTGCTCCATTTCCTGGCATAGCTTCTGAAATTTCTGGCAGAGAGAGTTCGACCATTTGGTCATGCCGAACAGCTGCTTCTGCTCCAGAAACTCATCATTATCCCATTGTGTGTAGTCGTAGTCGGAGAAGTAACGCTTGTATTCACGCAAGGTATCGCCAGAAAAACGCTTGTAGTCTTCTACGTCGCCAAACCAGTAGCTGCTCATCATCTGACGGGCAAAAGCCTCATGAGAATATCTCTATCTTTCGGGAGCATGGTGCTGATATGAGCATCGGCTTCGACCGTTATGAAGAGAAGGAGATACTGGTGGAAAAATAAGAATCCCATGGATGTTCTGTTCAAAGGCAGCCCTGATATAAATGTAGAAGTACACAAAAAAGTCCCCGATGCATCTCGCACCGAGGACTTCAAGAGTTCAATTTTAATCTATGAAGTACAATCCGTGTTAGAACACGGCTGCTTGTAAATTCGATTTATATCATCTTGATTTCTTATCCGCATCAATGAGGGCAAGCAGATGCTCTACTGCCACTTCTTGCGGGATATTCTTCTCTATGCAAACCTGCTTGCGGTAGAGGCTTACCTTGTTTGGACCGGCGCCCACATAGCCATAGTCGGCATCTGCCATTTCGCCAGGACCATTCACGATGCAGCCCATGATGCCAATCTTCAGACCCTTCAGGTGCTTGGTGGCCTCCTTGATCTTGGCAATGGTTTCGCGGAGATCGTAGAGGGTTCTTCCGCAACCAGGACAACTGATATACTCGGTCTTGCTGGTACGCAGACGAGCTGCCTGAAGTATTCCAAAAGCAGTCTCATCAATGGTCTGGGCAGGGATGTCGCCATTGTTCATCAACCAGATACCATCGGTCAGACCATCTATCATCAGCGCACCCATGTCGGCAGCAGCCTCCAACTGGAAGTCGCTCTTCTCTTCCTTGCTGTGCTGGTACATCTGCGCAAAGACAACAGGGTTCTTCAAGCCGGCATTCATCATCTCATGAACCAAGGCGCGCTGGTCGCCCAAACGGTTCTGGTGATTGCTGACGCAGATGACTACCACCTCCGGATGATTCTTCAAGCAAGCGATGTATTCTTCGGCAGGAGTACCAAACTGGAGCGTGAGGAACTTGATGTCTGCCTTGATGCTGGCGATGAACGGCATAGCCATAGCAGGGAAGATAGGATAGAGTTTGGCACCCGTAGTCTCTGGCTTGCAGTTGAGGGTCTCATAGACATTGTAATCTACGATATAGCTCTGTCCTGGCACAAACTGCTTAGGCATCTTTCCACCTATATAAATATAGTCGGGTTGGGCATCCTTATTCTCACAAATCGTACTCTCACCATTGATACGGTTGCTGATGACTACAGGCACCTGAGTGCCACCGATATTGCCCACAGCCTCGGTTTCCCGGCGAGTAGGGTGCAACCAGTCGAAAGAAGGACAAGCCGTAGCAGGAATCATCAGCTGCCCCTGTTTCTTTCCGATATAATCCACCAGATGGCGGGCTACAGGAATCTCAGCCGCAGGTTCCTCGCTCAGACTTACTCTCACGGTATCACCGATGCCATCAGCCAGAAGCGCACCGATGCCCACGGCACTCTTGATTCTTCCATCTTCACCTTCGCCGGCTTCGGTAACGCCCAGGTGAAGAGGGTAGTTCATTCCTTCCTTCTCCATCTCATCCACTAAGAGACGCATAGAGCGCACCATCACCACGGTATTGGATGACTTGATACTGATGACCACATCGTGGAAATTCTCTTTCTTGCAGATGCGAAGAAACTCCATGCAACTCTCTACGATGCCTTCCGGAGTATCGCCATAGCGGTTGCGGATGCGGTCGGAGAGCGAACCATGGTTTACGCCGATGCGGATAGCAGTATGGTTCTCCTTGCAGATATTGAGGAAAGGAACGAAACGTTCCTCAATCTTCTGGAGTTCGTGGGCATATTCCTCGTCGGTATATTCCTGCTTGATAAACTTGCGGGCAGGATCCACGTAGTTGCCTGGGTTGATACGCACCTTTTCGCAATAGAGTGCAGCTACATCAGCCACATTCGGATTGAAGTGGATGTCAGCCACGAGCGGAGTGGTGAAACCATCGGCACGGATTCCCGCATTGATATTCTTCATGTTTTCAGCCTCGCGGGAGCCTTGGGTGGTAAAGCGCACCAGTTCGCCACCAGCCTTGATGATTTCCTCTGCCTGACGTACACAAGCCTCGGTATCATTGGTATTGGTAGTGGTCATCGACTGGATGCGGATAGGATTGTTACCGCCTAAGTCAAGTTCTCCGACATGGGCAACAGAAGAAGTGCGTCGGGTATAATTGAATAAATCTACCATAATGTATAAGATGAGATATGCCCCAGGGAAGGGGCATATCAGGATATATTAGTTACATTTATAATCGTATTTGATTTCATGCAGCTCCTTGTTGGCCTTCTCGATCTTTACATCCAGACCAGCCTTCCATGCCTGCACCTTCTCTGCCACTTCCTCGTCTCCCAATGCAATCATCTCTGCAGCCAGGATAGCTGCGTTCTGAGCTGCGTTGACACCTACTGTGGCGATAGGAATGCCAGGAGGCATCTGAATGATACTGAGCATGGCATCCAGACCATCGAGCATACCCTTGATAGGCACACCGATAACTGGCAGCGGTGTTTCTGCTGCTATCACGCCAGGAAGGGCAGCAGCCATACCTGCAGCGGCGATGATAACCTTCACACCACGGTCTTTAGCTCCTTTGGCAAATGCTGCTACTGCATCTGGAGTGCGGTGAGCAGAGAGGGCATTTACCTCAAAAGGAATCTGGTTGTCATTCAACCACTTACATGCTTTTTCCATAACAGGCAGATCACTGGTACTGCCCATGATAATGCTAACTAATGGTTTCATTTGCTTTTATATTTAATATTAATGATTTTTTGTTCTATCATCTAATGAATGCTCACCTTACTTATATAATAAAGAGAGCGCACACTACTCCAACGAGAAATCCGGCTACCACCTGCGCCAACGTATGCTGACGGAGAATCATGCGGGCTGTACCCACCATGCCTGCCAGCAGGATGACGAATGCCAGCCACCAGATAGGATTGAAGGAAAAGGCAATCGAATAGACTACCAGTCCTCCTGCTACTCCTCCGATGGCTGCCGTGTGGGTGGAGATCTTCCACCATACATTGATGAGTGCGCATACCATCTGTATCACCAATGCCGCTACCAGGATAATGCTGATTACTCTCGGCGTGTTGCGGTATTCCATCAGAAAGAAACAGCCGAAATAGCACAGGATTGATATCAGATAGGGTACGACACGGCGCTCTTTCCTGCCCAATTCCTTGGAGGTCCATCCCTGAAACCTGCGGTATAGGTGTATCAGCAGGGAGGGCATGAGGATGGTGGAGATATACACCATGAGCAGCATCGGCAATTTATATGCCAATGGCAGCAGCGACATATAGCTGAACAGAAACAGAGCCACCAGTCCTACCAAAGGCAGGTAGAAAGGGGTGAAGAGCATGCTCATGATGCGTGCCGCCAATATGATATTTTTCTCTTTCATAACAAACTATGTTGTATGTAACCTTTTGTATATTTTCCTGAATTTATTTTCTCAATCGTGCTACCGGGATGCCCAACTGCTCTCTGTATTTAGCCACGGTGCGTCGTGCAATAGGGAATCCTTTTTCCTTCATGACCTTGGAAATAGCATCATCGCTGAGAGGTTTCTTTTTATCCTCGTTTTCGATGAGGTGCTGGAGGGCAATCTTGATCTTGCGTGTTGACAGTTCCTCGCCGTCTTCGGTGGTATAGCTGTCTGTAAAGAAGAACTTGAGTGGGAATATGCCCCATTTGGTCTGTACATATTTCTCGATTCTTACTCGTGAAATGGTACTGATGTCAAGTTTCGTTCTTTCTGCTACATCCTTGAGAATCATCGGCTTGAGGTCAGCCTCGTCACCATCCAGGAAGAACTGCCTCTGGATGTCGATGATAGCCTTCATGGTGATGATGAGCGTATGTCGGCGCTGCTTGATGGCTTCGATAAAGCCTTGGGCCTTATCTACTTTCTCCTTGGCATAGAGCAGGGCTTCCTTGTCTTTCCGGCTCATCTGATCCTTGTGCTTTTTGTAGGTTTCTATCATGTCGGTGAAGGAAGGAGATACGGTCAGCTCTGGCATATTGCCTCGGTTGAGTGTGAATGTAATGGTTCCGTCATCGGCTGTATCTACGATGAAGTCGGGGTTGATCTGCTGCATGTTTCGTCCGTCAGTCTCGCCAAGCGATGCGCCCGGCTTAGGATTCAACTTGCGTATCTCGTCCTTGAGTGTCTCCAACTGGGTTTCGTTGAGTTCCAGTCCAGACTTGATTTTATCCCAATGTTTCTTGGTAAATTCGTCGAAATAATCCTCGAATACTTCCTCCATGGTTTTGCGCAGCACTCCCTTAGGCAGTCTTTTTACCTGCAGCAGCAAGCATTCCTGTAGGCTTCTTCCGCCCACTCCGGCAGGATCGAACGACTGGAGTTTGTGGAGCACATGCTCAATTTCCTTTTCGCTTACATCAATATTATGGTAGATGATGAGCTCATCGCAGATGCTGTCCAGGTCTTTGCGGAGCAATCCGTCTTCATCCAGCGAACCAATCAGATACTCCATGATTTGCTTTTCTTTATCCGTGAGTATCTGCATGTCCATCTGTTCCTTCAACTTATCGTAGAAGGAAGTTGTATCGCCATAAACCATTTCCTCGTAGTCGGCGTTCTGCGTATTATATCTGTCAGTATTGTAGTCGGGCATCTGGTCGTCTTTTCCGATACTTTCCAACGCCTGATCCAGTTCGTCCTTTCTTTCTTCTTTTTCCGACTGTGCTTCGTAGGCATCGTCTCCAAATTCATCGTCATTACTGTTGTCAGAATCATCCAGAGCCGAACGGTCTTCGTTGCCCTCTCCCATGAGTGCATCGTCCGGATTCTCAGTTTCCAAGGCAGGATTATCATCCAGTTCGGCATTGATATTATCCTCCAGTTCGTTGAGCGGCATCTCCAGCATCTTCACCTGCAACATCTGTTGGGCGGAGAGTCGCTGGAGCTGTTGTAGTTTCTGCTCCTGTGTCTGAATGAGTTTTTGAGTCATGTTTCGTGTCTTTTAAATAAGTTCTTTCCAAGTTACTTAAAAAGTTATATCTTCTTATTAGAAGTATTTTTCCTACTTACTTGAAGTATTCTTTCAGTTCCAATGCCAGTTTGTAGAGTTTATCAGGATTTCCGTTTCCATACCGCTGCCATATTTTGCTGCATGGGTCTATCAGATGGCTGATCACCACATCGTTTCTGTTGAGATATGGGTCGCAAATCTGGAACACATTCATGACCTCTACTATCACCTTCGTGCTGGTTTTGATGAGTTTGGCAAGATCAATGATTTCTGGTGTTTCCGGCACCATGGTGATTGGTGTGAGCTGGAAATAAAGGTCGAGGATGATGATCAGCTTGACGGGAGTGAGCGAAGGTTCGGCTTCGATAGGTTCCCAGTCGTGTTCGAATGATTCCCTGATGGAAACCCCCTGATAGAATTGTGTCGCATTTCCACATCCTTCCATTTTCTTGAGCAAATGGATATCACGAGCCAACTTTTTAGGGTTGTCTCCATATTTATCCCAAAGCCTCTTGATGCGTGGGGTGACCATTCTGAGTTTGAACATCTGTTCGTGGAGAACTTCTGGGGCAATATGCAGCTCCAGAGCCAGATTGACCATGCCTTTCGAATAGAGAGGTTTAACGCCCATTGGCTTTTTCTGGTATAATTGCAATAGCAAAAGCCAGTATTCATCTTTCCAAAGAGGATGTTTAGCCATATTACAACACTTTTCTGCAAAAGTACGACTTTTCATCGGTAATACAAAATAAAAATTGGAATTTTTTCCAAAAGAAAGACAATAAAATGAGAAATTAGAAATGAGGGCGGTTGGAGATAAAAAGAAAGTGCGCAAGACTTCTCACGAACTCTTGCGCACTTTTAATGTTATATTCCCAAATTTTTCATAACTCAAAGGAGATTGACTTCATTTTAAGTTCCTCTCCATTTCAGAGCCTGAAGCAGAAATTCTGCTACACAGGCGTCATCATTTGTTAATCCTATAACATTCTTTTTTACCTTTTCAACTTAATCCTATTGAACACTGTTAATCTCTGAATAAACAATCTTTTTTCTTACCTTTTCTAATACCTGTTACCTAAACTAACAATCTAAAACCTAAAACTAAACCTAAACAACTAACAATCTTAACCTAAAAACCTAATAACCTTTTGTCTTATTGACGATGCAAAGGTACGACGATTTTCGGTATCTTCCAAATCTTTAGAAGAAAAAGTCTCAAAAAAGCCCTTTTTTTTGATGTACATCAACTATGTGTGTGCGCACACATCAAGTATTTAGCTCAAAATTGACCTGTATCAAGCACTTAGAAGAATGTAGCTGAAAGCGGCTAATCGCCTTTATACATTATTATATATATAATAGCAGCTTTTTCCTATATGTGATTGCAGCTATTCTATATATTTCTGCTGTTATTTGCCGATATAAGCCTCTTCACTCATATAAACAGCGATGGTTTTGAGCTTGATATAATCTTCTGAGAGATAGATGCGACCCTGATTGCCCCAGTTGGTGCCCCAGGAGTTGCGGCAAACGTAATATCGCTGTTTGCCCTGGACGAAGGTGCCGATGATTTCCATCACATGATCATCGGTGGTATGCAACTGTTCGAAAGCATTCTGGCGGGACTCCTGGGTGACAGGGCGCTCGGCAGAAGTGATATCCACATAGTTGTTCTTAGGATTCTGGAATCCCGGTTCGCTGATATCGCCTTCCCAACAAACAGGATGGCCATTCTCTATCGCCTGTTGGATATGCTGCAGCAGTTCGTCGATAGGAATATTGAGAAACTCGTCATGCATCTGGTTGTCGGCTACCTCGAGTGAGAAGTATTCACGGAAGGGATGGTGGGTGAAGCTTGTCAGGGCCACATATTCTTCCGGATAGCAGACGCTGTGGGCAAATTCCAGAGGAGTATATTCAGCACCGAGCATGTGAATCTGCTGGGCTGGCATATATCCTAATTCTGAATCGAAGAGATCGTTGAGTTCTTCCTTTAGTTTCGCGATACCGGCACCCTTGGCGATAGCACCGTTGCAAACCTGCTCTACCTTGCGGCAGAGAACCTTATAGTTGATATCTTTCTTGTCCTCGTAACTGTCGTATGGTTCGGCTCCATATTTATTGATGTAATGAATGAGCATCGAACTCATACCCCTCATGCTGATAGGTTTTTTACCTTGAGAAAAATAATATTCCAAGGCTTTTTCCTGCAACATCATGCGGGCTATGTAAGCCACGGAGAGATTGATGGAGTCGCCCTTCATGATATGTTCACTCTCAATGGTAGCCAACATGCCGTATGCCCAGCAGAGTTCACTTTGTCCCTGGTCCTTGACGGGGGTAGTACCGATGAGTTTGACATGGGCAGGTAAGTTGTTCTTCCCAGCTTTCTCTGATGGTTGGGAAGAAGGCTGACTCTTGTAGTCACAACTGGCAATGAAGAGTGTGGCAAGTATGGCGAAGATCATCTTTCTTTTCATGTTGTATGAACTTTATTTTGTACAAATTGCTTTTAATTGGCTGCAAAGATACTATAAAAATCTATAGTATTGCTCATATCTCAAAGAAAAAGTGTAACTTTGCATCCTAAAAAGATATATATGACATTCATGAATGATAAAATAAAAGAATTTGAGGTGATGGCTCCTGTGGGATCTCGCGAATCCCTGGCTGCAGCTATCCAAGCCGGAGCAGATTCTGTCTATTTCGGTATCGGCAAGTTGAACATGCGTTCACATTCTGCCAATCATTTTACCATCGATGACCTGCGTGAGATCGCTGCTACCTGCAATGAGCATGGTATCAAGACTTATCTTACCGTCAATACCGTTATCTATGATGATGATATTGCCACGATGAAGGAGATTATCGATGCTGCTAAGGAGGCTGGCATCTCGGCTGTCATCGCAAGTGATGTGGCTGTGATGAGCTATTGTAATGAAGTGGGCGAGGAGGTTCATCTTTCTACCCAGTTGAATATCTCCAATACGGAAGCGCTGAAGTTCTATGCCCGCTTTGCTGATGTTTCGGTGCTGGCTCGTGAACTGAATATGGATCAGGTGAAGCATATCCACGAACAGATAGAGCAGCAGAATATCTGTGGTCCTATGGGCAAGCAGATTCGTATTGAGATGTTCTGTCATGGTGCGCTCTGCATGGCAGTTTCCGGCAAGTGTTATATGAGTTTGGCTAATGCCAACCGCTCTGCCAACCGTGGTGAGTGTGTACAGATTTGCCGCCGCAGTTATACGGTTACGGATAATGAAACGGGCAATCAGCTGGAAATCGACAATAAGTATGTGATGAGTCCTAAGGACCTGAAGACTATCCGCTTCATCGACCGTATGATGGATGCCGGTGTGCGTGTCTTCAAGATAGAAGGTCGTGCCCGTGGTCCTGAATACGTTTATACTGTAGTAAAGTGCTATAAGGAGGCGATAGCTTCTGTACTGGAGGGTACTTTTACTGAGGAAAAGAAGGATGCATGGGACGAAAGATTGGCTACTGTCTTCAATCGTGGTTTCTGGGATGGTTATTACCAGGGTCAGACACTCGGCGAATGGAACAAGCACTATGGTTCGGTGGCAACAGAGAAGAAGGTACTCGTAGGTAAGGTGATGAAGTACTTCTCCAAGCTCGGTGTGGCTGAGGTTGCTGTGGAAACTACTACCTTCAATCAGGGCGATAAGCTTCTGATTACAGGAAATACTACAGGTGTGATGTATCTCAAAGCCGATGAGATCCGTTATGATTTGAAACCAGTTGAGACAGCCAAGCAGGGTTGGAGAGTATCTATTCCTGTGCCAGATAAGGTTCGTCCGAATGATAAACTCTATAAATTAATTACCGTAAACGAAATAAAGGAAATAAAATAATGGCTACAATCAATGATTTGCAGGATGAAGTAGTGGAGGAGTTCCAGGACTTCACCGATTGGATGGATAAGTATCAGATGCTCATCGACTTGGGTAATGAATTGGCTCCTCTTGATGAGAAATATAAGAACGAGCAGAACCTCATCGATGGCTGTCAGAGCCGTGTATGGTTGCAATGCGATTATGAGGATGGCAAGCTCGTGTTTACTGCTGATAGTGATGCTCTTATCGTGAAGGGTATCATCGCTCTTCTGATTCGCGTATTGAGCGGTCATACTCCTACCGAGATTATGGATGCTGATCTTTATTTCGTAGAGAAGATTGGTTTGAAGGATCATCTGAGTCCAACCCGCAGCAATGGTCTTTTAGCGATGATCAAGCAAATTCGTATGTACGCTTTGGCTTACAAGACCAAGGAGGCTGAGGGAAATGCGTAAGTTAAGAACGATAGAGATGAATCGCCTCACCGTGGAGGAATTCAAGGAGGCAGAGAAGCTTCCCCTGATAGTAGTCTTGGATGATGTGCGTTCATTATATAATGTAGGAAGTGTTTTCCGCTCTTGCGATGCTTTCCGTGTAGAGGCTGTATATCTGTGTGGTATTACCGCTACTCCTCCTAATGCCGAGATTCATAAGACGGCATTGGGTGGTGAGGACAGTGTCGATTGGGAATACTTCAAGACCACGGAAGAGGCTGTGGAGAAATTGAAGCAGAAAGGCTTTTTTATTTATAGCATCGAACAGGTGGAAGGCTCTACCAAACTCCAGAATTTGCCGGAGGCTCATGAAAAGCTTATTCAAACGCCGTTAGAATCAGACAATCAAGAGAAATCTTCACTCTTCACTCTTCACTCTTCACTCCCCAGCGGCTATGCCGTAATCTTCGGCAACGAGGTGAAGGGTGTAAAGCAGAACATCGTGGATATGAGCGATGGCTGCCTGGAGATTCCTCAGTTTGGTACGAAGCATTCGCTCAATGTGAGCGTGACAGCGGGCATCGTGGTCTGGGAATTTGCCAAACTCTTGAAGTTATAAGCGGCATTCGTACTGATTTCGTATTCATATAGACTGCTTTAATCTTTGAATTAAGCAGTTCATTATAAGTTGAGTTCATGCCAAACTTGGATTTTTTTGCCAAGTTTGGCATGAACTCGTTTGGTAATATCAAATAAAAGCGTATCTTTGTCGCTTATCACCACTTCTCATACAACTTTTTCATAATGGGATTTGTATCCATAATTGTTGTCCTACAATATTGCTTTTTGTGCCACTTTTATGGCATCCCGTTTCAGTGCAGAGTCATTTTCATTTCCTATAGCATCGATCACTTTATCTGCGAGCCACAGCTTCAATATCTCATTTTCATCCTGATGCAGCAATTCTGCAAGTTTAACCACTTGCTCTCGCTTAGCTCGTCTGTCTCCACGCTCAATTTTACTGAACATGGGAGTGTCAATTTCTAATGCTGCCGCCAATTGGCGTTGCAGGAGCTTCTGCTCGTCTCTGAGTTCTCTTATCTTGTTTCCGAGTAACATATCTTTTATTTTTTACGATTCTAACTCCGTTATAATATGATTCTTTCGACGTAAATCGGTTCAAATTACGACCTATTAAACCTCAATTGGTTAATATTGGGTCGTAAAAAGGTCGTAATTCACAAATTAGGTCTTATTACGACCTTATTATCCACTTTCGTCCTTTGGTTGTTATTAATTTATTTTCATCCATCTCTACAAGCAATTTGCCCACCATGCGCAATTGTTGTTCGTCTGTTTTGTTGGAGGGAAGTACATCCCTCAAGTATTCATAAATACTGTCTCGCTTTGCCCCTTCGTCACCTGCGTTTTGTAAGAATTGCAGTATCATTTGGCGCAGTTTCTCCTTATCCAATCCTTTTGTTTTTGTGTAAGAAGGTAGTTGGTGAGTGTTCTTGGCGATGCTAAGAGAAATGCTGTAATGGGGAGCATCACCTTCAATAAGTCCACGTTTGAGCAAGTCTTGAGCTATATCCTCATGAATGGTTCTGCCTTTTTGTACTGCGTCAAGTGATATGCAATCCCATAGCGAAAGAGTGTCGTTTGTCTTCAGCAAATCAGTGTATCGTTTGTTGATTTCATTGCCGTAAATGCGGACAACTACTTTCTTCTTAATCTGGTCAATCTCATAGTCTGGCATAGGGAAATGTCTGCGCCATTGCTCATTGAACATTTTCTTGATACCACGGCTTACGGTATCAATCATGTTGAAATCTACCATAGCCCTACACAGGCATTCATTACGGAAATGCGTCTGAGGCTCTTCGTTCCTCAAAACATTCTCCAAAGTTCCAGGAATGAATGTGCCAGCATTGGAATAATACAGATATCCTGGATTCTCCACGAAATTGATACGCTGTTGAAGAGTGTAGTCTTGATGGGCAATACAGTTATGAAGGGCCTCACGAATGGTGTAGTCATCATACTGTTTCATCGTGTCGGGGAAAAGTGTACCTCCAGGCATTTCACAGGGCGTTAAGATTATTAAAAGGCAATGGTAAACTTTCTCCTAATATTACTTGGAAATGTTCTTGTTTGATAGGAAAAATCTTGTAGGTATGTCTTTTACATACCTACAAGCCTTTGTTACTTTACTTTCTGATAAACAGTCGTGTCGCCTAATTTAGACAACAGAGTTATTTTCGTACTGCTTATATCAACTATCTTGAACCAAAACACACTATTGTCAACATACTGGATAATATAACTACCCTTTCGACTCTTTCCTATCTGTGAACTATCAAATGTTTTAGGAATAGAAGAAGAGAGATAATACTTTAAAGGAAATAGAAACTCCTTCTTGTTTTTCTTAAACTTTGCTGTCGTCGTACGAGTAGTCATCGTGAAAGACATACCTCGTTCACAATAATCAGAAACAGGGCTTACTAATTTCCATTTTGTCCCATTAAGTTCTGACGTAGCAATCTTCTGAGCATGGCACACCATGCTCAAAAGGAATACTAAGGCAATTATCAGACTATTTCTCATATTTGTTCTCGTTATTAGTTAGTGCATTAGTTACTTTACTTTCTGATAAACAGTCGTGTCGTCCAATTTAGGCAACAAAATGATTTTCGTACTGCTTATCTCTACTATTTTGCGATAAACAAAATTGTAGAATGCTTCATTCGTATAGTCAATCTATTTGATTCCAAAGAAAGAATTTCTCCACAGAAAAAGTCCTCATATTCTTTACCTTTGTAAGTATATTTTCGCTCAAATACGATATACTTTCCATTAGTATTGCCCAATAACGAAGCTTCGTACTTTTCGGGGCTATAACTACACAAGTAAGTGTTATAAGTAAACACACTTACTTTATTATCAGACTTTCCTACAAATTTATGTTCTGATGATTTTGCAGAAAATACGATATTCCAATCTATATTTCCACATCCATCATAACCAGAATCTGCAACCCATGTCTTACCAACAAGGTCAGACATACAGATTTTTTGAGCATGAACTTCCAATGTACTCATTATTGATACAATCATTAATAATATTAACTTTAAGACTTTCATAGTTATTTCTTTTTTATTCCTACTTTATAAATACCATTAATTTCTTTTTCTGGGATAATGGTATAATTACCACCTTGTTGCCTATCTGTATTATAGGCTATATAGCCTTCACTATTGTAACCTACTATTATCACATCATGGTTTCCTCCTGATGCGACAGGTATTGTTGTCATTACTAATTCTCCATTATCAATTGCAGTTTTTATATCTGAGATATAAGAAGTACTTCTAAACCCTGCATCATTAGCAATTCTTGCTAAATCATCAGCTAAAGTTTGTACATTTTGAAACTGTCCCAACAAAGCACCTAAACCTTGAGTTGTCACTAGCTTCTCTAGAACTTTAGATTCTGTAAGTTGATTATTACCAAGTACTTTGGCTACAAATTCCAATCCAGAACAGACACAAGTATTATTGGTTCCTTGTTTAAAACCAATTTGTTTGTTTAATATTTTTAAATTAACACTAAGCTTATCACTTTCTTTTAAGGAATAATTGTTTTTTTTATCATCATTTCCTTTAATTTCATTATTCTTATTGCTGCTCATACCTGAGTCATCGTTCCACGAGTCATCATCCCACCAATCATCATTTCCACCATCCCATGAATCATCATCGTCAGCATCATCAGTTCTCCACCAATCATCATCACTTTCATCCCATGAATCATCATCGTCTGGAGTAATGATAACATCAGGTAAATCTATATCCCAAGCATAATCGTCGTCATAATTGTCTTCATTCCACCAGTCGTCACCATTATCGTTATCATCATACCAGCCAGAATCATCGTCATCATCCATATCATCATCCCAACATGCGTAGGAATGAATTGGTAGCGACAAAGATATAACTATTATCAATAACTTAATCCATTTCATACGTTAAATTTTATAAATGAATAAATTTTAATACCTCACGCACGCCTTTTCCTTTTACTTTGAGGATATATTCTCCTGCAGAAAGGGTAGAATGGAAAGATAACCTGTTGCTACCAACATTCAATTGACGAGTACCATAATCTGCAACTTTCATTCCTGCAAGATTGAATATCGACACATTTACATTAGTAGCAGAAGTAACACTTAAAGTTACCGTGAAATCATCTCGTACAGGCAATGGAGAAACGCTTACTCTTCCATATAGCAGTACATTACTGATATTAGTTGTTGTCCCATCACGTTGCAATGTCAACATAACTGGCTTCAAGGCACAGTGCTTACTAGCATTCAAACGGTTAACATAGGCGTACAAAGTGTTGTTATCGGATGACTTTTTAAAGGAGATTGACAATGGAATCCATTTGTATATTTTGTCTTCTTTAGTGATATGTTCTTTCTGCCACTTATTTACCAACTGCTTATCAGACCTAAAGACTGATATGATGGAGTCGTTTTGAAGGCAAGTTACCACAAGGCACGTATCTTGTGAGACTTCTATTGCTATAGGTTCTTCTGACAACACTCTTGTTTTTCCCCAATCGTAAAGAGACATCGTACCTTTCCAAGAGCCTATCACATCAGAAGAATTGTCAACTTTCACAGTTGTACTTCTTCCCTGCGCTTTGGCTAAAGAAGGCTTAGATGCAGCTAAGTTATTTTGCTTGATGATAGAATCTAACTTATTGAAAAGAGTCATATCTACAGTCCAGCCATGTCCATTTTGCACAGCCTTATTCAAAAACTCCTTTGCTTTTGAATAATCAGGAGTACCCCCAAATCCATAGGCATAATAGTTGGCCAACAAGAAGTCACACTTCGCATTGCCTTTTTCAGAACCTTTCAGTAATATTTCTTCGGCTTTTTGGTAATTTTGCTTCACACCTTGCCCTTTATACAACATATTTCCTGCTCCATAGCATCCTATAGCATTCCCCATACGAGCGGCACGCAAATACAACTTAAAGGCCAAAGATTTGTTAGTTTTTGTACCTAGACCATACTGATATACATAAGCCATAGCACACATCGCCTTGGTATCATTGGAAAGACAAGCTTTCTTTAACAAAGAATGAGCGACTTTATAATTTTTAGACACTCCTTCTCCATTCAAGAACATACAACCTAGTTCTCTCTGAGCATCAGCATTGCCCTTCTTAGCCAAATAGCTATAGATTTTTGCTGCACGTTCCAAATTTACATCCGTATTGATACCATAACGAACCCTTTTGGCATATCTCAACAACTTGCTCGGACTAATAGAATCCAAACTTACTGCATTGGTGTAAGTAGAAGACAACAGGAGCATGGTCAAGAACAAAAAAATTTTCAATTTTCTCATAATGTTCAATTTTACCAGTTAATACTACCATTTGAAATCTTGCCTTGTCCTTTCTGCTTCTCTCGTATGTTACTTTCGAGAAGAGCCTTCGGGATCAAGTTCTTTAGGCGACTAATATTCTCTTTTTGTTTTTTGATATCGTACTTGTCACGAGCATATACGATTTTCTCACTCATCAAGTAAGCAAAGATAGCCTTGCGCTTCAGCTTTAGTTCCAAATCAGAATATTCGTTAGCTTCTTTGAGCAAACTTAACTTGTAGTCGGTTTTTGCCTCGACTTCTGGAGTAGAAGTTACTTCAATATATTTGTTGCGCTGTGATTCTGTAAAAGTAGACATCAACGTTTTATTAAACTCTTTTCCCGCCTCGTATTTGATACGAGCAGCGGCTTTAGCATCTTTTACTTCATACAATGCAGAGTCAATCTTGACATTGTAGGCGTCATAAGCAGTTCTAATCTGTTGTTCTTGCTTGTTCGACAACTTGACAATCTTGGTAATTTCTAAGATTTTTCTGTCTGAACGCTGACCTTCTGAGGTGAGGTTGCCCGCATTGGCAATGCTTATCGTCATTGCCAATGACATGGTAAAAAACATTTTATTCATTGGTTTATAGTTATTAGTTGTCCACTATAAAGTGAACGGTTTACAAATATAGCTTTCCGGTATAGGTTACAGTCCCATTGGTGATTTGAAGTTCAAACTTGCCTTCCAAATTATCTGGTATAGTTATGGTATTACTAGAAAGGATATAGGCATACACCTCTCCATTCTCGCCCACCAAAGTTAACGTATAACCAAGTACTTGATTTGGTACTGTAATTACTTGATCTGTCAAGTCAATACTCAAAGGACGCTTTGGCATTCTACTGCCTCTAGTGCTTAGTTGATTATTATAATCAATACTACTATACAAATAGTATGACATTGCAACTGTTGGGTTAGCCCAAAATAGCATTGCCCCCCCGAATAAAATTAAAATGTACTTTTTCATATTATGTTATTTTTGAAATCTGCCGCAAAATTATAGGTTTCTTTCAAAAACAACAAACAAATGAAGCTGTCATAATTTACAAAAATTTACAAGCATGTATTTGCTTATAAAATATGGTGTATATAGTCATCAAAATCTTTACCATTTCCCGAATTTCCACAAATTTTAGCAAGCATTCTTCGGCGAGAATTTGATATATCAGACAAGGACGTTCCTATTAAAGAACTGATAGTGGAAGGAGAGAAGTGAAGCTTTACCAAGAGACAAATATGATATTCCTTACCCGTTGGCGGAATTAATTTAAGTTGATAAATATGAGTAAAAAGTTGCACATAT
>ERZ1027060.324-NODE-324-length-17288-cov-5.691522_pt1 | contig 17288 bp, 6 predicted proteins | sample MGYA00519424_ERZ1027060 | MGnify/ENA primary metagenome ERZ1027060 (study PRJEB26926, sample SAMN06164500) | human gut metagenome | biome: ENVO:00009003; feature: ENVO:2100002; material: ENVO:00002003 | host: Homo sapiens | place: USA | collected 2012 ... | reverse complement strand
CTATCAGCAACCGTGGTTTTGAACTGGAAGCCAAGGTGAATCTGCTGACAAGGAAGGACTGGTCGTGGGATGTCACCGCTAATACTTCATTTGTGAAGAATATGGTGAAGAAGCTGCCTTTTAACGGGAATGTAAACAACCGTCAGGGGGGTGAGCAGGTATGGGATCCAAAATCCAACTCGTTGGTTTGGGTAGGCGGCATTCAAGAAGGAAAAAGCTTGGGTGATATCATTGCTTATAAACAAGTGCGTATCTTGCGTGACTGGGATGATGTGAGAAATCATGCCGGTGATTTTGTGGATGAGGTTGCCAACCTGTATGGGCCGAATAAGGCTGCCGAATATGCGGGTAAACCGGGATGGAAACCCATTGAGCCGGGAGATGTACTGTGGGATGACAAGAATGGGGATAATGTTATAAATTCATACGACCGTCAGGTGGTGGGTAATATTTATCCGAAATGGACCGGTGGTTTTTCTACCACGCTGAACTATAAAAACTGGTCTTTGTATGGTCGTTTTGACTATGCGGTGGGTCATACCATTTACAATGATTTGAAAGCAAGAATCTTGGGGCAGTATAACGGGTCGTTCAATTTGATTACGGATGTCAGAAATTCGTGGTCTGAAAACAATACGGAAACTAGTATTCCTAAATTCTATTGGGCCGACCAGAATGCGAAAAAGAACATTACCCGTTCCAATAATGGTACAACGAATCTGAACAATAATAACTCTACTTTCTATGAAAAGGGGGATTATTTGTGTCTGCGTGAGGTAACCTTGAGTTATAAATTCCCGAAGAATCTTATAAATAAGGTGTTCTTGACCGATGCGTCCGTGTATGTTACGGGGCAGAATTTATTCTATATTACCGGATATGATGGAACTTCTCCGGAACCGGTTATGGATATTCAGGCAAATGGTCGTGGCGGTATAGACAATGGACGCTATCCTACACCAAGAACCGTTCTGTTTGGTTTACAATTGTCATTTTAATGTGTAAAAAAGAAAAGGTATGAACATAAAAAAGATAATATTGGCTTTTGCCGCATCGGCTATGTTGGCCGGTGGATGTACTTCGTTGGATATGGACCCGGTGAGCGATATCACTGACTTGAATTACTGGAAAACTCCGGAACAGTTTGATTCATTTGTTTTTGGACTGCATAGTCGCTTCAGGAGCCATTCGTGGAATATGTTTTTGTTGGGTGAGGCAAGAAGTGATGTCTTTGGGGGAATTCCTTTCGGTGGAGAAGCTACCCAGGGGATGGAACGTTTTCCTTATAATACATTGAATGCGGAGAATCCCGGAATCAGCGGGTTTGGTGATTTGTATCAGAATATCAACCAGATGAACTTGTTTATCAGCAGAACTCTTCATACGGATGTGCTGACTGAAAGTGCCAGGAATTATTATTTGGGACAGGTGTATGGATTGCGTGCTTACTATATGTATCAGCTATATCGTTCATGGGGAGATGTCGTGTTTACGGAAGAGCCTAGCCTGGGTTTTGAAGTGGGTAAACTGGCAAAGGCGGCGACTCCGGCTGCCGAAATCTTTGAGCAGGTAAAAAAAGATATAGAATCTTCATTAAGTTATTTTGGATCCGATTATACCATAAAGGAAAAAAAATCGCTGTGGTCAAAGGCTGCCACATTGATGCTGAAAGCGGATGTATATCTGTGGAGTGCCCATCGTGACGGGGGAGAAGGAGATGCCCGGACAGCAAAGAATGCGTTGGTTGACATACAGAATAATATCAGCCGTAGCAATCTGGACTTGATGGATACTTATCAGGGAGTGTTTGCTTATGATAATAAAGGTAATAAAGAGATTATCTTTACCATTCATAATGAATTGTTTGAATACAATCTGTGGAATGGAAATAATGATTTGTTTCCACAGGCTGATTATTTAGGGAAATTCTATAATGCGGATGGTACTTTGATAAATACGTCGGTCGAGAATAATTTCGGTATCATGCGCCTGATGGTGAAATTGGAAAACTTCAAGAAGTTTCTGCCGGGAGACACCCGTCGTGACGTTACATTGAAAGATGTATATAATAAGGTGGAAAATGGCAAGTTGGAATTGGTGGGGGTGTATCCGCATAAGTATTGGGGAGTTATGAATGGGAGTACACGGGTGAGATGTGATGATTATCCTATTTATAGATATTCGGATTTGCTATTGATGCTGGCTGAGGCGAAAGTGCTTTTGGGTGAGGATCCGGCTACAGAGATAAACCGGGTGCGCCGGCGTGCATTTGGTGATGCGTATGATGCTTCAACAGTGGGGTTTCCCAATCAGGAAGTCGATAAGCGTCCGGCGGATGCTGTCTTGCAGGAACGTTTGTTTGAATTTATGCTGGAAGGTAAACGATGGTATGACTTGAGGCGTTTTGGCGATTCGTACGTGCTTGACTATACTCCGGCGGAGCCTGCCCGTCTGCTTTGGCCTATCAACCAAGGAGCTCTTACTAATAATCCATTGTTGAAACAGACGGTTGGTTATTAAATTTTTGTCTGATAAGTATCCTTAATTGCATAAAAAGACGGTGTTTTTTATGAAATTAATAAAGAGACCGTCTTTTTATTTTCTAATTTCAATAAAAACTTTTATTTTTACACCCGTAAAATTATAAATATTATGAGAAACCCTAGCTTATTACTGCTAATTGTTGTTTTTATATTAGCACCCTTCAAGTTGAGTGCGGCGGCAGATACGGTTGTTGTCCGCGAAACCCGGATTCCTGTGTTGATTGAAAGGCAGGATAATGAGTTGTTTCATTTACGTATAGAGGCTACTCAAAGTCAGATGCTGAATGAAGTGAAGTTGGACTTCGGCAAAGACGTGAATTTGAATGAAATTGAATCTGTGAAACTGTATTATGGTGGAACTGAAAGCGTGGAGAGGAAGGGAAAGACTTATTTTGCTCCGGTAGATTATATATCTAATAATACTCCGGGAAAAACATTGGCTGCCAATACTTCTTATTCCGTTTTGAAGTCGGAAGTGAAAGCCCCGAAGCGTGAGGTTGTATTGAAAGCTGACCAAAAATTGTTTCCGGGAGTGAATTATTTTTGGATTAGCCTGCAAATGAAGCCTGTTGCTTCTATCTTGTCCAAAGTGTCGGCAGAAGTGGTGGAAGCTAAGATTGACGGACAGGTTGCTCCTTTGAAGATAGCCCGTAAGGCGGATACCCATTATATGGGGATCGGCGTGCGCCATGCCGGTGACGACGGGGCTGCTGCCTATCGTATTCCCGGATTGGCCACTTCAAATAAAGGAACCTTGTTGGGGGTATATGATGTACGCTATAATAATAGTGCGGATTTACAGGAGTATGTGGAAATAGGTCTGAGCAGAAGTACGGACGGAGGTCAGACTTGGGAGAAAATGCGCATTCCGATGGCATTTGGTGAATATGATGGGTTGCCTAAAGCACAGAATGGAGTAGGCGATCCGGCCATTTTGGTTGATAAGAAGACAGGAACTATCTGGATTGTCGCTGCCTGGACACATGGTATGGGAAATGGGCGTGCGTGGTGGAATTCACAAACAGGCATGGACCGTAATCATACAGCACAATTAATGATGGTGAAAAGTGATGATGATGGTAAGACCTGGTCGGAGCCTATGAATATAACAGAACAGGTGAAAGATCCGTCATGGTATTTCTTGCTGCAAGGTCCCGGTAGAGGTATCTCTATGGAAGATGGAACATTGGTCTTTGCCAGCCAGTATATTGGCAATGACCGTATTCCTAATGCCGGTATTATATACAGTAAGGATCATGGAAAAACTTGGAATATCAGTACATTGGCACGCACTAATACAACTGAATCTCAGGTAGCGGAAGTGGAACCGGGAGTGCTGATGCTGAATATGCGTGATAATCGTGGTGGCAGTCGTGCCGTTTCTACAACTACAGATTTAGGTAAAACATGGAAAGAACATGAATCTTCACGTACAGCCTTACAGGAACCGGTTTGTATGGCCAGTTTGATTAGTGTTAAAGCTAAAGAGAATGTATTGGGTAAAGACATCCTTTTGTTCTCTAATCCGAATGATGCCAAGAACCGTCATAGCATTACCATCAAAGCAAGTCTGGATGGTGGGGTGACTTGGTTGCCCGAGAATCAATTGCTGCTGGATGCCGGTTGGGGTTGGGGATACAGCTGCTTGACTATGATTGACAAGGAAACAGTAGGAATTTTATATGAAAGCAGTGTGGCCCACATGACTTTCCAAGCGATAAAGCTGAAAGATATTATTAAGACCAAATAAATAATGAAACGCAGATTTTCTAGTTTTATTGGTATGATACTGGTTTGTGCTATAACTATAGCACAAACCAGTATCTCGTTACTTCCTAAACCTCAGTTGTATAAGGATACGGGGAAGAACTTTACTATGGGAAAGGTGAAACTTTCTACTCCGGTGTTGAGGCCGGAGTGGGAAGTTTTTATCATGAATGCAGGTGGTGAGATTGTTGAACATTCGTCATCGGTGATTGAAGTGGAACTGGTTCCGTCTATTGAGGAAGCCAGGCTAAACGGGGCTGAAGCCTATCGTCTTTCTGTTTCAAACAAGCGGATAAAGATAGAGGCTGTAACAGAACAGGGAGTGTATTGGGCTATGCAGACACTTCGGCAATTGGAACGGAAAAAAGGGAAGAGAAGTTCTGTTGCCGGATGTGAGATTGTAGACTGGCCGGCATTCCGGATACGCGGATTTATGCAGGATGTGGGACGCAGTTATATTTCAATGGAAGAATTGAAAAGAGAGATCGAGATTTTATCTCGGTTTAAGATTAATGTATTTCATTGGCATCTTACTGAAAACCAGGCATGGAGATTGGAAAGTAAAATCTTTCCTATGCTGAATGATAGTGTGAATACCATCCGTATGCCGGGTAAATATTATACGCTGGAAGAGGCACGCGATTTGGTGGATTTTTGTAAGAAACATCAGGTGTTGTTGATTCCTGAGATAGATATGCCGGGGCATAGTGCTGCCTTTGTGCGTGCTTTCCGCCATGATATGCAAAGTCCGGAAGGGATGAAAATATTGAAACTGTTGCTGGATGAGGTGTGTGAGACATTTGATGTGCCTTATTTACATATAGGTACGGATGAGGTGGAGTTTACCAATCCGCATTTTGTACCCGAAATAGTGGCGTATGTACGCTCAAAAGGGAAAAAAGTAATATCCTGGAATCCGGGCTGGCACTATAAACCGGGGGAAATAGACATGACACATTTGTGGAGTTACCGTGGAAAGGCGCAACCGGGTATTCCTGCTATCGATTCCAAATTTCATTATCTGAATCATTTTGATGTTTTCGGTGATATTGTAGCTTTGTACAACAGCCGTATTTATGATCAGGCAGAAGGCAGTGAGGACATTGCGGGAACTATATTGGCTTTGTGGCACGATCGTTTGATTGACAATGAGTGGAATCTGGTTATTGAAAATGGCTTGTATCCCAATATGCTTGCTATTGCCGAGCGTGCCTGGAGAGGGGGAGGTACGGAATATTTTGACGGACTGGGTACGATACTTCCACCCGAAGACACGGAAGCATTCAAAGAATTCGCTGATTTTGAAAAGCGTATGTTGTGGCATAAGGAGCATACGTTTAAAGGATATCCTTTCGCCTATGTAAAACAGACTAATGTAAAATGGAATATTACGGATGCTTTTCCTAATGGGGGAGATATGGATAAGGTGTTCCCGCCTGAACAGGAATTAAAGGATACCTATCATTATAACGGGAATACGTATGGTGTACGTCAGGCAATAGGGGCAGGTATTTATTTACGCCATGTCTGGGGGGATATGGTTCCTGCTTTTTATGCTGATCCTAAGGAAAACCACACGGCTTATGCATATACTTGGGTGTATTCGCCCAAAGACCAGGAAGTGGGGTTATGGGCAGAGTTTCAGAATTATAGCCGTTCAGAGATGGATCTGGCGCCATTGCCTGACAAATGGGATTATAAGGGAAGCCGTATCTGGATTAATGATCGTGAAATATTACCTCCTGTATGGACTGCTACGCATAAGGTGAAAAGTTATGAAGTACCTTTGGGAAATGAGAATTGCGTAGGAAGAGTGCCATTGGCGGTGCATTTAAATAAAGGTTGGAACAAGGTTTTCTTAAAGTTGCCTATCGGCAAGTTTAAGATGGCTGAGACGCGTCTTGTGAAGTGGATGTTTACTGCTGTCTTTGTGACTCCTGACGGAGAAAGGGCGGTAGAGGGATTGATTTATTCACCAGATAAACAAAAATAAAATGAAACGTATTGTCTTATTGTTATTGGGATTATTATTAGCGTTACCCCAGTTTGCTCAGGAACGCAAGTATTCTACTTTTTATGAGCAGAGAGCGACTTTGTTTGAAGAACTTCCGGTTACTTCAAAAGATATTATTTTTTTAGGGAACAGTATTACCAACGGTTGCGAGTGGGCTGAGTTGTTCCAAAATAAGAATGTGAAGAACAGGGGTATCAGTGGAGATATCTGTATGGGGGTATATGACCGTTTGGATCCGATTGTAAAGGGAAAACCGGCAAAGATTTTTTTATTGATCGGTATCAATGATGTTTCTCGGGGAACGTCTGCGGATAAAATTATTTCAGAAATAAGTATGATTGTTCGGAAAATAAAGCAAGAATCTCCAAAAACAAAATTATATTTGCAAAGTGTATTGCCGGTGAATGATTGTTACGGTATGTTTAACGGGCATACATCACGCTGGCAGGTGGTAAAACAAATTAATGATTTGTTGGAACCATTGGCGGTAAAGGAAGGAGCTGCCTATATTGATTTGTATAGTCATTTTGTGGAGAAAGAGACAGGCAAGATGAATCCAGTATATACTAATGACGGATTACATTTATTAGGAAAGGGATACTTGCTGTGGCGTGATATTGTAAAACCTTATGTTGACCAGAAATGAAGAAGACATTAATACTGATTTTATGTTTGTTTCTTTGTACCGTTTCATTTGCACGGAAGCGGGTGAAGGTTGCTTGTGTAGGTAATAGCATTACCTATGGCATAGGTGTATCCGATCCTGATAAGGAGTCCTATCCTGCCCGGTTACAGCAAATGCTGGGTGAAGGGTATACGGTGGAGCGTTTTGGAAAGCCGGGAGCTACGTTGCTGAACAAGGGACACCGGCCTTTTATGCAACAGAAAGAGTTTAAGGATGCATTGGCTTTTGCCGGTGATGTAGTGGTTATTCATTTAGGAGTGAATGATACAGATCCGCGTGATTGGCCCAATTACCGTGATTTTTTTATAGCGGATTATCGTGCACTGATTGATTCGTTCAGAGTGGCGAATCCTGAATGTCGTATTTTGATTGCCCGTCTGACTCCGATTGCCGACCGCCATCCGCGGTTTGAGTCCGGCACACGCGACTGGCATGATGAGATTCAGCTGGCTATAGAAACGATAGCGAAATACGCACAAGTACAGTTGATAGATTTCCATGCACCTTTATATCCATATCCTTTTATGTTGCCCGATGCTGTCCATCCTGATAAGGAAGGTGCGGCTGTCTTGGCAAAAACGGTGTATGAAGGCATAACCGGTGATTTTGGCGGTTTGCAAATGCCGGAAATTTATACGGACAATATGGTATTGCAGCATGGACGTCTGCTGACTATTCAGGGAAAAGCGGATGCCGGTGAGAAAGTAACTGTTTCCATAGACAGGCAGCAACTTCAGGCTGTGACGGGAGCAGATGGAAAGTGGGCGGTGGATGTCCGGCCATTGAAGGCGGGCGGTCCATATACGCTGACTGTTTCTACAGAAAAACGGAAACTGGTCTATGAAAATGTGTTGGCGGGAGAAGTGTGGCTCTGTTCCGGACAATCGAATATGGAGTTTTATCTGAATTGGAGTGCGACTGCCGCACAAGATGTTCCTCAAGCTGCAAATAGCAATATCCGTTTATATGATATGAAAGCCCGTTGGCGTACGGATGCGGTGGAGTGGGATGCTTCGGTACTCGATTCATTGAATCATCTGCAATATTATAAGGATACACGGTGGACAGTTTGTTCGCCTGAAACAGCCGGTAATTTCTCGGCGGTGGCTTACTATTTCGGAAAGAAATTGCAGGATAGTTTGCAAGTCCCTGTAGGACTGATTTGCAATGCCATTGGCGGATCTCCTACTGAAGCATGGATAGACCGTAGTACATTGGAATATCGTTTCCCGGCTATCTTACGTAATTGGATGCAGAATGATTTTATCCAAGACTGGGTGCGTGGGCGTGCTGCCTTGAATGTAAAGCAGTCTTCCAATAAATTGCAACGCCATCCTTATGAGCCTTGTTATTTGTATGAATCGGGTATCCGTCCTTTGGAACAGTTTCCGGTCAAAGGCTTTATTTGGTATCAGGGTGAGTCTAATGCCCATAATCGGGAGGCTCATGAAAGGTTGTTCGGATTGTTGGTGGAAAGTTGGCGCAAGAATTGGGGGGATGCGGAACTTCCATTCTATTTTGTCCAATTGTCCAGTATAGACCGTCCGTCATGGACTTGGTTCCGTGATAGCCAGCGTCGTTTGATGGCGGAGATTCCTCATACCGGTATGGCTGTCAGTTCAGATAGGGGAGACTCATTGGACGTACATCCCAAACAGAAAAGAGAAGTCGGTGAACGGTTGGCTGCATGGGCTTTGAATAAAACATACGGATATAAAAATGTCATTCCTTCGGGACCGCTTTATAAATCGGTCGTATTTAGTGGAGGTGCGGCTTATATTTCTTTTGATTATGCGGAGGGGTTGTCCACTTCGGATGGGAAACCGCTTCGTACATTCGAAGTGGCAGGTGATGATGGATTATTTTATCCGGCACAGGCTGTTGTTGAAAACGGTAAAATAAAAGTATGGAGTGACAAGGTGAAAGAGCCGGAAACGGTTCGTTACGGATGGCAGCCATTTACCCGTGCCAATCTGGTAAATGGCGCCGGTTTGCCTGCATCCACATTCCGGGCTGAATAGTATATGAATTAATAAAGATAGGTAAGATGAAGAAAACATTAAAAGTTTTGATGATGTTAGGATGCTTTCCGATGATGCTCAGTGCAAAGGAGTATAAGAAATCAGAGAGTCTGAGTCTTGATAAGGGATGGGAGTTCGCCCAGGTCGGCCGGAATGAATGGTTGCCGGCTACGGTGCCCGGAACGGTACATCAGGATTTGATTTCTCATAATAAGCTGCCCAATCCATTTTATGGGATGAATGAGCAAAAAGTGCAGTGGGTAGAGAATGAGGACTGGGTTTATAAAACTACTTTTAATGTGACGGATGAGCAACTCTCGCGGGATGCTGCCTTGTTGATTTTGGAAGGGTTGGATACGTATGCGGATATTTACCTGAACGGCTCTTTGTTGGAACGTACGGACAATATGTTTGTCGGCTATACTCTTCCGGTAAAAGAGGTGTTGCGGAAGGGAGAAAACCATTTGCAGATTCTGTTTCATTCACCTGTCAAGCAAACTTTACCCCAATGGGAAACCAATGGTTTTGATTATCCTGCTGATAATGATCATAGTGATAAGCGGGTTAGTATCTATAGCCGTAAAGCGCCTTACAGTTATGGCTGGGATTGGGGAATCCGCTTGGTAACCAGTGGTATCTGGCGGCCTGTGACACTGACTTTCTATGATGTGGCACGCATTGATGATTACTATGTACGTCAGGCTTCGGTAACAAAAGATCTGGCGAAAGTTGAAAACCGCCTGACTGTAAACAGTGTTTCTGCAACTCCTCAGAAAGCGGAAGTAACTGTTGCTTATTCTTATAAGGAGGGTGAAAAGGTAACCGAACAGAAAGAGGTGACATTGCAGCCGGGAACAAACCATATTCTTCTTCCCATAGAGATACGGCAGCCTCATTTATGGATGCCTAATGGTTGGGGGGAACCTGCATTGTATGACTTTGAAGCCGTAATAAAGGTGGATGGTAAAGTGATAGCTTCTCAAAAAGAGCGTATCGGACTCCGTACAATAAAGGTGGTGAAAGAAAAAGACGATCAGGGAGAATCCTTCTATTTTGTAGTCAATGGTGAACCTATGTTTGCCAAAGGCGCGAATTTTATCCCGGATGATGCTTTGCTGCCTAACATTACTGAAGAACGTTACCGCCAGTTGTTCAAGGATGTGAAAGATGCCAATATGAATATGATTCGTGTATGGGGTGGAGGAATTTATGAGGATGATGCTTTTTACCAGGCGGCGGACGAGAATGGAATTTTAGTTTGGCAGGATTTTATTTTTGCCTGCACTACTTATCCGTCCGATCCTGCTTTTATGAAACGGGTAGAGGCCGAGGCGGAATATAATATCAAGCGTTTACGGAACCATGCCAGTCTGGCTATGTGGTGTGGAAACAATGAAATTTATGAAGGTATGCGCTACTGGGGATGGGATAAGAAATACACTGATCCCGGTATTATGGAAGGAATGAAGCAGGGCTATGACAAACTTTTCCGTGAGTTGTTGCCTCGTAAAGTAGCTGAACTTGATCCGGACCGTTTCTATATGCATGGTTCTCCGTACGAGGCCAATTGGGGACGTCCCGAAAGTTGGAAGATTGCCGACAGCCATAATTGGGGTATCTGGTATGGTCAGAAACCGTTTGAAAGTCTGGATACGGAAATTCCGCGTTTTATGAGTGAGTTTGGTTTTCAGGCATTTCCTGAAATGAAGACGATTGCTACTTTTGCCTCACCGGAAGATTATGCATTGGAATCGGAGGTGATGAATGCTCATCAAAAAGCCACTATCGGTAATTTCCTCATCAAGAAGACTATGGGACTGTATTATAAAGTGCCTGAAGATTTCGATCAGTTGGTTTATATGGGTTTGGTTTTGCAGGGGGTAGGAGTGCGCCAGGGTTTGGAAGCCCATCGTCGTAACCGTCCCTATTGTATGGGGACTTTATATTGGCAGTTGAATGACAGCTGGCCGGTTGTTTCATGGTCTAGCATTGACTATTATGGCAATTGGAAAGCGTTGCATTATCAGGCAAAAAGAGCTTTTGCTCCGGTATTGGTAGATGCTGTCAAGGAAGGGGAGGATTTGAATATTTACGTTATGTCGGACAAGTTGGAAGCGGATAAAGAGGTGACTTTATTGTTGCGTGTGATGGACTTTAATGGAAAAGTTCTGACTAAAAAGAGTATCAAGGGTGAGGTTCCGGCCAATGCTTCCACCTTATATTATAAGGAACCTTATGCGGGTATAACAACAAGTCCTCAAAATACTTTTCTTCTAATGACATTAAAAAATAAGAAAGGTGAGGTTTTATCCGAAGAAATTTATTACTTTAACCACGCAAAAGATCAGGAGCTTCCGAAGACTGAGATCCGCTATAAAGTGAAGCCGATGGATGGAAAATATGAAGTGACTCTGTCTGCCAGACAGCTGGCCAGGGATGTGTTCATAGAGATTCCTGTTCAAGGTGCGAGATTTACTGACAACTTCTTTGACTTGTTGCCGGGACAGACAAAGAAAGTGATTATTACTTCAGATAAACTGAAGAAGAATGAAAAGGTTGATATAACTATTAAGCAATTAAGTGATACTAACTAATCAATTAATATCTATTATGAAAACTTTAATGGGCCTTGCAGGGCTGACAATGGCAGGTTTTATGCTTTTATCCTGTAACACAGAAGTGAAAGAAGCAAATTATCAGATAATTCCGTTACCGCAGGAAATTTCGGTAATGGATCAGGATGCTCCGTTTATTTTGTCAAATGGAACTAAGATAATGTATCCGGAAGGCAATGAAAAAATGCAAAAGAACGCTGAATTTTTGGCAAGTTATATCAAAGATCTTACCGGAAAGTCATTGGCTGTACAAGCCGGCACAGACGGCAAAGGAATAATCCTGCAATTAGGTGGAAATGCTGAAAATCCTGAAGGATACCAGTTAAAGGTAACCAGCGACCAAGTGGTTATTTCAGGACCTACGGAAGCCGGAGTATTTTATGGCATCCAGACGTTGCGTAAATCTATTCCGGTAGCACAAGGAGTGGATATCGCTTTACCGGCGGTTGAAATCAATGACTATCCTCGTTTCTCTTATCGTGGTGCAATGTTGGATGTGTCACGTCATTTTTTCCCGGTAGATTCAGTAAAGCGTTTTATTGATATGCTGGCTTTGCACAACATCAACCGTTTCCACTGGCATTTGTCTGAAGACCAGGGATGGAGAATCGAAATCAAGAGTCGTCCTGAACTGACTGAAATAGGTTCTAAAAGAGCGGAAACGGTTATCGGACATAACTCGGGAAAATATGATGGCAAGCCTTATGGTGGATTCTTCACACAGGAAGAAGCAAAAGAAATTGTAGCTTATGCTGCCGAACGTCATATTACGGTTATACCGGAAATTGATATGCCGGGACACATGCAGGCTGCTTTGGCTGCATATCCTAACTTGGGCTGTACTGGTGGTCCGTACGAAGTATGGAAAATCTGGGGGGTATCAGAAGATGTGCTTTGCGCAGGAAATGATGAAACCTTGAAATTCATTGAAGATGTATTAGGGGAAATTATTCAGATTTTCCCGTCAGAATATATTCATGTAGGTGGTGACGAATGTCCTAAGGTACGTTGGGCAAAATGTCCAAAGTGCCAGGCTCGTATCAAGGCTTTAGGTCTTAAGTCTGACAAGAATCATACTGCCGAGGAAAGATTGCAGAGTTTCATTATCAATCATGCAGAGAAGTTCCTGAACGGACACGGACGTCAGATTATCGGTTGGGATGAAATTCTGGAAGGCGGATTGGCTCCCAATGCCACTGTAATGTCATGGCGTGGTGTTGCCGGAGGTATTGAAGCCGCAAAACAGAAACATGATGTAATTATGACTCCTAATACTTATTTGTATTTCGACTATTACCAAACCAAGGATATTGCTAATGAACCTGAGGCTATTGGTGGATATGTACCCGTTGAAACGGTATATAACTATGAGCCGATGCCGGCTGATCTGACTCCGGAAGAGCAGAAATACATCATTGGCGTACAGGCCAACTTATGGACTGAATACATTCCTACCTACAGTCAGGTAGAATATATGGAATTACCCCGTATGGCTGCTTTGTCTGAAATTCAGTGGACCATGCCGGAAAAGAAAAACTATGAAGGTTTCTTGAAGCGTTTGCCTCAGTTGGTAGATATTTATGATGTTTATAAATATAATTATGCCAAGCATGTCTTTGATGTAAATGCTGTATTTACTCCTAATCCGAAAGATGGTACGCTGGATGTTACTTTGTCTACTATTGATAATAGTCCTATCTATTACACTTTGGATGGAACGGAACCTTCCGCTGCTTCCCAGTTGTATACGGAAACATTGAAATTGAAACAGAATTGTACTTTTAAAGCGATTACTGTACGTCCTGCAGGAAATAGCCGCGTGGTTACAGAGGAAATTGCTTTTAACAAGGCTAGTATGAAACCTGTCACTATGTTGCAACCGGTAAACAAGCAATATGAATTCAAAGGCGCTCCCACTTTGGTGGACGGATTGAAAGGTAACGGTAACTATAAGACGGGCCGTTGGATTGCTTTCTATAAAAATGATATGGAAGCAGTTATTGATATGCAGCAACCGACAGAAATCAGCAGCGCTTCTATTTCTACTTGTGTGGAAAAAGGTGACTGGGTGTTTGATGCCCGTGCTTTTTCTGTAGCTGTATCCGAAGACGGAAAGAACTTTAAGGAAATTGCTTCAGAAAAATATCCGGCAATGAAGCAGGATGACAAGAATGGAGTGTTCAACCATACGTTGACTTTCGATCCGGTGACTGCCCGTTATGTGAAAGTGACCGCTTTAGCGGAACATAGCATTCCTGCTTGGCACGGTGGCAAAGGAAATCCGGCTTTCTTGTTTGTTGATGAAATTTCATTAAATTGATAGTTATATTCAAATAATGACTGTGTGCCAAAAGTGTGATAGAGTACCGTTGGGCGTGAGGTGGAATGCCTCCGTCCATATGCGTAAGGAATGCTGTGTTTGCGTTGGTGCAATCCGTTTCTGGGGCAAGCGGGATGGCTGATTTGCTTTTGGCACACTTTTTATTATTTGCTTCACCATGAAAACATGATCAGAAAAATAATATATGGCGTTTATGCGATACTGGGCATGATGACAATGGCTGCTTGTAGCGGTCAATCGGATGCTTCTGAAATATCTCTTGAGAAAATGCATGGGTTCCCTACAGGGAATACCGGTTTTCTTAAGGGAGTTTCTGCATTATATGCGGGAGTGATTGAAGGAAATTTGCTGATAGCCGGAGGTTGTAATTTCCCTGATATACCGGTAGCCGATGGAGGAAAAAAAGCTTATTATCGGGATATATATATCGCCCCTTTGTCAAATGATACGGCTTTTGAGTGGAAGAAAATAGGCCAACTGCCTCAGGCAGCAGCTTATGGAGTCACTATTTCTACTGAAAAAGGGTTAATTTGTGTTGGAGGGACTACGGCAACACACAGCTTGTCTGATGTTTTTCTTTTATCTTTGCAAAAAGACACCTTGAAAAGAGAAACTTTGCCCTCTTTGCCTGTAACTATGGATAATATGGCAGGTGCATTAGTAGGACATTCACTATATATTGTCGGTGGAAATGTAAATGGCATTCCATCCTCGGCCATGTACATGCTTGATCTGTCGGATTTGTCTGGAGGATGGAAAAGAGAAACAGATATTCCGGGTGAACCCAGAGTACAACCTGTTTGCGTGGCACAAGATGGAAAACTTTATGTGTGGGGGGGATTTGCCCCGGCTATTGAAGGGCATCAGGCTTCTTTGTCGGTAGATGGATATATGTATTCTCCGGAAACGAAAGAATGGTCATCGGTTGCCACCCCGTATGATGCGGAAGGTAATGAGATCTCTTTAGGTGGTGGAATGGGAACCTCTTTTGGCGAGGGTATGATATTGTGTGCCGGAGGAGTTGATAAGGATATATTCTTAAAAGCTCTGCAAGGTATTTATGCGGGAAAAGAATATTTGTCACATCCTGTAGAGTGGTATCGGTTTAATAGAAACCTGCTGCTCTATCATCCGCAGACGGATAAATGGACTACATTAGGCGAATATGAGCAAGGTGCGCGTGCCGGAGCTGTAATAGTTTCGCAGGACGGATTTCATTACATTATTAATGGAGAATTGAAACCAGGCATTCGTACTAATGAAATTAATAGAATTAAAGAAAAGAGAAGATGAGAAGATTGATTATATTGGCGGAAGTTGCATTGGGCTTGCTGTTTGCAAGTTGCACGAAAGAAGAGCAACGCACACTTTCTGTTATTCCCGCACCATTAAAGGTGGAATTACAGCAGGAAGTGTTTTCATTGAATTCGGAAACAGGGTTATATATAGATGCGTCTGAGGGGGACAAGAAGATTTTGGAAGATTATCTGGTGGCTTCTTCCATGAATTTGAAACCGGTAATAGCAGAAGAGGGACATAATGTTGTCTTGAAACAAGTGGCGGAACTGCCGGAGGTAAACTCTTCCGAGGGATATGTTCTGACGGTAACTCCTGATCAGGTACTTATTCGTGCAACTTCCGGGGCAGGATTGTTCTATGGAGTTCAGACTATGCTGCAAATGGTTGATGAAAAAGGATTGCCGGCAGGAGTCATTACAGATGAACCCCGTTTTGCTTATCGTGGCTTTATGATGGATGTTTCCCGTCATTTCTTCGATAAGGAATTTATAAAAAAGCAGATGGATGCTTTGGCATATTATAAATTGAACCGTCTGCATCTGCATCTTACTGACGCTGCGGGCTGGCGTCTTGAAATAAAAAAATATCCCCGTCTGACAGAATTTGCGGCATGGCGTGAGTTTCCTACCTGGAAAGAATGGTGGAATAACGGACGACGGTATGAAGAAGAAGGCAGTAAAGATGCTCACGGAGGTTATTATACTCAAGATGATATCCGCGAACTGGTGGCATACGCTCAGGAACGTTTTATTACTGTTATTCCTGAGATAGAGATGCCTGCGCATTCGGAAGAAGTACTGACTGCTTATCCTGAGTTGTCTTGTACACACGAACCTTACAAACAAGCCGATTTCTGTGTCGGTAATGAAAAGACTTTTGAGTTTCTGGAAAATGTGTTGACAGAGGTAATGGAACTTTTCCCGTCCGAATATATTCATATAGGAGGGGATGAGGCAGGTAAAGCCTCATGGCCCACTTGCAAACTGTGCCAGGCACGTATGAAAAAAGAAGGCTTGAAAGATGTGAACGAGTTACAGAGTTATCTGATTCATCGTATTGAGGTCTTTTTGAATGCCCACGGACGTAAATTATTGGGTTGGGATGAAATATTGGAAGGTGGTTTGGCACCTAATGCCACTGTCATGTCATGGCGTGGCACGGAAGGGGGAATGAAAGCGGTTGATTCCGGCCACATGGCTATTATGAGTCCGGGTGAGTTCTGCTATTTTGATTCTTATCAGGATGCTCCTGATTCCCAGCCGGAAGCAATAGGAGGCTATCTGCCTTTGTCCAAAGTTTATTCATTTAATCCTGTACCCGATACTTTGAGTGCGGATAAAGTCCAGTTGGTGTATGGAGTACAAGCTAATTTATTCACAGAATATATTCCGACTCCGGAACATGCGGAAATGATGATTTATCCTCGTATTCTTGCCTTGGCGGAAGTTGCTTGGAGTGCCCCTTCTGTGAAGAACTATGATGATTTTCATGTTCGTGCATTGAAAGAGGTAGAGGCATTGAAAGCTGAAGGATACCATCCTTTTGAATTGAAAAATGAGATAGGAAATCGTCCGGGAGCGGATCAGCCCGTACAGCATTTGGCAGTAGGTAAGAAAGTGGCTTACGGACCGGATGCCGCTTATTATCCCGGCTATTCGGCCGGTGGTGACAGTGCCTTGGTAGATGGTGTGATCGGAGGCTGGACTTATGGTGACAGGCGTTGGCAAGGTTTTATAGACAAGAAAAGAATGGATGTGACCATTGATATGGAAAAAGAAACAGAAATTCATTCTGTTGGAGCAGACTTTATGCAGGTGTGTGGACCTGAAGTCTTTATGCCTTCAGAAGTGATCATTTCCGTTTCCAATGATGGTAAGGAGTTTACGGAACTGAAGCGCATGGAGCATAAAGTAGTGAAGGATGACAAAGTGACTTTCATCAACTTTGGTTGGGAAGGAAACTGTCTCTTATACACATCTCCGAGCCCACGAGACACTCGCTAA
>ERZ1027060.306-NODE-306-length-18337-cov-15.773548_pt1 | contig 18337 bp, 14 predicted proteins | sample MGYA00519424_ERZ1027060 | MGnify/ENA primary metagenome ERZ1027060 (study PRJEB26926, sample SAMN06164500) | human gut metagenome | biome: ENVO:00009003; feature: ENVO:2100002; material: ENVO:00002003 | host: Homo sapiens | place: USA | collected 2012 ... | reverse complement strand
TAGTAAATCAGTAAGTATAACAAGAAAGGTGTATACTACTTTCAGTTAAAGACAAGGTAATAATTTAGCAACGGTTCTAATTTCTGCAATGTGCATATGTTTGCTTGTCAAACAACTCTTTTCGTTTGCAAAAATACAACAATTTATTGGATACACAATAAAATGTATGCTTTTTAACGATTGATATTGATAAGTGAAAATTCTGTGGATGAACATCTCGGTTAATAAATCCTGAGATATTCATCACACAGAATTTGGGTATTGTATTTTAGAGGTTGATTTGAAAACCAATACTTTTCTAAAAACGATTAATCTCATCCTCAGCAGAACCGCTTCCGTTGTATTTATCTTTGAAACTATTGAAGTTGTAACTAATGGAAGCTATGATGCAGCGATTGAAGTTATTCACCTTTCTGTTCTGTACCACAAAATTAACCCTCTTTACATCGTTCAACTTCGAGCTATCAAACAAGTCCTCTGCTTTCAATGTTATCGTCAATTTCTTTTTAAGTAACTGTTTCTGTACCATCATATTGAATGACGAATAACCGTTTTGCTCGTAAATGCCATGATGTCCCTTAATGTTCCAATAGAAATCACATAGAAAAAACCAATCGCTCCTTAGTGCCACTACATTTTGGAAAGCGAAGAGACCGTATGGATGATTGTAGTCTAATTGCTCTCCATTATATGATAGCGTGAAATAAGGTTTATAGACACCCATCGTCAAAGTAGGTCGCCAACAACCAAAAACAGGTGAAACAACACATTGCGCTCCTAGTTGCTGGAAATCCTTGGTGTTGGTTGACATCCAAGTTACCGTTCCAGGTTTGCCGGATACAGCAACGACAGTCGGATGGATGTAATCCTTGATATACTGATAATCCAACTTGAAGTCGAATATGCTATAATTCACACTAAGTTCTGTATCATACACGTATTGCGGTTTCAGATAAATGTTGCCTTGCTCATAATGGTATTGATTGTTGTAGCTCACACTGTTGTTCAACTGACGAAACGAAGGACGGTTGACCCTGCTACTGAAATCAAGATTCATCCCCACTCTCCCAAACATAGTGGAAAGAGAAAGGGATGGAAGTAAGTCCGAATAATTGGTCTTGTTCTTTACTTCTCCTTGGTCTGTGTTGATGGCATGAATGTACTCATAGCGAAGCCCGATGCTTCCTTTCCATTTGGAGGCAGACAAACGAAAAGTGGCAAATCCTGCATACTTGGTTTCCTTATTCTTGAATTGGTCATCGGCTATCTTCCCTTCTTCGTTTACAGACATACCCCATGAACTGATTTTACTGAAATCCGTTCCGAAATCAAGCCTATTATTCTTATTCATGTTCCAAGCAAACACCCCTTTGAGTGCAGTCGCACGATTTCGCTGGTCGTTTTGCATATGCGTGATTTCTGAGACAGCATCTATTCTACTTGTCTCGCTCACTTGTTGCTTATGTTTCAGTTGAGCATAAACATAGTCGGCATCCAAGTTGAGCTGTAGGTTGTCTGTTAGTTTGCCGATATAATACAGATTGACATTGTGAAACCTTTCCTTTTCAGATTCTTCAGTCTTGTTGTCTGTAGATGTCAGCAGTTCATCATTCTTGTACGTCTGCATATAGTCGAAAGGAGAGTCGAGCATCTTGTAGTTGGAGATGCTTCCCAAATATCTTCCGCCGATAGTGTGATTCTTGTTTATGGCATAATTCATACCAACATTATAGTCATGAGAGTGAGAGCGGTCGGAATATTCAGAAGCAGAAATCTCATGAAATGTATCTTGCTCGTAATTGAACTGGTTAACATCATATCTGATGTCACTTCTCGTATTGTCATATTGATATGCGAGGAATACATCCAAAGCTCCCTTGTGGATGTTGAGGTTGACCTCCTCGTTGTTAGACAAATTCTTATGTTTGGAGATTTCCGCACCCACAATACCAGAAAGTCCATCCAAGGAATGGTGTACGGTAGTGATGTTTATGACACTCCTTGTTTCTGCATCGTATTCTGCCCCAGGGTTTGTTATGAGCTGTACAGACTTCACGTTGGTAGAAGAAAGGAGTGACAACCCTGAAGTATTAGTCTGCTTTCTTCCATCTATATAGATGACAGGCTCACCCTTACCAAACACCTCATACTTTCCATTTGTATAGAGCATCCCAGGAATATATTTGATAACATCTGTGGCCTTGCCAATATTTTTCAAATTGGAATTTTGAACGTCAAGCGTAAGTTTACCATTTTCTCTTGATATGTATTTGCGATGACCTTTAATCATAACTTTTTGCAGATTAATTGTTGCATCCTCCAAGGTTATGGCACCAACCTCACCGGTACGATATGCATTACAGTAAGTTTTGTAGCCCACACAACTTACTTTCACAATCGCCTTTTTCACCTCGCAAGGAATTACGAACTGACCATTTTCATTTGTTACCCCACCCGTGATTAAACTGGAATCACTAACATTGAGCAAAGCGACATTGGCGAAATCGACAGGTTGATGACGAGTGTCCACGATGCGCCCCATCATTCTGTTAGAAGCCTTTTGGATACATTCAACGATAATAATATTATCTACTTGTTTCATTTTGATAGGGTAAAAACCAATCAAGTTCATGATGGCATCTGGAACACTTTCATTTTTGATGTTCTTTGTCACCTTGAAATCCTCCAACTCGTCATACACAAAGTTGATGACATACTTATCCTGTTTGGCATTCAAATCCTTTAATGCCGCAGAAAATGACACATTATTATATTGTCGAGTGATACGTTGGGCAGAAACGCCCATACTTATCACCGAAAGCAAAATCAAACTTATCAGATATTTACTCATAGCCTATTCCCTGTTTTATAGTCCATATACTGTATATACAGTTGAGGAAATCAAAAAACTAAGCAAGACAACAACTTTTTTCAAAATTTACAGAAAAAACATTCAACGACTCCTTGTCTTCCACAAAGCCATTGGATGAAATTTGATTCTATTGACCATCTCTTTATCCTCGAACAGCAATTCTGGAATATACTTCTTGGCATTGAATTCCCGGACATATTCTTTCTCTGATTCTGTCAGAACCAATAGCTTTGAGAGAAAGTCTTTCACTTCTGTCTTGGCTTTTTCAAAGTCAAAATGCTCACTGCGCCTAAGCACAGGCAAGAGTTGCGAACGAATCTGCGGAAAACGGATCTTGTCTATCTGCGGAAAGTCAGTATATTCCGTAGGCGTAGCGTTGTCTTTTCTGCTTGAGCCAACAGTCAGATAAAAAACGGTCGCTTTTCTCAGCAACGTTTTCTCTTCATCGCTCACGAATAGTTGATGCTTCATCATGTTATAGACATCATAAATGTCACGTGCAGCACTTCTACCTATCAAGGCGTTTATCTTGGTGGCAAACAATTCGACAGGTGAAAGAGAACGTACCTTCACATCGCTCAGAAACGGAATGGACACATGAGTCTCTATGGCAGGCTGGATATGGCAACGGTCGGAATAGTTGATTTCTATCTTGATGCCATCGTTGTTGCCTGCGGCATTGGTATAATGGAACACCCATGAGTCAAGTGTATGCGGTGTCTTGGAACCTGACGCAAGATGATAACCTTCCGACTCCATATAGCGTAGAATCTCGTTATTCACTTCTTGGCGAATGGAGAGCATGGACTCTCTGTCACAATCCACCGTAAAGTCGAGATCTATATCTACCGAGAGTCTTGGCAGTTGGAAAATGGTGAGATTGATGGCTGTGCCACCTTTCAGCACAAGAGATTTAGACAGCAAAGGACTGTCATGGAAATAGTTGAGTATCTCCACCAACCGCATCACCTTTTCGAGGTTGTCGCGAATAAAGCCTTGCTCCTTGGCGATGATGTCAAGAGCTTGTTTGTTATATGAGTTCATATTCTTCCTTTGATGTTAGTTCTTGCGGCACATACATGCGCCATTTATTTACAAATGTATCCGACTCTTCATTGTTAGTCAACCACTTGACGCTTTTGGTTCCCTTGGCTCGGCACAGCTCCAAGAGGGATTCTGAGATGTTGGCTTGTTCCTTGATTTGCTCCAACAGATAGCCTGTCTTCTGGTACAGGAATGCCTTGTCGTACCTTGCGAGATAATCGATGAGCCTTTCCTCATTGAGCAAGACGATACCCTCCATGCAATGCAGCAATTCCTCAATACCCCCAGCTCGGTCGATACGGTCAAAGCAATCCAACAACGTACTCTCCATATCCGTTACTCGTACATAAGGGTTTCCCTTGGGAGTCATCATACCAACGATTTCCTTTGTTTGTCGGCAATAGGTATAATCCACATCGTCGAAAGAAAAGGGATTGAAGCGAGTCATGCTTTTCACAAAAACCTCATTGAAAGGTTGATGAGCCAATCCATGAAACTCCAATGCTGTGTGATAACTGATGCAAGCTGTAGGTGACAAGTGGCTTCCTATCTCATACTTGTCGCAAACAGGTAAGCCAGATGCAATATCCTTCATGCAATAGGTATTGCGCCGTATAGCCACAATCCACCCTTGTTGCTTGTACCGAGCGAGCAACGCCTCCACCGCCTTCACCTTGTCTTTCAGAGCCTCAGAAAGTTCATCCAAAGTGAATATCCGCAGCTTGTATAATATACTCAATAGTTCTGTCATTGTTTCTAATTTTGCGCAAATATATGAAATCTAATTTGTTTATGAGGAAAATCAGAAACTTTTTATGCTTTTTTATATGTTCTATTGCATAAAAATAACGTAACAGACAACGTTCGTCTCATTCATTTCGAGATTGGATCTGTTTTGCCCATAATACTAAGAATGTACTCTTCTCCTGAATAGCCATCAATTTCTTGGACAATTACATTGTCAACAATAATAGATTTGAGTTCCAGTTGGATCCTTCCTGGAGAGACAGGACGCTTGTCTGCATCAAAAACAAATTGCGAAGGACATTTAAAGTTGAAAAGCACAAGATGCTGCTTTCCGCCATAATTCAGTGTCACAGGTACTTTGCTATCGCTATATATGATTTTCCCCATTTTGCTCGCTTCTCCTGTTTCTTCGTCTGAGCTTGCAAAAGAATAAGGTATCGAAATATCATAATCGGGCAACAGCTTGACTGCTTCTGCCAATTTAGTATCTTTTATGACAAAACTTATCCAGCTGATTGGGACTTGCTGTAAGGTGACAGTCCGGTTTTCGTACCCTCCAAAAGTGTAGTGGATGATAGGTTGACCATTTTCTGTGACCTCACCCTTCCATAAACTTTTATAATCCAACTGTTCTTGCGATGCATTATAGATTACAGGAATGAATATACTGCTGTATTGTCCTTTAAGCTCATTACTCAGCTCCTCAATTACACTTTGACGCTGGAAGTAAGAATCTACATAAGTAGGATCCTCATGGCATCCGCTTAAACTAATCATGGCTGAAATAGCCACAATGACCATTGATATCTTTTTCATTACTTACTTTATATTTATGTATTAAGTTCTTTTTCTTGAAATTTCCAACTGGTGATATTCTATTGTTTCTAAGCGGCTGAACATAGAAGCATTATTCACCATGAAGTGGCGCATGGAAACAAAGGCTCGTATTATTCGAATATTCACCTCAATCGCAGTGTCAGAACGTAAAACACTACTAAGCATAGCGACTCCGTTTTCAGTAAATACGTAAGGCATGTATTTCAAATGTTGTCCGCGTCCTTCGTTTAAGGTCGCAATTTGCGACCTTAAACATTCGTCCTTGGTCAATTGAAACATGAAATCTTCTGGAAATCGTTTAGTATTACGTTTTACTTGCTCATTAAGACGCTTTGTTTCAACGCCATAAAGTGTGGCAAGGTCACGGTCAAGCATAACTTGTTGTCCTCTAATTACTTTTATTAGAGACTCTATATTATCTACAACAACCAACTGGTCACGATTTGTGACCAGTTCGCCATTCTCTGTCTTTACTATTATATCTGTCATATTTATATCAATTATCAAAATCACAATTTGTGACTTTAAACGTTTTGTTATATTGCGTATAAAAGTAGTGCTTTTAGTCTTTAAACTACTATCACACGAAACCTTTCTTTGAAAAGGACGTAAAATCAATAGTATTATTGCGATGATCGCATTTTTAGTAATCGCTTCACTCGTTGTACGGTACTAACCCCTTTACCACTCAACTTCGCCACATCCCTAATGGATATCATTATTCGTATTTATCCATTAAGCAGGCATTGAAAGTCCTTTGTGCCTTAGGCGGTTCGCTATATTCACTGCCTTGCAAGCGGTTTGTAGTATTCCATTGGTCTTTCCAGTAATCTTCAAGCAGACGTTGCAACTTGGCAGGAGTTGAACGCAAGTAACGCTTGGGGTGAAAGCTGATGGTTGCTGTTTGCCGCATCTGCTCTATGCCTGTAGCAACAAACGAGAATTCATGTCGGCTTTCAGAAGCCGCCAATATGACTCCGGGCAAACCACCTAACTTCCATGGACCATTATCAAAAGGCAGGTCCAACGAATACCACGCTGTCCAAGTGCGCCCACGGAACTGACAAACGGCTTTATGGCAGGGATAACCTATAATAATAGTGTCACCATCGGCAAGTTCCCAAAAAAACGTCGGAATGGATTCCTCATAACAGAAGAAAAAGTCATTGTGCAGGACATCCGTATAAGTGAGAGTGCCCTTCTGTGGAATGTGCTTATAAACTTCATACTCGCGTCCTTTCTTAGAGCCAAACGTATTTGCCAGGAACTGCAAATAGTTCATAGGGTCGGCATTCACACTCTTCACAGAATCACGCTGATGCAGAAACTGCTCAAACCGTTGGCTATAAAACCGAGACGAATGTCTCCCTATATCCAACAGATTTATATCATCATACGCTTCCTTTTGCTCCTGCGTATGTTTATACAATGCACGATACTGTACACGCACACTTACCGTGTCCACCACCTCTTGGGAATGGACGCATGCTGCAAACAAAAAAGCCAATAAACTGAAAAGTATTTTCATAAGCTATATTTTATTATTCACTCCAACTCAAAGGTTGTCATAAGCAGCACCTTATTGCCATCTATGTTTTCTTCGTAAAAGAAGCGATAGATGCCAGGCTTGTTTGGCAGAATATCGGGAAAAAGATGAGCAGTTATGGTGGCGCTTTGACCATCGCTTAATATATGCCCAATAGCATTGAATAGGCAGTCAGTTGGTAAAATAAACCAATTACCATCCCTACCTTGGGCTGTGATGCTATATGCTTCGCCATACATGAATTCTTTGCCACTATGGTTGGTAATAGTGATTTTGATTTCTGTACTACCCAAAGGATAGGAGGGACTCTCTGCCTTGATGGAAATACCATTATAAGAGCTTACTCCTGTTTTATTATCTATGACAGGGTCGAGTTTGTCTCCAAACTTAATGACAGACGAGTTGTATATCTGATTGCGAAACTCCTGTTGCTTCTCCTTGGTGTTCCAGCGGAGTGAAACATCTATGGAGTTGTTTCCTATTCCAAATCCAACGATATTTCGCCAGACTGAAGAATTGTCTGCCGACAAAAACTTCCTTTCAAGTGTTCGCATAATTTGATTTAGTTCCTTTTGGGAATATTTCCGCATCGAAGCCTTGCGATAAATTTTCTTCTTACCACCAGCGACCTTTTTCTTACCACCAGCGACTTTCTTTGTGCTAATGGTCGCTACCTTCTTTTGTTGAGCGGCAAATGACAGTTTGCAAGCTGCAAAAGCTGTTTGCATTGAAAGGATCATTGTAAATCCTAATATTATTGCATTGAGTTTTGTCTTCAATTTCATAGTTGTCAGCAATAATAATTTAACATGTAGAGAAATATGAACTCTTATAGCATATTTCTTTTGCAAATATACTGTATTTTAGTTTATCATACAAATGATACAGCCAGAAACAATCCATCATTTTCTTTGCCCATCCCATTTTTTTTATACCTTTGCCCCCGAAACATCAAGAGCCTATAAGAATCTGCACCAACCGAGCATGACAGCCACGGTGGTAAAGATACGATGTGGGAATAAGTTTAATTTCAAAAATAAGTCATTATGAACAATCACTTGCTCTAATATACAGAATTCTGCCCTTTTATATCTTCAAACGATTGTAGCTTCTAACATTTCAAGGGCACGCGCTGGATATTGCTGAGAAACGGCAACGACATCTTTGATGCCAAATACAAGACAAGGCTTGACAATGTGCTGAATTTGAATGAACCGTTGATGATTGCATAATACCTGCATGGTATGCCTACCCAATATCAAATGGCCCTACTGAAGGTGTAAACAACAAGATAAAAGTGCTGAAAAGACAAATGTATGGATTCAGAAATGATGAGTTCTTCACGTTAAAGCTATACGCTCTACACGACAAGCGTCTACGCATTTAACGGAAGAACCTTTTATTCTAAGATCTTGATGCTAACAGCCTTGAGCTGTTGCCAACCAGACTTGTCGGTTACACGTACCATAAAGTGATAATCACCAGGATCTATGTCTTTAGGACAGGTAATGTCTACCTTTGCATCATACGATTTCAAACCCGAAGGAATAGGGTAGTCTTGGTTATATACCCAAGGACTTACTGGGTTCTTTTTAGGGTCGAGCGTACAGTCGCCAGCCGAAGTAGAATGGGTATGGTGGTCGAAGTTGTTGTGTATCTCTATGTTGAAATTGCCTAATTCTGCATTGTCTGTAAAAGTATAGCGGAAAGCGATAACATCGCCTCTATGATACTGCTGACAGTCGATGGGGTTGGGCAAGTCTCCATCCACAATCTTAGGCTTTTCCTGATCGTTGACCGTTGTGTCATCGGTGTCGTCACTTGAACAAGAGGTCAAGCTACCAGCTATCCCCATCACCGCTGCAGCAAAATATATATATAACAAATAAATTGTACTTCTTTTCATCGTTCTTACGTATTAAAGCTTTCGTTTCTTGGCTTGGCACCAAAGTGCCAAAGCCAAGAAACTGTCATTTTATTTTTTATCTCATACCTGAAGCTTTATTCCTTGGTAATCTGAATGCCCTCGGCCTCTTCGGTCGTTGAATTGCCTGCAGCATCGGTTACGGTGAAGTGAATGTGGTATTCGCCGGCAGGAGCGTCTGTAGGAATCTGAGGATGCTCGTGAAAGAGAGCTGAGGTCTCGCCTACATATTTCTCGTCTGTATAGGTGAATACATGTTCGTAACCAGCTGCTGTGTTGTGGAATTCCACTTCTATCTTGGCTATTTTGTGAGGAGCCTCGATTTGTGCCTCCAAGTGCATCTTCTGGCCAATTACAGCCTTGTGGCTATCATCCTCGCCCACTTCCTTGAAAGTAATGGTTGGGGCTGTCTTGTCGAGTGCCTTGACTGTAAGGTCGGAAGTGAAGGTAGTGCTCTGACCCAACTTGTCGGTTACGACAAATGTTACAGTATAAGCACCAGGAGCAGCATCGGCAGGGATGTCAAGATGCTCGTGGAAGGTAGTGTTTCTCACACCGATGTATTTGCCCTCGGTATAAGATTGCTTGACGATGGTCTTGTTGCCGTCTTTTGCGGCGATAGTCACGTCAATGCGGGCAATCAAACCATCTGCCACCAAGTTGCCCTCCAAGTGGAGATCCTTGCCGGCGATGGCTTCCTTGGAGTTCTCCTTGCCTACCTCGGCAAGGGCTACAACTGGTTTTGCTACACTCTGCTTTGCATCATCATCATCGCTGCAAGATGACAACACTAAACTAAATACACAAAACAGCACTGAGGCTGCAAAAAATATAATCTTTTTCATTGTTTCTAATCTTTTTTATTTACTTTTATATACTTACAGAAACGCTTTGTTGTACACCAGAAGCGCACTGTTCGTCCATGTTTGTCAAACTGACAGGAGGGCTTCCTTGCCGCTTGGCTATCATTCTTCCAAGAGAACTCCTTATTATTCGAGTTATAATTCGAGGAAGGAATCAGAAGTTCCAGGAAACCATAGCCGAGAAGTTTCTTCCAGGTTCAGGCACTCCCATCAGTCTGTAATAACTGGTGTGGTCGTAGTATCGCTTGCCCAACAAGTTTTCTCCACGAAGGGTTATTTCCAACTGGTTTTCACCAAGTTTGAACTTCTTTCCGATGCTGGCATTCAAGAGCTGGTGCCCCTTGGTCTTCTCCTCGGGAGGAACGATTATATCTTGCGTTCCCACCACTTGCCATTCCAAAGCCACGAATCCCGACTTGGCAGGATTTTGTGCGGGCAATAGATAGCGTAACTCTGCGCGAGCCGACCATGGGGTGGAGAACGGAAGACCATAACCTTTCTTATCTCCACTGAGCTGGCGTGCGTAAAGGTACTCGCCGTCGGCATCCAATTTCAAGTATGGAAGAATCTTCCACGAAACGCTTGCCTCGAAGCCCCATCTCAGTACTTTGGCCTGTGTGTAATAGTAGAGCTGCAAGCCTTCCTTGTACTGAGGCGTAGGATTGAGATAGATATAGTTGGGGAAATAGTTGAGATAAGGAGTCAACTGCATCGAAAGCACACCCTTTTCGCATACGATGCCCGCATCCACCTGATAACTTTCCTCAGGCTTCAGACTGGTGTTGCCTTTCTCATAACGGAAGATATTGTAGTTCACACCGTCCATTCCCAACTCCTTGGCTATCGGCATACGGAAGCTCTTGCCCACATTGAGTTTGAGCACCCAGTCGCCCAGCATCCGATTCACGCCCACCGACCAAGTGAAGCTGTTGTAGCTACGTCTCAGATTGGCGGAACGCTCCATATAAGTGGAATCTCCTTGCTGTACTGTACCTTGCAGCACAGTTCCATCCATGGGAGAATCGGAAGTTGATGCCTTCAACGGTGTCTTGTACCAATCGTGATAGCTGTGAATCCTCACGCTTCCATGGTCGAATCTCGCCCCGGCGGTCAAGCTGAGCTTGTCGCTCAAATTCCACTTGTCCATGGCGAAGACACCAAAGGTCAACTGCTCGAAGTCTGGTAAGATGAATCCCCATCCTCCCTGGCGGTTGCGTTGGTACTCTACGTTGCCCCCTGCCTGCAGGTCGTGTTTGCCCATCTGCTGCATCGCCTTCACGTTGGCGGAGAAGGTTTGCTTCGTAAAACTTCTCTCCAGGGTGTTCGTCGGTATCGGCATGTAGCCATGCGACACTGGTTCGGCAAGTTCGCGCTGTCGGTTGTTTTGGTAGGCGAAATTACCTTCCAGTATGCCATCCGCCCAATTCCAGTCGGTATGATTTGATACCCAGAAGTGGTTGACGGTATGGTAAGGCAAGTCGATGTCGCGACGCGAACTGTCATAATCGATGTCCGACAATCTCACCTCCAAACCGTGAGCATTGGCAAAGAAACCAGCCTTTGCATTCACATCGGCAATGCGAAAAGAGGTGTTCCACCTGTCCCCAGCATATCCGAGCATCAGATTCCCATCCATTTCGCGTCCTGCCGTATTGCGAAGACGCTGGTCCTTGAGCTTAATCCAATAGGAGTAATACTCGATGCTGTCGGCAGGAACCTTGTAGTCGGCGTAATCCATCCATGTGGTATTCGCTTTATACCAGAACTTGCCGTTTCTACCTGTCAGTCGAACCGATGAGCCTATCGACTCATTGTTGGTTCTGCCAAAGAGATTCACCTGTCCGGCAAACTTCTTCAGCGGCATCGTGTTACTCTTCAGATTTATGACACCACCGATGGCATCGGAGCCATAGGTGAGCGAGGCAGGCCCCTTGATGACCTCAGCTTGGTCGATGGCATACTGGTCTATCTCCAGACCATGGTCATCGCCCCATTGCTGTCCCTCATGCTTGATGCCATTTTCTGCCACCAACACACGGTTGAAGCCCAAGCCTCGAATTACAGGCTTCGACTCTCCCGAACCTACATTCATTGCCTGCACACCAGGCAATCGGCTCAGCGTCTGCATCAGCGAACCGCTGAAATTTTCCTCTATGAATTTTTGGTTTGCCCTCACCACATTGAGGGCTGACTTCATCTGTATTTCTTTATTGGAGCTTCCGCTTACTACAACTTCTTTTAGGGATACACCATCCCTCATCATCCGCTTGACACTGTCTGCCTGAGCCGAAATCCTCACCGAATCTTTAGGTAAGGACATAGCCTTGGCACTTGCCGTAAGCGCATGAAACAAGTTGATGAAAAGAGGAAGCACAATATATACCAGCTTCTTATTTTTCATCATAAATCTTTGAAAATCAATCGGCTAAACCGACCATAAGGAAGCTAAATCGCCCGTCAGGATATAGCTATAGCCGATTTTGGTTTTGATTAATCATCAAAAAAACTACAAAGATAGGAATACAGGTGGAGCACGAGTAGAATGTACATCGCCTTGGCGGGTCTTGACAAATGGGCAAGAAATGACAACGGCGATATGAACCATAGCAATAAACACTGCTATGTGAACGATGTTTGGTACCACATATGGCAAACTGTGCAATTGGCAGAGTACGCACTCGTGCATGAAGTTCTGCTCGGCTGTGAGATGTCCATCGTGGTGGATGTGATGCGCACATTCATAACAATAAGATGTAACGGCACTACCCTCCGCCTCCGAGTGGTGGTGGAAAGTGAAGGCGAGCATCATTGGTAGATACACCAACATCAGCAGCCAGGCAAACCGCATTCTTCTATTGTTAATAATACGCATTGTCCCAAACTTTTTATCTCGTTATTAGCATGAGTTTCTTAAGGCGAATGCTCATGTTTCCTAACGTGTGCAAAGATAACACTTGTTTTTCAAAACGCCATCAAACAACTCATGGAATTATCACTTTTTAGCAATTTTTCCGTAGTATCAATAGTCCGTTAAATTTTTCTTCAAAGCAAGGGTATCCTATTGCTCACAGAAGGAGACGCTTACACATGGCATGGGAGATAGGCTGATGCACAGCGAGATATCCTGTGAGTCATGATCTCCTGACCTCCGCTATTTATAGGTTCATGATTGAGGAGTTGCGTTTCCATAAGCCATTGTGGTTTATACTACGAAGGGGCTGTATATGTGTTCTCGTATTTAGAAAACGAGATAGAAACAGGTATTGTGAAATAAACAATGAGAATTTGCCATATACTTTAATGGTGCTGTGCATACAAATATAAGTATGCGAAAAAATGTGTCAGAAATATCAGCAGACGCATAGTTCATTATAAATCAGAGAGTTGATGGCTGATAGATAGCTGTTCGGTCAGGGCTATCTGCCAGCCATCTATCAGTTGTCTACCAGTTATCTATCAGTTCTCCGACGAGAGACATGGCGAAGTATGCTTGCCGCAAATGAATTGTTCTACGATTTTCATAAGTTTTTGTCAAGTATCCTGTCGAGCATTCCTATGTAATAGAAAGGAAGGTTTATTAGTCGGAAAGTTTTACCGTTTGGAGTAGTCACTTCGTCTATACTATATTTGCCTGGCCATATCCTAACGGCGATGCCGGTTGCTTCAGTTGTGTCCATAAACGAATGCAGTGATCGAAGGTGGGCATTGGTGCCCGACTTCACCTCGATAGGTACTATAGTGGCGTTATGCTGCCATACGAAATCAACTTCGGCTGTAGTTCCCTTTTTGTCTCTAACCCAGAAATACTGTTCGTTTCTGTAGTTGCGGTCGAGCACGATGCGTAGTTCTTGGGCTACAATCTGTTCTGCAGCATGTCCTTTCCATACATCAAGCAGCGAGCTGTTCTGTAAGTATTCGGTTTGTATATCAACCGAGAAATTCATTATTCCAGAGTCGAGCCATATCAGTTTGGGTTGTCGTGTAAGTGCAGGTATTGCTGGAGCCTTCACTGTTGTTATTGGATAGTCGAGACTGAGTAGGAATGCGTTTTGCAGCACTTCAAGTGCCTCATGTACCTCCTTACTCGTGTAGTTGCTGCCGCCGAAGCGGTTGAACGTAATGGTCTGTCCAGCCTCTGTCCATCCGTGTGTAAGCAAGTGGCGTATCACGTTCACTTGATTGGCGTTCTTTGCATATTTCTCAACATCCTCGTTGTAACCGTTAAGCAATGATCGGTATATTGGCGAAAGCCTTGAGACATCCTCATTTGTGGCATACTCTACAAGAGCTTCTGGCATACCTCCAACGAGTGTGTACTTGTTGAAAAGGGCTATGAGCATATCGTGGTAGATAGGCGAGACGTTTAGCTGGCGTATCATCTCTGCCAAAGGTTCGTTAGCTGTAGCGTTCAAAAATTCGAGGAACGAACATGGACGTAGCGACATGTATTCCACACGTCCTACCGGAAATGATATGCGTTGCTTTATAAGTGTCTGTAGCCTTGACCCGGCAGCTACGATGTGCAGCCATGGCATTTCTTCATAGAAATAGCGGAGCAGTCCTACGGCTTTAGGTTCGTTTTGTATCTCGTCAATGAACAGCAATGTGCGTTTGCTTTTGTCTGCAACAATCTTTTTTTGCAGACATATATACTGGAATATTTCAGCCACATTGTCTGATATGCCGAATGCCTTGGCATCGCTACTTTGCTCAAGATTCAACTTTATATAGCAGTCGTACTGCTTGCTGAATTCGTCAATAAGAGTAGTCTTTCCAACTTGTCGTGCTCCGCGTAATACAAGAGGTTTCCTGTTCTTACGTTTGCCCCATTCGGTCAAATCTTCGATTAATAGTCTGTGTATCATAATAGTTATATAGTTAATTTGTATTGCAAAGATACAGCTTTTTCCTAAAACATAGGCAAAACCGAAGTAAAACTTTCCTAAAACATAGGCAAAGCCAGACATAAATTTCCCTAAAACATAGGCAAAACCGAAGTAAAACTTTCCTAAAGCATAGGCAACAAGCTGCGAAACTCCCGCACAACTGGAGTGTTGTTCCAGTGCTGCTTTTTGTTGTTCCAGTGCCGCTTTTTGTTGTTCCGGTGCTGCCGGAGTATTGTTCCGGTGCTACCGGAGTATTGTTCCGGTGCTACCGGAGTATTGTTCCGGTGCTACCGGAGTGTTGTTCCGGTGCTACCGGAGTTTTATTCCGGCACTGCCGGAGTTTTATTACAGCAGTGCGGGAATTAGTATTATTAGAAGTTTCCAAACATCATATCATTCACCAGGTAGGTGCATATGTCGTCAAGATCGGGCAGAGAGTCAGCCTTTGTCAATTTGATGTCGCATTTCTTGCAGAAATCACTGGAATGCTGCGTCGAGCATTGAGTCTGTTAGTATCATAAATTTCAGTTTTTGCTTGCAAGTTTAGATAAAATTTCCGAATTATAAGCCAGTTGGGATAAAATGGATATCTCCGAGTGCTCGCTGATAGGCTGGGAGATAGGCTGGGAGATAAGTCGTTTCGGCGCTTATCTGTCAGCCTTTATTCTGTTGATACACAGCGAGATGTGCCGTTGCTGGAAGATATGGCAGATATTTTCACCAACTCGATTTTTGTATAACAATCTGTTGAGAATCCAAACAGCAATAATTCTCCGAAAAGATTTTGCCGTTTGGATTTAATGTTGTAGATTTGCAAATAGAAGTTACGAAAAGAGTGTAATTTATTGGAAATGAGCATTGGGTAATCGCTCATAATAGTAATAGGTTACGAATTAGTTAGTTATCTACTGCATTATTCTTCTGTGCGTTGCGTAACCTTCAAAGAACTCTTCGTATGCAAAAGTAACAATAAAACGGGAGATTTAGAAATGAATCTCCTGATTTTTTCTTCTCACACAAGTTTTTCCGTAAAAGCGATTTTATCCGTCAGCACACCATCGCCCAAAAAGATTTTGAACGAACGTGTGCCGACTGCCGCATAAGCGGAGAAAAGGGCTTTGCCTCACGCCTAAACAATAGTTTAGACTGATGAGACAAGGCCCCTTTCTTTTGTGCTTATGCCAAAGAGGTGCTTTTACGGGGTTTTGACGATTTTTCTTTTTTCGTTGTCCTTTTGAGCCGGAAGCGGAAAGCCGTGTATGACCGCACATTCCATAAATGGAACAAGCCGTCACTCACGGCAGACAAACCGGGAAGAATGATTTTATCCATCCGACCAAACACGTTTGGCCAAACAGATAAAAACATACTTCCTTGCCGATGGTTTGCCCGGTTTCACGCTACCGGCTATGTTCTTTTCTGTTGGGGATGTCTTTTTCACGGATTTCTCTTTTGAAGTTTTCCTGTCTAATCTGCCTCTACTTCCGTTTACCTCCATTTTCGCGCCTTTCAGTGAGCCGCATCAGGCAGTCATTTTCGTGCTGGGTGCAAAGGTAACTCCGGGATTGTACGGGAAAGCAAGGTCAAGCCTCCTGTTTTCTGGAAAAATCTCCAGCCTTTCGGGTAGTATTTTTCCGAAAAATTCTTCTATAATCTGCTGAATAGCTTAAAATGAGCGATTTATAAGTGTTCAACCTCAATAGAGGTAATGATTTGGCAATAGTCACAACTTCTGCAATATGCATATGTTTGCTTTGCCTAACAACTCTTTACAGTTGCAAAAATACAAAATAAAAATGAAACCACACTATGTTGGTGCAAAAAAACAATAGTCATAAAACAAAGATTAACTTCGCCTTATGACTATTGTTGTCCACATTAAACTTATTTATCATTTAATTGGTTCCGCATGCACATAGTATTCACTGTTTATAGGGTCTTCCCCGTCAGTTTTAAGTATCAGTACCATGCGAGAATGTTTTGTACGCCAATATGCTTTAATATCAGCATCTTCGGGTAGTGCCTTAAACGTTTTACACAGCGAAGCCTTTTCTGTTTCTTTTATAGTACTATGTGCTTCATAGTACTGGTCCATAATCTTCAACAGACCTTCTCTTTCACGTTCAAGCACGCCTAACATATATTCCTTGTCGTTTTTGTCTTTTGCTCCTTTCAGTACAATACGTAACTCTGCATACGGTTTTGTAATGTCTTCTTTGTAGGCAGTAGGTGGAGTTAGGATAAACTCACGGCTCTTGTCCAGCAAGCAATATTCTGTTAGTTCGGGGTTCTTGGAATTATACCTTACGTTATCCCAATCGTAACCAAAGAATCCATCATTCACCAAATAGAGCCTCTTTCGGGCTTGATAGACAATACGGCCATCTTTATAGCCATTGGCATAGACAATAGTATTGTCATGAGGCGTGAAGAAGTATGTGCTCCACCAATAGGAAGTATTCAAACAGTTTGTCTTACGTTCCATGATTCCAAAGCTATCTGGCATATCACGACAATCACTCGTCCAAGTAATTGAATCGTAGTAGTTGTAATAGGCATTATCTGAAGAGTTGAAACCATATTCATCGGTAAGCTCAAATGTTACAAGGCAGAAGGTCTGAAACACAGGGTCTGTGTTGTCTTTGTCGTCTTCTGCATAGTATGCCTTAATCTTAAACTTGCAGTTGTCGGGAACAGAACGGTCAATATCCGTATCATACGTGTAACTTTTCTTCATCATTTCCAAATCGGTTTCGGTCATGCGTTTATATACAATCATGCCATATATAGACTTGTAACCATTGCTGCCATCACTCGTCGCTCCCAATTTTTGTATGGTGTACATTAAGGTCTTGCCATTCGACTCGTCAAGCTTAAGAATCTGCATGTATCTGCTGTCTGTTGTCTGCTTGTTGCTGCCAAACAGTATGAAGCCTTTGTCCATGTCATAAGTCCATGATACACGACTGAAACAAAAGGCTGGCAAGGCATCACTATAAAAATAACTAAAAGCTTGCTGTGATGTCTCAAACCAAAAGTGTGTAGGGCTGCCACCAAATCTGTCTTTCCAAAATTCCTCCTTGCTCAACTTTCCGTTTTCCTGTACCTCATAAGTGGCAATACTCTCCCAACCATAGCCCTTGACCTTACTCTGTATTTCTTCTGCTGCTATTGGCTTTCTCCCTTTTAGCACACAGCACCCCTCATCATTAACAGTATAGGTTTGGTTGAATAGATTCATATCCAACTTACATTGCTCAACACTCAATTCCTCAGACTTATCGCAACTGCCAAATACAACAGTGCAAGCTACGATGAGTGCTATTAACCAAAACTTCTTAGTCATAATAATCCAAATTTAAAGATTTTACATATAGACAGATTACGGATTTTCAGTGTTTCAAATTCTGCTGTCCAAGATAACTGAGTGCAAAAATACAAAAGTATCAACGTAATAGTGCATTTTTTTATTTTTTATAACACTCAAAACATACTTTTGTGCAAATAAAGGAAGAATAAACTACACCTGACAAATCTATTTACATATTTCTATGCACTGCCTACAGTTGGTACACCTGTCTCTTATACACATCTGACGCTGCCGACGATACTCCTTGT
>ERZ1027060.285-NODE-285-length-19014-cov-5.017986_pt1 | contig 19014 bp, 14 predicted proteins | sample MGYA00519424_ERZ1027060 | MGnify/ENA primary metagenome ERZ1027060 (study PRJEB26926, sample SAMN06164500) | human gut metagenome | biome: ENVO:00009003; feature: ENVO:2100002; material: ENVO:00002003 | host: Homo sapiens | place: USA | collected 2012 ... | reverse complement strand
GAGATTAGCGAGTGTCTCGTGGGCTCGGAGATGTGTATAAGAGACAGGTGCAGCGTGGCCACATACCCGAAGGGAAACTCGGCGGCCGTACCCGTCTGATCGACGGCCACGGTGATTCCGCCCGTCTCGTCCTCCAGAACGATGGATTTGTAGAACTCCCCGTAGCGGTCGTTCGCGGTGATGAACCCGCGGACGGTAATCTCGCGGGTCACCAGCCGGCTCTCGGCCCCGTCGCACAGGGATTTGAGGTAGGCAATCGTGTGCCGCACGGGCTGCTCCTCCCGGGGGCGTGGCTCCGTGGCCCGGTTGCACCCCGCCGCGGCGAGCATACCGGCTGCCGCCAGCACCCCGACCGCTCTTCGGACGGACGCCCCGCTCCTTGCGGCCTTACGGCATCGGTCGGCAGTCGTTTTCATCGCGCAGCTTGAGTATGTACTCCTTTCCGTCGAGCTGGAGAATCCCCGTGAGCGCAACCGCCCCTATCGGAACCTCCTCTTCGGCGAAGTCGGCATAGGTGCGCACATAGGTGCGTATCTCCCGACCTTCGGCATCGGTGAAGCGCTTGTATCCGGCCCATTGCGACGGGGTGAGCTCTTCGGGCTCGTAGCGCAACCCCTCGATCCGCACCAGCGTGCCGCACATGCGGGGCTCCAGCCCGCCGATCGTCCGCAGCGCCGGCTCCGGCTCCTTCACCTCGCCGCCGCAGCGGGCCAATACCCGGTCGAGCGCCGCCTGCGAGCCGATGTAGTCGGTGGCGTAGCCGCTCCCGGGCGCGGGCATCCGCCCCGCCTGGAGCACCCCGCGGCTCTCGCCGACGGCCAGCTGCCTGAGGCGCAGCACGACGCGGCAGCCCCGCGGATAGTCGTTGTGCAGGTGGTCCGTCCCGGTCATGATCTCGATCGCCGCGCCCTGCTCCTCGATGCAGAGCGAGCGGTAGAAGTTGCCCCGTGTGTCGTCGGATGTAACCACGCCCTCGACGACGATGTCTCCCGTCACCTCGAACGTCTCTCCGGCATACCGCTCCCGCAGGGCGGCGATGTGCTCGGTCGGCGTCCACGGCGCCTGCTCCGCCCCGGGCTGCCCGAAGCGGGAGTCGTAGCAGCCGGCCGCAGCCGCAGCCGCAGCGACGATCCCGAGCCACCGCATCCGCCGCCTCATTCCTCGATGCGCGAATCCTTCAGTCCGAGGAAATAGAGTATTCCGTCGAGTCCGATCGTCGAGATCGACTGCCGGGCCGTGGCCTTGACCTTGGGTTTGGCGTGGAAGGCGATTCCGAGACCTGCGAGGTTGAGCATCGGCAGGTCGTTCGCCCCGTCGCCGACAGCCACCGACTGCGCGATGTTGATCGCCTCGAACTGGCAGAGCAGGCGGAGGAGTTCGGCCTTGCGACGCCCGTCCACGATCTCGCCGACGTAGCGTCCGGTGAGCTTGCCCTCCTCGATCTCGAGCTCGTTGGCGTAGACGTAGTCGAACCCGTATTTCTGGCGGAGGTAGTTCCCGAAGTAGGTGAAGCCGCCGGAGAGGATCGCCGTCTTGTATCCCACGCGCTTGAGCACGGTCATCATGCGTTCGAGTCCCTCGGTGATGGGCAGCGAGCGTGCGATCTCCTCCATGACCGAGACGTCGAGTCCGCGCAGGAGTCCGACCCGCCGGGTGAAGCTCTCGCGGAAGTCGATCTCGCCGCGCATGGCGCTGGCCGTGATCTCGCGCACCTGCGGCCCGACGCCGGCCCGTTCGGCCAGCTCGTCGATCACCTCCGTCTCGATGAGCGTCGAATCCATGTCGAAGCAGATCAGGCGCCGGCTGCGGCGGTAGATGTCGTCCTTCTGGAAGGAGACGTCGAGCCCCTGGTCCGAGAGGTTCATGAACCCCTCCTGCATCGTACTGCGCTCCTCGTCGGTGAGCGACCCGCGCACCGAGAGCTCGATGCACGAGCGGGCCCGGCGGTCCTCCTCGCGCAGGGGCACGCGGCCCGTCAGGCGCTTGATGGCGTCGATGTTCAGCCCGTGTTCGGCCACGACCTTCGTCACCTCGGCGATGTGGCGTGCGGTCACCGTGCGTCCGAGCAGGGTGATGATGTAGCGGTTCTTGCCCTGGCGGCTGACCCAGTCTTCGTACTGCTCGGCCGAGATGGGGGTGAAGCGGATCATCACACCCAGCTCCGAAGCCTTGAAGAGCAGCTCCTTCATGATGTTTCCCGACTTGTCGGGGGTCGTGCGTATGAGGATTCCGAGCGTGAGCGACTGGTGGATGTTGGCCTGTCCGATGTCGAGGATCGAGGCGTCGTATCGTGCGAGGATCTCGGTCAGCGAGGAGGTCATTCCGGGCTTGTCCGCACCGGAGATGTTGATCTGTATGATCTCTACTTGGTTCAGCGGCTGCATGGTGCTCATTTCGTTTAAATGTCGTAAAATATGGACAAAGTTAATAAAATCTCCATTTTTTGGCTATTTTTGCCGAGTAAACCGTATGTGAAACGAACATGAATTTGCTGACCGTCCTGTTTTCGCCGCTCCTTGCGGCTGCCGATGAGGCTGCTCCGCTGATGGTTCCCGACAGCGTCCAGAAGGCCAACTTCGCCGAAGCCGTGCGCCGGCTGGCCAACCTGGATATCGATTCGCTGTTGCGCAGCCTGCTCTCGGAGTCGATCTGGATCGTGGTGAAGATCCTCATCGCGCTGGCCATCTATTTCATCGGGCGCTGGATCGTCCACCGGCTGATCCGCTTCCTCGATGCGATCTGCGAGCGGCGGCAGGTCGATATATCGCTGCGTTCGTTCCTGCGCAATACGGTCCGCGTGGTCTTCATGCTGCTGCTGGTGCTCATCGTGGTCTCGACTTTGGGTGTCAATGTCACGTCGCTCATCGCCGTATTCTCGGCCGCCACGCTGGCCATCGGTATGGCCCTGAGCGGCACGGCGCAGAACTTCGCCGGCGGGGTGATGATCCTGCTGATGAAGCCCTACCGCGTGGGCGACTACATCTCGGCCCAGGGCCAGTCGGGCACGGTGCGCGAGATCAAGCTCTTCTCGACGGTCATCACCACGGTGGACAACCAGACGATCTACATCCCCAACAACTCGATCGCCACGGCCATCATCGACAACTACTCGACGGCCGACCTGCGGCGTGTGGACTGGACGGTCGGCATCTCCTACGGCGATGACGTCGATGCGGCGCGGCAGGCCATCCTGGCGATGTTCTCCGCCGATGCGCGCATCCTGCGCGAACCCGAGGCTCCGGCTTCGGCCGTGGTGTGGGTCGGAGCGCTCGCCGACAGTTCGGTGAACCTCACCGTCCGCGCATGGACGCGCAATGCGGACTATTGGAACGTCTATTTCGAATACAACGAACGCTTCTACAAGGAGCTTCCCGCCGCGGGCATCAACTTCCCGTTCCCGCAGATGGACGTCCACTTGAAGAAGGAGTAACCATTAACCCAAAGATATTTTTACAGACTATGGAACTGAGAGAGATTCTTGCGATTTCGGGACAGCCCGGGCTTTATAAATACGTGGCGCAATCGACGCGCGGCGTGATCGTCGAGTCGTTGATCGACGGCCGCCGGATGAACGCCTCGGCCACGGCCAAGGTGAGCGCGCTGTCCGAGATTTCGATGTTCACCGAGGGCGACGACATCGCCATGGCCGACGTCTTCACGCGCATCTACGCCCACACGGGCGGCAAGGAGGCCATCGACCCGAAGGAGACGCCCGAGCACCTGAAGGCCTACTTCGCCGAGGTGCTTCCGGAGTACGACCGCGACCGCGTCCATGTTTCCGACATGAAGAAGTGCTTCTCGTGGTACAACATCCTGGTGCGTGCCGGCTTCACGGAGTTCAAGACCGCACCGGACGAGGCCTCCGACGAGGCTCCTGCCGAGGCCTGATCCGCCGTGTCCGGTCCGCTGCCGGCAGGCGATACCTTCCCGACCCTTGCGGGGGCCGGGATTTTTTTTGCCTTCCGAGACCGCTCCGGAGTCCGTTTTCCGGCGAATTGTACTATTTTTGCGGAACAGGAACAAAACATCATGTCGATTATGGATCGGAAGACGAAAGTGCTGGCTCTGGTAGCCCACGACAACATGAAACGCGACCTGGCCGAATGGGTCGAATGGAATTGTGCGAAATTGAGCGCACACCATCTGGTGTGCACCGGGACGACGGGCAAGATGGTCGAGCGGACGCTGCGCGACCACCGGGGGGAGCACGATCTGAACACGCTGCCGCATCCCGAACTCCAGATCACGCTGCTCAAGTCGGGCCCGCTGGGCGGTGACCAGCAGCTGGGTTCGCTCATCGCCGACGGACGCATCGACGCGCTGATCTTTTTCTGGGACCCGATGTCGGCGCAGCCCCACGACGTTGATGTCAAGGCCCTCCTGCGCCTGGCGACGCTCTATAACGTGCCGACGGCCGTCAATCGTTCGACGGCCGACTTCCTGATCTCCTCGCCCCTTTTCGAAGACGAGGCCTACAAACCCGTCGTGAAGGACTATAAGGCCTACATCGAACGGGTGCTGAAGTAACGGCCGCATGGCGGGGCCGACGCCCGGGCTTCCGGGCTCCCGCAAGACGAAACGGCACCGTGCAGCTGCACGGTGCCGTTTCGTCTTTGTATCGCGTTTCGGGTTACAGATCGTGCGAGAGGGGAGCGGGCACCGCCTCCGAGAGGTCGTATCCTCTCCAGCGCTCGGCCACGTAGTCGAGTGTGGCGAAAAGTTCGTCGATGTCGAGCGACGTGACCAGCTTCAGCCGAGTCTCCCTGAAATTCGGCAACCCCTTGAAGTAGTTGGTCAGATGACGCCGCATCTCGAGAATGCCGACATGCTCTCCTTTGATCTCCAGCGATTTGCGCAGATGCTCCTTGGCGATCTCCACCCGTTCGACGACCGACGGCTGGGGCATCACCTCGCCCGTCGCGAGGTAGTGCTTCACCTCGCGGAAGATCCACGGCCGGCCGTAGGTCGCGCGGCCGATCATCACGCCGTCCACACCGTACCGGTCGAACATCTCTTTGGCCTTGGGCCCCGAATCGACGTCGCCGTTGCCGATGATCGGGATCCGGATCTGCGGGTTGTTCTTCACGCGCCCGATCAGGGTCCAGTCCGCTTCGCCGCGGTACATCTGGGCCCGCGTGCGGCCGTGGATCGTGAGCGCGGCGATGCCGACATCCTGCAGGCGGAGCGCAATCTCCTCGATGTTCTTCGACTCCTCGTCCCAGCCCAGCCGGGTCTTCACCGTCACGGGTTTCTTCACGGCGCGGACGATCTGCCGCGTCATCTCGACCATCAGCGGTACGTCGCGCATCATCCCCGACCCGGCCCCGCGTCCGGCGATCTTCTTCACCGGGCAGCCGAAGTTGATGTCGATGATGTCCGGTCCGGCGGCTTCGGCCATCCGGGCGGCCTCGACCATCGGCTCGATCAGGTGCCCGTAGATCTGTATGCCGACGGGCCGTTCCGCATCGTCGATCTCGAGTTTCTTGAGCGACTTCGCGGCGTCGCGTATGAGTCCGTCCGAAGAGATGAATTCGGTGTATACCACGTCGGCCCCGAACCGTTTGCACATGTAGCGGAACGAGGGGTCCGTGACGTCCTCCATGGGGGCGAGCAGCAGGGGCTTTTCGCCCAGGTCGATATCTGCGATTTTCATAGGGCAGGGTAGTGTGCGCCTTGATGCGCGGGGCAAAGATACGCAAAAAAACGCCACGCACCGCATTCCGCCTCCTTTGCCTTCTCCCTCCGGGTTCCGCCAGACCGCGTTCCCGCCCTTCGTTCCGTCTGCCCGGCTCCTCGATTCCTGCCGCCCCGTTCTCAGCCCGCCGCTCCGTGTTTTCGGCCTTCCGTCAGTCCGTACTTCCTGTTTCCTCCCTGCCCGGCCTTGCCGCCAGCCTCTCCCCGGCCCCCTCCGGCCGTGTGGAAAACGGGAAAACGAAGGCGGAGGGTCCGAAGACCCTCCGCCGTTTCCCGTGTTTGCCGCTGCCTGCGGCCCGTTATTCGATCCGGAGCGTAAACTCACGGGTCTGGGGCGGGGTGCAGACGTGGTCGTCGCAGCTCTGCCAGCCCACCGTGCAGGTGGCCGTTCCCGTGCCGTTGCCCTTGACGGGCAGCGTCAGCGTCACCTCGTTCTCGTAGACGGTCGTTCCGGCCGATCCCGACTGCTGCGGGGCCGGGGCGATCAGTTCGCCGGCCGTGCATCCCTCGGGCAGCGAAGCCTCCACCGTCAGCGGAATGTAGGGATCCGATGCCCCTACCTGCCGGTATACGTGGAATCCGGGGTGGATGCGCATGCGCACCTCGATGGCACGGCTGTCGCCCTGGCCGACCATCCGGGCCGCCACGGCCACCGGTTCGGCCTGCGAGGTCTCGCCCAGCTCGGCCTGCTTGCGCTCGGCCTCGGCCGAAGCCTCCTTCTCGGCCTTCTCGCGGGCGTGGTAGTCGTTTCCGGGCAGCGAGGCCGGTCCGTCCACCATGAAGAACCATCCGCCGGACTCGGTGAAGAAGATCTTGTCGCGATACGTGTCGAGCCACTGGCGCCACTCCTCGGGCCGTGTGAACGTACAGAGCGTGTAGCGCCGCAGCACCCGCTCGGCCCGCTCGACCTCCTGGCCCTGCTCGAGGCACGATACGGCCTTCTCGAGCAGGCGGATGTCGTTGTTTGCGATACCCCAGGCCTTGCAGTCCTCATCCACGGTCATCACGTACATTCCCTCGCCGCCGTAGAAGTAGTCGCGGTTCTCGGCATAGTATTTCGGATAGGCCTCCAGGTCGGTGCCCAGCACCTCGAAAGCCTCCTTTTCGTACCGCTTCAGATACTCCTCGAGCGTCATCGGACGCTGGGGCTTGAAGTTGAGGTAGTAGTTCTCCTCGTCCGAGAGCTTCTCTCCGCGAGCCTTCTTGGCACGTGCCGCAGCCTGCTTCTCGGCCCCCTCGCGGTTGGCCTCCTCGGTCCAGCCGACGCGCTCCTCGTAGGGCTCCATCGAGGCCAGGTAGGTCAGCTCGCGCAGGTATTCGCGTGTGGCGATCCGGTCGTTGTACTTGCGCACGAGCATGCCCTTGCCCTTGAAGCGGGCGATGTAGCAGATGGCATTGGCCAGCACGGCCTTGGCCTCTTCGGTCAGGTAGGCGGGCGATGCGGCGAATCCCCACGTAAGGAAGTTGCCGTGGCGGCCGATGGCCACCGCGTCGAGCGTCTTGGCGCACACGCCGCTCGAGATGTACTCGGCGTCGGGCGAGTCGGTGTATCCCCACGGGCGCGAAACCATGCCGATCGGGAACCCTTCGTCCGTCTTGTAGCCCTTGGTCTGCACGCGCCACATCATGATCGAGTCGGGCATCGGCCCGTCGTAATAATAGGTGTAGTGGAAGGCATCTTCGGGCGTCGGACACTTCTCGAGGGTCAGCTTCGTCCGGAAGGGACCCTTGAAGATCGGGTGGTCCTCGACCATGTGGTGGGCTTGTGCGTCGAGGCAGAGACAGTACCAGTCGTTCTTCGAGCCGATGGCGCGACCCACATCCTCACCGACCGAGCCGATCGTCACGGCTGCGCAGTCGAAATCCTCGGGCAGAAGCTGCGCCCGCACGTAGCGTACGATGTTGCCCTCGGCGTCGGTTTCACGCACGGCAGGCTTTACGGCCGGGATCTTGCCGTCGAACACCGTCACGTCGTAGCCCTCCGACAGCTCGGGTTTGTATGCCGAGCCCTCGATGACGGCCACCGAGTCGAACCGTTCGCGGAGAAACTCCCCGAACGCCTCCATGCGTTCCTTCACCGATGCCGCGTGCTCCTCGGGTGTTTTCTTCTGGAGGAAGGACTCGTAGTCGGGGTTTCCCCCGACGTAGAGTACCTTGAGCTCGGCCTTCCCCTCCGCATTGAGCCCTCCGGATGCGCATCCGGCCAGGAGTGCGCATCCGAGCAGTATGGTCAGTCGTTTCATCTTGCTTCGTATCAATAGGTATTCTGTTTAAGTTCACCCTTCGAGCGGTCGATGTCCACCGTCGGGATCGGGAGCGCATAGTGGCGCGACCCGGGTTCGAGCGTGTAGGTCTTGGCGGGTTCGCCGTCGAGTACCGACGAGGTCGTGTAGGGATAGAATTCGCGCGTTACGGTGATGTCGTCTGCCGGGTCGTCGTTGGCGTTCAGACGTTTCATGTCGTACCAGCGGCTCACGAAGGCCAGCTCGCGGCGGCGTTCGCGGAGGATTTTCTGCAGGGCGTCGGCCTGCGACGAGGCGGTCAGCTCGGTGTATGCCTCGGCTTTGATGCGGGCCTTGCGCAGCGGCACGAGCGTCTGCATGGCGCCCTGCCAGTCTCCCTGACGGGCCTGGACCTCGGCCTTGATGAGGAGCATCTCCGCAACGGTCGGGCCCGAGATGAGGTTGTCGAAGTAGAACTGGCAGTATCCCGGGTAGCGGAACGCCGGGTCGGTCTGGCAGTAGCGAAGCGAGAAGTCCTCGACGACGAAGTACTCGTAGCGCAGGTCGTTCATCGGGTCGCCTCCGGGGACATCGGCCTCATAGGTTGCGAGCAGATCCTCGCTGGGAATGTACCACCACGAAGCGTAGGAGCACGTGCGGGCGAAGAGCAGGTCCTCCCACTCGAAGAGCTCCGGATATCCGTTCGTTCCGTAGAACTGGAGTTTCGTGTAGGGGTACTTCACCGTCACTATCTCCTTGTTCGTCGAGGCGTTGATCTCGTACTCGTCGTCGTTGGCGCTGTACGACATCGAGGTGTTGAAGTCCTTGAGCGTGTTGTACTCCGCGAGTACGGCCTCCACCTGTGCCTTGGCGTTATCCAGATCGCCGCGGTAGAGGTAGTAGCGTGCCGCGAAGGCGTGTACGGCGGCCGTCGTGCCGCGCCATACGCGGCGCTTGCCCTGTTCGACGAGCGGCGTGGTGATCTTCAGCGCCTCCTGCAGGTCGTTGTCGATGAACGACCACGTGTCGGCCAGCGAGGCGCGGGCGATGCCCTCCTCGAACGAGATGGTCTGCTTGAGCGGCAGTCCGAGTTCCGAGCCGTTGCTGCCGTCGTAGTAGAGCGTGTAGGCCACGGCCAGCTGGAACATCGAGTATGCGCGCAGGAAGTGGGCCTCGGCCTTGAGATTGGCCTTCGTCTCGGCGTCGCCCGACACCTCGTCGATGTACGCGAGCACCAGGTTGGCGTAGTAGATCTTGCTGTACTCGCCGTCCCAGAGCAGGCGGCTGGTTCCCGTGCCTTGGTCGCTCCAGAGGATGTACTCCAGGTTCGAGGGGTTCATGCCGCCGTCCTGATAGTCGTGTATGTCGGTCGTGAGGCCGAAGTCATCGCAGGCGAGGGCCGTGTGGTTGTACTCGGAGTAGAACCGCGAGTAGCTGCCGAGCAGCGCATCGAGCTGTTCGGCCGTTTCGATCGTTTTCTGGGTGTTCTTCGAGGGATCGACATCGAGGAAGTCGTCGCAGGCGACCAGGCCCGAGGCGGCCGCGGCGAGGAGCGTGAGGTATGCTGTTTTCTTCAGATTCATGGTCTCAACAGTTTAGAATTTGCACTTGATTCCGAACGTATACGACGCCTGCAGGCGGATCGTCCCCTTTGCGAATTCGGGGTCCTCGCCGTATCCGTTGAAGTAGATGTTGAACGGGTTGTTGCACTGCGCATATACCTGCAGCGACTTCATGCCGATCTTCGCGACGACCTTCTTGGGAAGGTTGTATCCCACGCTGAACTCCTGCAGGCGGATGTGCGAGGCACTCTCGCTCAGGTAGGACATGTAGGGATAGAAGCGGTCCCAGAAGTAGTAGCGGGTCTCGATCTCGTTCTGCGGCAGGGGGATTATTTTGTTCGGGTCGCAGTTCTTCACCTCCGAGTACTTGTCGTTGGGCACGGCGCGTCCCGATACGGAGGGGTAGTTGAAGCTCTCGCGGAGGAACTTGTGCCCGAACTTGCCGGTCACGATCATCGAGATGTCGAAGTCGTAGACGCGGAACGAGGTCGAGAAGGACATGTTCCACGGTGCTACGGTCGTACCCATTGCGTAGGAGCAGTCCATCGGGTCGCCCGTGGGCCACGTTGCGAAGGTCTCGTAGAGGCCGCTCTTGTGGAGGATCGTCGGCTGCCAGTCGGGCGACGAGGCGGTGCCCACGTTCTGCAGACCGCCGTACTTGTAGGTCCAGAGCGTGTTCATGTCGTAGCCTTCCATCCATGCGGTGCTGCCGCCGACATAGACCAGGTCGTAGGCGTTCGTGGGTTTGACCTGCAGGCTCTTGATGCGGTTCTTGTTGTAGGAGAGCGTCAGCACGCCGTTCCACGTCACGTTGGGCGAGATGCGGAGCGTCGAACCCACCTCCATCTCGAAACCGCGGTTGAGGATCTCGCCGTTGTTCAGGCGCATCGAGGTGGTTCCCTGCACGGCCGAGAGCGTAACGTCGGCGATCAGGTCCTCCGAGTGCTTGCTGTATACGTCGAACTTACCGTAGAGCTTGCCTTTGAAGAGGTTGAAGTCCACGCCGATGTCCCACGTTCAGGTGCGCTCCCAGCGCAGCGTGGGGTTGCCGTAGCTCGACATCGATCCGGTGAGCTCGCCGGTCACCGTGTTGGGCGACGAGCTGATGTTCACCAGCGGCTTGAAGGTGGTCGATTTGTCCACGTTTCCGTTGTATCCGTAGGTGAAGCGCAGGGCCAGGCCGTCGATCCAGTCCACCTGCTGCATGAATGCCTCGTTGGCGATCTGCCAGCTGGCGCCCACCGACCAGAACGGGGCGTAGCGGTAGGCCGGGTCGTCGGTGATGAGGTTCGAGGCATCGGTACGCACGCTTCCCGACACGGTGTATCGGCTGTCGTAGGTGTACGATGCGTTGCCGAAGGCCGAGAAGTAGCGGTCCGTGGTGTACGAGAACGAGTTCTGGTAGCTCATCGTGAGGTTGTTGCCCTGCCAGTCCGTGAGCTGGTAAACGCCCGTTCCGCCGATGCCGTTGGGGAAGTTGCCGACGCTGAGCGTCTCGTCGTTGTATCCGTAGGTGCGGGGATACCCGAACGACTGGTAGCGGCGGTCGATCGTCTCGATACCGGCGACTATGGCCACGGCGTGCTTTTCAGCGAACGTGTGGTTGAAGTTCAGCTGGTTGCGGATCGTGAGCACGTCGTAGCGGGTGCGGCTCTGGTCGAGGAACCCTCCGGTGGGGAGGTTGGCCGTCACCTCGTCGGTCTCCTTGTTCCACGAGGCGGCGCTGTTCACGCCGTAGCGTACCGTGTAGGTATTCTCGTTGTAGTAGTTGTGCGTGTCGGACTCGATCATCTCATACTGGATGCGCGAGTCGAAGGTCAGCCCCTTCCAGAGCTTGAAGGTCAGGCCGGCCTGTACGCGGGCGTTGGCCGACGTCGAGGTCAGCTCGCGGTTGTTCATCTCCTGCAGGGGGTTCCAGCTCCAGTCCTCATAGGGGAATTTGCCCTCGGGGACCTGGCGCTTCACGTAGTTGAGATTCACGCCGTACGAGTAGGGGATGTAGTCGCCGTTCTCGTCCACGAGCATCTCGTAGGGCGAGAGTCCGGGCAGGCCGTATCCGCTGTTGTCATTTTTAGTATAGGTGTAGGCGCCGTTGAAGTTGAAGTCGAGCCACTTGAACACATGGGTCCGGTTGCGGAAATTGACCATGTATTTGGTGCTGTTCTGCTTCTTGTAGTGCTGCCGGTCGTTCTGGTAGAGGGCCGAGAGGGTGTTCGACGACCGGTCGGTGGCGATGTTCACGGCGACGTTCTCCTGGTGCACGATCGGGTTCTGGAGCAGGTATTTCTTGATCTGTCCGTAGTTGTTCTTGGTGCGGAGCTCGTCGATGGCGGCATTCATCTCGGCATCGGAGAGGTGCCCGAGGCGGTTTTCGTTCAGCAGCTCATAGACCTTGCTGCCGCCGCCGCTGTAGTCGTTTTCCTGGGGATACCACGTGGTCGAGTCCCAGCGCGTGAATCCGTAGATCTCGTAGTCGATGACGTCGTTCACCGAGGCCTGCGAGAGCGTGTAGTCGAGGTCGAGTTTGGGTGAAACCTTGAAGAAACCCGAGTAATCAACCGTTACCGAGGCTTTCCCCCCCCCCTCGGATCGGGCGTTCTTGGTCGTTACGACGATCACGCCGTTGGCCGACTTGGCACCCCAGATCGAGGCTGCCGCAGCATCCTTCAGCACGGTGACGCTCTCCACGTCGTTGGGGTTGATCGACTCGAAGCCGCCCTCGATGGCGAATCCGTCCACAACGAGCAGCGGCTCGGTGGCCGACGTCGAGAGGCTCGAACGTCCGCGGATCTCGAACACGGGATTTCCGTATGCGTCCTGCGTACCCACCAGACCTGCCGCCGAACCGATCAGACGGCTGGCGATCGAACCGGAGGGTTTTTCGAGCTGGGCCTTGTCGATGATGTCGAACGAACCCGTGGCGCGCTCCTTCGAGATGGTCTGGTAACCCGTCACGACCACGTCATCGAGCTGGTGTGCCGATTCGCGGAGTTCGATTTCGATGCGTGTGCGGGGACCGACCTGGATCTCCTGTTCGTCGTACCCGAGGTACTTGAACACGAGGATGTCCGAATCCGACGCTTCGATCCGGAACGAGCCGTCCGAATTGGTGATCGCACCGTTCGTACCGCCCTTGACGGTAACGGTGGCGCCAACCACGGGTACGCCGTTCGTGTCTGCCACGACGCCGGTGACCCATCTCTGTTGCGCTGAAACCTGGAACGCCATGAGGCATATGAGCCAGGCGAGGTAGAGTTTCTTCATGCTGATTGTTTTTAGTTAGGATTGTTTGTTAATACAAGGTCTGTGGAAACATACCTTCTGTCACGAAGGCAGAACGAGCGCCCGACATCGTGCAGGCCGTCGCTCTAATTTTTTGATCGAATCTTTTGTTTTGTGTGTTAAAAATGTCTATAATTGCGGCTGAAAATTCTACTTTTTCGCCGAAAAATATGTAATTTTGGACAAAGTTCCAAATGCTTTGATAATGTTTGAACATTTTTTTTAATTGAGTTATAAACATTAACCAAAACAAGGTTTTTTATGAAAAAGTTTACTGCAATTTCTGCCGCATCGCTTCTTCTGGTAGCCTGCGGCGAATCGCGTCCGACCTACCTGCTTTCGGGTACGGTCGATACGCTGTACAACGGAGCGACCGTATCGCTCCTCTACGGTGAGAAGAGCGACAGCACGGTCGTCTCGCAGGGGGCCTTCTCGTTCGAGGGCGAGATCGACTCGCCCGTTCTGGCGCGTGTCCTCATCTCGCAGGGCGACAACCGCACGGGCGGCATGGTCGTACTCGAGGCCGGATCGCCCGTCCTGACCCTTACCGAGGAGGGCTACCGCTGCTCGGGTACGCCGCTCAACGAGACCTTCAACGGCTACAACGCTTCGTCCGAGGAGCTCTACAAAACCTACCGCGAAGCCTATACCTCGCTGCGTGAGCAGGGTCTCAAGGACGAGGAGTTCCGCGCTGCCCTCGAGCAGGCCGGCGAAACCTTCTCCGCGGGTTCGCGCAAGCTCAACGAGGAGTTCTTTGCCGCCAACAAGGACAATGTGCTGGGTTCGGTCGTAATCACCCGCCTGGCCGACGACAAGTCGCAGTTCGACTCGCTCTACAACGTGGCCGGCGAGGCCGTGCGCAACGCTGCGAGCGTACAGCAGGAGAAGGCCCGCTACGAGAACCTCGAGAAGACCTCCGAGGGCAAGATGTTCACCGACTTCACGATCGAGAAGGGCAGCGCCGAAGGTACCCCCGTATCGCTCTCCGACTATGTGGGCAAGGGCAAGTACGTGCTCGTCGATTTCTGGGCTTCGTGGTGCGGCCCCTGCCGTGGCGAGATGCCCAATCTGGCCGAGGTATACAAGAAGTACAAGGGTGACCGCTTCGAGATCGTGGGCGTAGCCGTCTGGGATGAGCGCGCCGACACCGAGAAGGCCCTCGAGAGCCTGCCGATCACGTGGCCCGTGATCTTCGATGCCGGACAGCTGCCGACCGACCTCTACGGTATCAACGGCATTCCGCAGATCATCCTCTTCGGCCCCGACGGCACGATCGTGGCACGCGACCTGCGCGGCGAGGCGATCGGCGAGAAGGTCGGCGAGTGCCTGGCCAAATAGTCCGCCGCAGCCTCCTTCAGCCGTCCTCCCGTTTCCCGTCCTGCCCGCCCGTTTCCCGTCCTTCAGCCTGTCCGCCCGTTCCTGTCCTGTCCGCCCGTTCCTGTCCTGCCGCCCGTTCCTGTCCTGCCCGTCCGTTTCCCGTCCTTCAACCTGTCCGCCCGTTCCTGTCATGCCACCCGTCCCGCTTTCTGTCCGCCGTGCACCCGGCATGGCTCCTGCGCCCTCTTCGCGGGACACCCCTCCGCTCTGCCGCTCTCCGATCCTCCGCCCGGTTCCGGAACAGACCCTCTGTTGAAAAAAAACGTCCCTGCGGAGGAGGAAAAACCCCGGAAAAAATTCGTATATTTGCTCCTTGAATGGATATGGCTACCTGTTTTCCGGCGTGCGGCGGCCGACCCGTGAGGGCCGCCGACGGTTTTCGTCGTGTTTCTGCCGCACCCGGATCCAGCCCGTCTAAAACTCCGCGCCGCCTATGTTGAGTGCCTTGTACTACATCTTCCTGGTGCTGCTGTGCACCTTTTTCATGATCTTGTCGGCCGTTGCGCTGGTCGTCTGCTATCCCTTCGACCGGGGCCGCCGCGTCGTGCACGAACTCTCGCGCATCCTCGTGCGGATCTTCTTCGCCATCCCGCCCTTCTGGCGCCAGCGCGTCGAGGGGCTTGAGCGGATCGACCGCCGCCAGCGTTACGTCATTGCCGTGAACCACAACACGGTGATCGACATCCCGACGCTCTACTACCTGCCGCTCAATTTCCGGTGGGTCTCCAAGCGCGAGGTCTACAAGGTCCCCTTCTTCGGGCAGTACCTCTTCCTGCACGGCGACATCTGCATCAACCGGGGGCGGGCCACGGCCGCCATGGAGCAGCTGCTCCGCGAGGGGCGCGAGTGGATCTCGCGCGGCGCTTCGGTCGCCATCTTCCCCGAGGGCACGCGTTCGAAGGACGGGGAGATCCACCGCTTCAAGGCCGGCGCCTTCCTGCTGGCCCGGGAGGCCGGCGTCGGCATCCTTCCGGTGGTGCTCGACGGTACGAAGTCGCTCATCGGGCACAACCTGCTTTTCAACTGGGGCAACCGGATCACCATCCGGGTCCTGCCTCCCGTTCCGGCCTCGGAGGTCGCCGCTTCGGACCCCCACGAACTGATGGAGCGCGTGCACGACGACATGTGCCGGGCGCTCTCCGAGATCCGCAACAGACGATAGACTATGGCAGACTTACTCAATACGAATCCCAACGAAACCTACGGCGACGACGCCATCGTGACGTTGTCGCCGCGGGAACACATCCGCCTGCGCCCGGGCATGTACATCGGCAAACTGGGCGACGGCTCGCAGGCCGACGACGGCATCTACGTGCTGATCAAGGAGGTCGTCGATAACTCGGTCGATGAGTTCATCATGGGCGCCGGGCGCGAGATCGACATCACGATCGAGGACAACGTCGTCTCGGTGCGCGACTTCGGCCGCGGCATTCCGCTCAAGTCGCTGGCGGCGGCCGTTTCCGAGATGAACACGGGCGGCAAGTACGGCGGCACGGCCTTCAAGAAGACCGTGGGCCTGAACGGAGTGGGCGTCAAGGCCGTGAACATGCTCTCGAGTGAGTTCACGGCGCGCTCGGTGCGCGACGGCGAGGCCCGCACGGTCACCTTCGCCAAGGGGCTCGAGCAGAGCGACCGCTGGGAGTCGGGTGTTTCGGAGAAGAACGGCACCTACATCTCCTTCCGCGTCGATGAGGAGGTTTTCGGGCAATATGCCTACAACCTCGAGTACGTCGAGCAGATGGTCAAGAACTATACCTACCTGAACCTGGGCCTCACGTTCCGCTTCAACGGCCGCAGCTACGTCTCGAAGAACGGACTGCTCGACCTGCTGAACGAGAACATGACCGAGGATCCGCTCTATGCGCCGATCCACCTCTCGGGCGACGACATCGAGGTGGCCATCACCCACGGCACGGGCTACGGCGAGAGCTATTTCTCGTTCGTAAACGGCCAGTACACCTCGCAGGGCGGTACGCACCAGGCGGCCTTCCGCGAGGGTATCGCCAAGACCATCAAGGAGTTCTACCACAAGGACTACGATCCGTCGGACATCCGCACGTCGATCATCGCGGCCATCTCGGTGAAGGTCACCGACCCGGTCTTCGAGTCGCAGACCAAGATCAAGCTCGGCTCGAAGGAGATCGAGCCCGGGGTCTCGATGCGCAACTTCGTGGTCGATTTCCTGGGCAAGCACCTCGACGACTACCTGCACAAACACCCCGAGACGGCGCAGACGCTGCAGAAGAAGATCGTCGAGAACGAGAAGGAGCGCAAGGCCATCTCGGGCATCCAGAAGAAGGCGCGCGAGACGGCCAAGAAGGTCTCGCTCAACAACCGCAAGCTGCGCGACTGCAAGATCCACTTCACGGACAAGAACGAGCTGGCCGAGCAGTCGATGATCTTCATTACGGAGGGCGACTCGGCCTCGGGTTCGATCACCGCCTCGCGCGACGTGCGCACGCAGGCGGTCTTCTCGCTGCGGGGCAAGCCGCTGAACTGTTACGGGCTCACGAAGAAGGTGGTCTACGAGAACGAGGAGTTCAACCTCCTGCAGGCGGCGCTCAACATCGAGGAGGACATGGAGAACCTGCGTTACAACAAGGTGATCATCGCCACCGACGCCGATGTGGACGGCATGCACATCCGCCTGCTGCTCACCTCGTTCTTCCTGCAGTTCTTCCCCGACGTGATCCGCACGGGCCACCTCTATATCCTCCAGACGCCGCTCTTCCGCGTGCGCAACAAGAAGGTGACCTACTACTGTTACTCCGACGAGGAGCGCGTGCGCGCCATCGAGAAGTGTGGCGCGGGGGTGGAGATCACGCGATTCAAAGGTCTCGGCGAGATCTCCTCGACGGAGTTCAAGGAGTTCATCGGCGAGAACATGCGCCTGGACCGGGTGCGCCTGACGAAGGACGACCCGATCCACGACCTGCTGGAGTTCTACATGGGCAAGAACACCTTCGAGCGGCAGGGATTCATCATCGACAACCTGCGTATCGAGGAGGACCTCGTGGAGCAGGACCTCAAACTGAGTTGATGCGCTATGGCAGAAGAGAAAGAGATACGTGAGGGGCTTCCCGCCGGGGAGGCCGACACGGCGGCGCCCGGAGCGCCGTCGGACGGAGACACGCCGCAGGATGCGGCGCCTGTTGATGAGGCTCCGGCCGGGGAGCCGGCAGCTGCGGCCCGGGCCGGGAAGTTCGGACGGCTGATGCAGGACGAGGGCGGTGTGCGCAAGCTCACGGGCATGTACCGCAACTGGTTCCTCGACTACGCCTCCTATGTGATTCTGGAACGTGCCGTCCCCCACGTCGAGGATGGCCTGAAACCCGTGCAGCGGCGCATCCTCCACGCCATGAAGACGGTCGATGACGGCCGCTACAACAAGGTGGCGGGCATCGTCGGCGAGACGATGAAGTACCACCCGCACGGCGACGCTTCGATCAAGGACGCGCTGGTGCAGCTCGGGCAGAAAGACCTCCTGATCGACTGCCAGGGCAACTGGGGCAACATCCTGACGGGCGACGATGCGGCCGCGGGCCGTTACATCGAGGCGCGCCTGTCGAAATTCGCGCTCGACGTGGTCTTCAACCGCAAGACCACCGAGTGGATGCGCTCCTACGACGGACGCAACGAGGAGCCGGTGACCCTTCCGATCAAGTTCCCGCTGCTGCTGGCCCAGGGATCGGACGGCATCGCCGTGGGCCTGGCGTCGAAGATCCTGCCGCACAACTTCATCGAGCTGATCAATGCGGCCATTGCCCACCTCGAGGGGCGCGACTTCGACCTCTATCCCGACTTCCCGACGGGCGGCATGGCCGACGTGAGCCGCTACAACGACGGCCTTCGGGGCGGCACGGTGAAGGTCCGCGCGAAGATCTCGAAGATCGACAAGCGCACGCTCGCCATTACGGAGATTCCCTACACGACGACCACCGAGTCGATCAAGGAGTCGATCATCAAGGCCAACGACAAGGGCAAGATCAAGATCCGCAAGGTCGATGACAATACGGCCGACAAGGTCGAGATCGTGATCCAGGTGGCTCCCGACGAGTCGTCGGACAAGACGATCGACGCCCTCTACGCCTTCACCGACTGCGAGGTCTCGATTGCCCCGAACGCCTGCGTCATCTGGGACGAGAAACCGCACTTCCTGGGTGTGAAGGAGATCCTCCGCCGCTCGGCCGAGCACACCAAGTGGCTGCTGGGCCGCGAGCTGGAGATCCGCCTCGGGGAGCTGCAGGAGGCGTGGCATGCCGCCTCGCTCGAGCGGATCTTCATCGAGAACCGCCTCTACCAGCTCATCGAGGGGTGCAAGACCCGCGAGGAGGCCTATGCTGCCGTCGATAAGGGACTGGAACCCTTCAAGAAACAGCTGCGACGTGAAGTGACGCTTGAGGATGTGCAGAAGCTCACCGAACTGAAGTTCATCCGCATCTCGCGCTACGATACGGAGAAGGCCGACAACGAGATCCGCCAGATCGAGGAGGACATCCGCACGACGCAGTACCACCTGGCCCACCTGACCGAGTATGCCGTGGCCTACTACGAGCGCATCCGCGACAAGTACGGCAAGGGGCGCGAGCGGCGCACCGAACTCCGGGAGTTCGACTCGATCGAGGCGACGAAGGTCGCCGTGACCAACGCCAAGCTCTACGTGGACCGCGCCGAGGGCTTCTTCGGCATCGGCAAGTCGATGAAGGATGCCGAGTTCGTCTGCGACTGCTCGGATATCGACGACGTGATCGTCTTCACCAAGGAGGGGCGCTACGTCATCACGAAGGTCTCGGACAAGGCCTTCTTCCAGAAGGGGATCTACTACATCGGCTGTCTCTTATACACATCTCCGAGCCCACGAGACACTCGCTAATCTC
>ERZ1027060.268-NODE-268-length-19707-cov-27.823377_pt1 | contig 19707 bp, 17 predicted proteins | sample MGYA00519424_ERZ1027060 | MGnify/ENA primary metagenome ERZ1027060 (study PRJEB26926, sample SAMN06164500) | human gut metagenome | biome: ENVO:00009003; feature: ENVO:2100002; material: ENVO:00002003 | host: Homo sapiens | place: USA | collected 2012 ... | reverse complement strand
GAGATTAGCGAGTGTCTCGTGGGCTCGGAGATGTGTATAAGAGACAGTTATTATTCTTTTAAACTTTGAAGTTCTTAGAAAAGTTACTTTTATGATTTTTGTCTTTTACTTTTTTATTGGTTTTAGAAATCATTACTTTTATCTTTCCTCTAAACTTTGTAAGTTCTTAGAATCGTTAAATGGTAGATTTTTTGTTCTTTCTGGTGGCAAATTTATAATGAATTCTCTTTGGTTGCAAGTTTTTTAGCACTGAAAAATACTGAAAAATGCGATTTTTTCTACATTTACAACTAAAAAACACTGAAATTTACCCCTAAAAACTAAAAAATCTCCAAAAAGGATACGAATCTCAAAATAAAAGCGTATTTTTGCGAAAAAGATGATGGTTAACTTTTTGATAGAATTATTGTATGAAAGGTCTTAGTCATAGTACGGTGAAAATGATACGATTTATAGAATTGTATCTTTGTCCACAATATTGTGGTGTGATTGATAGAAGAAGAGTGATAGCTTATCTGTTCTTTACACTGATAGAAGCTGTTGTGATTCCTCTGCATTTCTTCTTGTTTCTGATATTCTGGGAGCCTATGGGTTTTGCTCTTACCTGTGCGCATCTGATCGTTTTCTCTGTCCTCCAATGGACCATCTGGAAGCAAAGCTTAAGTTTCGATAATGGTTTGTCTGCCCTGCTGATGCTGGCTGCTGTTAAACTGATGATTGACAGTATATTCTGTGTTTTTTTTGGAGTTGTCGAAGACCATATCACGGTTTTGGGTAATGTCTTCGTCATGATGGTTATCGGAATTACCGCTCTCAGTCTGATGTTGCGTAAAACGGCTTTGGTCGTAGCTCTGGCGATGATTCCTGCATTGGCTATATATATCTATGCAGAACCTTCTGTTACCTTATGGCTTTCATTGAAGCCTTTACTCGTGGGTATATTGATGTTCGGCTATGTCTATACTTATAATATGAGTAAGGTGACTAAAGGATTGCGCCAACCGCGTGAAATCAATCAGGAAGAGAAGAAGGCATTGGAAATGCTTGACAATATTCGCGATTTGGATCATGATAAAGCAGAAAGTTTGCTGGAAAGACTTACTCCTGAAATGCGTCAGCGTATTGTGGGGCTTGCCACTGAGCGGTTGAGAAAGGAAGAAAGGGAACTCTTAGATTGGGATCTGGTATGTGTGGAGCTGACCAAAAGCGAAAAGGTTATCTGCAAATTGATATTGGAAGGAAAGACGCTGAAGGAAATCTGTTCTATACTCAACAAGTCTGAGTCTAATATCACCAGCCAGCGCTGTCATATTCGCAGAAAACTGAAAATGGGACGTAAGGATGATTTGCGACGTACTTTGGAATTAAAAATTATAGAGGTAAGAGATGCGCTTTAGGCCATCTCTTACCTCTATGATTTTTATGTCAACCGTTCATTGATGTTGATGAACTGTCTTTTAATCTTCCATTCGCAGGAAGGCTTTAGGCAGATAGTCTATGAGATCTCCTGCGATGAGGCTCTCCTTGCCCAAATCTTTTATAGCTAAGTCGCCTGCGAGTCCATGAAGATACATGCCTATTTTGCAAGCTTCTGCCTGTCTGTAACCTCGGGCCAATAAGGCTGTGATAATGCCTGTCAAGACATCTCCGCTGCCGGCAGTAGCCATTCCGCTGTTGCCTGTTGAATTGAATTCGATATGCCCGTTTGGCAAACAAAGTGCAGAATAGTGTCCTTTGAGAATGATGTAAGCCTGGAGCCGCTCTGCCAATTCACTGGCTTTCATCAGCCGTTCGTAACTGTTTGCACAGGTGTTACCTACCAGACGGTCTAATTCCTTAGGGTGGGGAGTCATGATGATTCCCTTCGGCAGTTGCTGCATCCACGCTCTATGACTTGCCAGAATATTGATGGCATCTGCATCTACGACGAGTGGACAGGCGGTACGTCGTATTTGTGCAATCAGGGCGATGGCTGTTCCTTCGTTAATACCTAATCCCGGACCGATTCCGACGGCATCAAAGGCGTCTGCATCTGTAGGTTCACTGAAATAAGTCTCTTCGTGATCCAGTTGGAGGACAGCTTCCGGTACGCTGATTTGCATGATGTCGTAATTTCGCTTGGGCGTATGGGTAGTAACTTTTCCTACACCGGCTCTCAGACAGGCTTTGGTTGCCAATATGGCTGCTCCTGCCATTCCATAGCTTCCTGCGATGAGAAGCGCATTGCCCATACTGCCTTTGTGGGCAAAGTCGTTGCGAGGTTTCATCATGTGGCGGATATCGCTTTCTTCCAGGATGGAACATTTGCAGTCGGCATTTTGTATGAACTCATGCGAAAGGCGGATATCCAGTACCTTGAGACGCCCGATGTACTGCTGCATGTCGGCAAGCATCATGGAAAGCTTTTTCTGCTGGAGTGTCAGGGTTAGGTCTGCATGGATGATGTTGGCGTGGATGTTATAGGTGTTATCTTCGCACATCAGTCCGGACGGGATGTCGATACTTACCACCTTGGCTGCACTCTGGTTGATGTATTTCACCATTGCAGCAAAACCTCCGGCTAAAGGCTTGTTAAGGCCGCTGCCAAACATGCCGTCGATGACAACGGTCTTGTCTGTGAGCTGCGGCGGATCAAGGTTGACCGTAATTTCTGTAAATTGTCTGATCTGTTTGCATTCTGTAAGCCTCTTCTTATTGGCTGCACAGTCTGCAGAGAGTTTATTATGTACGTTAAACAGATATACCGAAACCGGATAACCATCTTCTGCCAGTAGTCGGGCCACCGCAAGCGCATCACCACCATTGTTGCCAGGACCAGCAAAGACAACAATGGGAGTACGGCTGGACCATTCTTCCTCAATGCTTCGGGTAATGGCTTTAGCCGCACGCTCCATCAGATTGAGCGATGCGATAGGTTCATGCTCGATGGTATATCTGTCCAATTCATGAATCTGAGTACTTGTAAATATCTTCATATTTCTCCTATTATTGTGGGGGTGTTCTTTTTCTACAAATGCAAAAGTACTAAAAAAAGCCCGATGAAAGCACGAAGTTTCGTATTTTTTTCGTAATTTTGCACAAAATATTATTTTCAAGACTATGGGTATAGTTAAAATCAAGGACAAAACCTTTAAGACTTCCATTCCGGAAGCAGAGATTTTGAAGAAAGTACAGGTCGTGGCAGACCGCATAAACAAGGACTTTGAGGGTAAGAAACCTGTGTTCTTGGCAGTGTTGAATGGCTCGTTTATTTTTGCTGCCGATTTGATGCGCATGATAACGATACCGAGTGAGATTTCATTTGTGAAATATGCTTCCTATGAGGGCACTTCCTCTACCGGCAGCATGAAGACGCTCATGGGTATCAATCAGGATTTGGCTGGTCGCCATGTCATTATTGTGGAGGATATCGTTGATTCAGGTTTTACCATGGCCCACATGATAGAGGAACTCAAGAAAATGAATCCTGCATCAGTAGAAATCTGCTCTCTTCTCGTGAAACCGGGTAACCTGAAGGTTCATCTCGATATCAATTATGCAGTGATGGAAATCCCTAATGATTTTATCGTGGGATATGGTCTGGATTATGATCAGGAAGGCAGAAACCTCCGTGATATCTATACGATAGTGGAGTAAGATTGTGGAAGAATAACAACATATAATTTTATATACATAATAAAGAAGATGAAAAATATCGTAATTTTCGGTGCTCCAGGTGCTGGTAAAGGTACTCAGAGCGACAAGATGATCGAGAAATATGGTCTCGGTCACATTTCTACAGGTGATGTACTCCGTAATGAAATCAAGAACGGTACAGAACTTGGTAAGACTGCTAAGGGTTATATCGACAATGGTCAGTTGATTCCAGACGAGTTGATGATCGATATCCTCGCAAGCGTATATGATAGCTTTGGTAAAAAGCATAAGGGTGTGATTTTTGATGGTTTCCCACGTACCACTCCACAGGCTGAGGCTTTGAAGAAGATGTTGGCTGAGCGTGGTCATAAGATTGCTGCCATGATTGAGTTGGCTGTTCCTGAGGATGAGCTGATGGCTCGTTTGATCAACCGTGGTAAGGAAAGCGGTCGCTCTGATGATAACGAGGAGACTATCAAGAAGCGTCTCAATGTATATCATACACAGACTGCTCCTCTCATCGATTGGTATGAGAAGGAAGGTATTCATCACCACATCGAGGGTCTCGGTACTGTAGATGAGATCTTCGCTCGTGTTTGCAATGTGATTGACAACCTCTAATGATCATATTTAATGTGTAATGTTTAATGTTTAGTTGGGTTTGCGCCTTGGGTGCAGCTTGATAAAAATTAGGCATTGCACATTACTTTCTTTCAACCAGGAAGAGGATCAATCAGGAAGAGAATCAAACATAAACATTAGACACTAAACATTAAACAATAGAAAAAATGGCTGAATCCAATTTCGTAGATTATGTAAAAATCAATTGCCGCTCTGGTAAGGGTGGTAAAGGCTCCATGCACCTGCGCCACGTGAAGTACCAACCGAATGGTGGTCCTGATGGTGGTGATGGCGGACGTGGAGGAAGCATTTATCTTCGCGGCAACCACAACTACTGGACGTTGCTGCACCTCAAATATCAACGTCACTTCTTTGCTGAGCATGGTGGTAATGGTGGACGTGATAAATGTCATGGCACTGACGGTAAGGACATCTATATTGACGTACCTTGTGGTACGGTGGTTTACAATGCTGAGACTGGCAAGTACGTTTGTGATGTAACTTATGATGGGCAAGAAGTGCTCCTGCTCAAGGGTGGTCGTGGCGGACTTGGTAATTTCCAGTTCCGTACTTCTACCAATCAGGCGCCACGTTATGCTCAACCAGGAGAACCTATGCAGGAAATGACCATCATCATGGAGTTGAAACTTCTGGCTGATGTGGGTCTTGTTGGTTTTCCTAATGCGGGAAAGTCAACTCTTCTCTCTGCTGTGTCAAGTGCTCGTCCTAAAATAGCCAACTATCCATTTACTACGCTCGAACCATCATTAGGTATCGTGGATTATCGCGATCACCAGAGTTTTGTCATGGCTGATATTCCTGGCATCATCGAGGGTGCGAGCGAAGGAAAGGGACTCGGTTTGCGATTCCTCCGCCATATTGAGCGCAACTCTCTCTTGCTGTTTATGGTACCAGGAGATACGGACGATATCAAGAAAGAATATGAGGTGCTGCTGGGTGAGTTGAAGAATTTCAATCCGGAGATGCTCGACAAGCATCGTGTACTTGCCATCACCAAGTGCGACCTTCTTGACGAGGAACTCATAGAGATGCTCAAAGAAACGCTTCCTACCGACCTGCCCGTGGTTTTCATATCTTCAGTGACAGGACAGGGTATTCAGGAACTCAAGGATATTCTGTGGAAAGAGTTGAACTCAGAGAGTAATAAACTCCAGGAGATTACTGCAGAAGATACGTTAGTTCATCGTGATAAGGATATGTCTCGCTTCCAGCAGGAATTGGCTGATGAAGGTGAGGATATCGTTGAATATATCGATGAGGATGATATCGAGGACGTAGAAGACCTGGATGATTTTGAATACGAGTAAAATGATAAAGGAATATCATATAGCCTCTGATGTCATGGCTTTTTCTACCACTCGTCAGGGTGGGGTGAGCCAGGGCAACTATGGTGAATTTAATATCAATGAGTTTTGTGGTGATAATCCGGAATGCGTGGAGGCTAACCGCAAGGCTTTGGCTCATGAATTGGGTGTTGAGGAAAATCTTATTCTCATCCCACATCAGGTTCATGGCGTGGAGGTAAGACAGATTGCAGGTGAGTTTCTTTCAATGCCTGAAAATATCCGTAAAATGGTGTTGGAGGGAGTTGATGCTATTATGACCAATCTGAAAAATGTCTGTGTCGGTGTTTCTACGGCTGATTGTATTCCTGTACTTCTCTATGATGAGGAGCATCATGCCGTGGCTGCCATTCATGCCGGTTGGAGAGGAACCTTGGCTCGCATCGTACATAAGACCATGCAAGAGATGGCTTTTGCCTACAAGACAGAGCCTAAACATCTCAAGGCAGTGATAGGTCCGGGCATCTCTATGGAGAATTTTGAAGTGGGAGATGAGGTTTACGAGGCTTTTGAACAAGCCGCTTTCCCAATGGAAGAAATAGCAGCGCAATATCCTAATGCTGCTTTCAAGGCTAATCCTGAGGAACGTGAGCGTATGGCAGCCGAGGGAAATATTGATCAACCTTTGAAATGGCACATCAATCTGCCACTTTGCAATAAGGAGATTCTTATCCATAGCGGTGTTCTGGAGGAAAATATTCATGATTGCGGCATTTGTACATTTGCTCATTCTGATGAATATTTTTCAGCCCGCAAACTTGGAACTGATAGCGGACGAATTTATACAGCTATTATGCTGAAATAATGATAAAAAAACATCCACGAAGCGCATTTCGGTACGTTCGTGGATGTTTTTTATATTCTATTGATTACTTTTTCTGCGACTTGCGGTTGGCGCGTTGTTGGCGATATTTAGCTTTCTGACGAGCAGAGCCACTGCCGTGGGCGCCGGTAATGTACTTTTTCTTTTTGGCCTTAGTCTTCACCTTACCGTCGTCGTCCTTTTTAGGACCACCACCGCTTCTGAAGACCATGCCGCCCATGATTATATCGTCTATATCATTCATGTCGTTTTTATATTGAAGGGGGGATGAATTCTTCACTCTTCACTCTTCGTTCTTCACTCAATTAATGGTGGAACAAGCGAACATGTGTGAACGCCATGGCGATACCATATTTGTCACATGTCTCAATAACATTGTCGTCACGGATAGAACCACCAGCCTGTGCGATATATTCTACGCCACTCTTGTGAGCACGCTCGATGTTGTCACCGAATGGGAAGAAGGCATCACTACCCAGGCAAACACCTGTGTTCTGTGCAATCCATGCTTTCTTCTCCTCACGTGTCAAAGGCTCAGGCTTCTCAGTGAAGAACTGCTCCCAAACACCATCCTGAAGAACGTCTTCCCATTCGTCTGAGATATATACGTTGATGGTATTGTCACGGTCTGCACGGCGGATCTTCTCCTTGAAAGGCAGGTTCATGACTTTAGGGCACTGGCGCAACCACCATTCATCAGCCTTGTTACCAGCCAGACGAGTACAGTGGATACGGCTCTGCTGACCGGCACCGATACCGATAGCCTGTCCGTCCTTCACATAGCATACAGAGTTACTCTGTGTATATTTCAATGTGATGAGTGCTATGATGAGGTCACGCTTAGCATCTGCAGGGAAATTCTTGTTTTGTGTAGGAATATCCTCGAAGAGAGCTGGATCATCGAGCTTCACCTCGTTGCGTCCCTGCTCGAAGGTAACACCGAATACCTGCTTGTGCTCGATAGGAGCTGGCACGTAGTCAGGATCAATCTGGATGACGCAGTAGGTACCCTTGCGCTTCTCCTTCAACACCTTGATGGCCTCAGGAGTATAACCAGGAGCAATCACGCCATCGCTGACTTCTCTCTTGATGAGGAGTGCTGTAGCCTCGTCACAAACATCGCTCAATGCTACGAAGTCACCATAAGAACACATACGGTCGGCACCACGTGCACGAACGTATGCGCAAGCCAATGGAGACAACTCGAAGTTGACATCATCGCAGAAGTAGATCTTCTTCAAAGTGTCGCTGAGAGGAAGTCCTACTGCAGCTCCGGCAGGAGATACGTGCTTGAAACTTGCTGCAGCTGGAAGACCAGTGGCAGCCTTGAGCTCCTTGACCAATTGCCAAGAATTGAAGGCATCGAGGAAGTTGATATAGCCAGGGCGGCCATTCACTACTTCGATAGGCAGTTCGCTTCCATCCTCCATATAGATTCTGGAAGGTTTCTGATTCGGATTACATCCGTACTTGAGTGCTAATTCTTTCATTGCAAACATGTATTTATTAAGAATTTGCTGCAAAGTTACAAAAAATATCGCATTTTTGTAGCATCGAATCAAACTTTTTTGTACTTTTGCAGGCAATTAGGTAACGATAGAGAAAAAGTAGAGAATACGTTAGTAAAAAGATAAAGAGAATTGCAAATTTCATGATGTTATGAAAAATGACTTAGTACTTCTCACCCATGAGGTAGAGAAGAAAATTGGTAAGAAGATTCATGTAGGTTCTGATTTTGAAAAATTAGCTTCTATCTTCTCTGTGAAACATCATCTCAAGGTGAGTGCACAGGGACTGCACAAGGTGTGGGGATATGTGAGTGGTAAGGAAAAACCTACCCATGAAACGCTCAATAAACTGGCACTTTTCGTAGGGTATCAAAGTTGGGATGATTTTCATGAGGCTCTTCATGGTGAAGATGATGGAAATCTGAGCTATGATACGGATGAAGATCATGAACTGAAGCCTGATTCTTCGGATGATATTGATTGATAGAAAATTGTCTTGTGAAAAAACAAAAAAAGGAGATTCCGCAAATGATTTGCAAGGAATCTCCTTTTTATTTTTACTTGGATAGTAATCAAGTGAATTACTCTGCGTTCTTGGCAATAGTCTTCTTCTCAGCGATACGAGCCTTCTTACCAGTGAGCTTACGCAAGTAATACAACTTAGCGCGACGTACTTTACCATGCTTGTTCACCTCGATAGAATCGATAGCTGGTGACTCGATAGGGAAGATACGCTCAACACCTACAGTACCAGACATCTTACGAACTGTGAAACGCTTCTTGTCACCATGACCAGAGATCTTGATAACAACACCACGATAGAGCTGGATACGCTCCTTAGTACCCTCGACGATTTTGTAAGCGACTGTGATAGTATCACCTGCCTTGAACTCAGGGAACTTCTTGCCGGTTGCAAATGCTTCTTCAGCAACTTTAATCAAATCCATTTTTTGTATAGAATTAAAAATTGTTTATCGTTCCTGCGCAACATGGTCGGGCAACTCTTCTGCCCAGACAACAGCGGTTACGCCGAAAAGCGGGTGCAAAGTTACGCTTTTTTCTTCTATCTCGCAAATTTTCAACCATTTTTCTTAGTTTTTTCCACAAATATTCGTATCTTTGTGTCATCATGTTTTAAATTTAGTAAGTATGAAGAAAAAAAATAGTGGTAAATGTTTGCTGGCAGCAGCTGCTATGTTGCTGATGGTCAGTCCTTCTGCTGCTCAAAAATACAAGGTAGCAAAGGTGGAACGTACTCGCATTCTCATCGATCAGCGATGGGATGCTAAACCTGATGCTGAGGCTGCCCAGTTTATTGCTCCTTATAAAAATAAGGTGGATAGTATTATGGGGCCTGTTGTGGGTAGTATTGCCCACGATATGACTCGTCATCGCCCTGAAAGCGAACTCAGTAATCTGCTTTGCGACATCTTAGTTTGGGGTGGCAGACAGTTTAATGAACAGCCTGTCTTCTCGGTGTATAATATGGGCGGTATCCGAAGTAACCTCGCTAAGGGCAAGATTACTGTGGGTGATGTCAACGACATGGCGCCTTTCGAGAACAAGATTTGTTTCCTTACCCTCACTGGCGATAAGGTGCTCGAACTCTTCCAGCAGATAGCCCATCGTGGCGGCGAAGGTTTGAGTCATGCTGTCCGCCTTACTATTACAAAGGATGGCAAATTGAAGGAGGCTACTATCAACGGTCAGCCTGTTGACCCTTCTAAGTCTTATCGCATTGCTACGCTCGATTACCTGGCTGAAGGTAACGACCAGTTAGTGGCTTTCAAGAGTGGTACGGATGTTCTTTCACCTAAGCAGAAAGAAAATAACGTGCGCTATATTATCATGGATTATTTCCGTGAGATGCAGAAGCAAGGAAAGTGCGTTGAGTCTAAGATAGAAGGACGATGCATAGTTGAGTAATGAGAAAAATAAAAGTAGAAATGATGAAGCATACATTATTATATATAGGGATGGCTCTTGCATTTTTTGCAATGCAGCCAGATGCAGCTCAGGCCAAAACGAAAAAGCCGGCTAAAGTGGAGAAACAACTGGTGGTGCTCCATACCAACGATACGCATTCCTGCGTGATGCCTATCAATCCTAATCTCGCTGATACTGCGATGGCAAATCGTGGCGGTTTTCTCCGTCGTGTCGCTATGATTCAGGAGGAACGTAAGGCAAATCCAGACTTGCTGCTTTTTGATAGCGGTGACTTTTCGCAAGGTTCTCCTTATTATTCGCTCTTCAAGGGTGATGTGGAAGTTGGTCTGATGAACGAGATGAAATATGATGCGGCTACGATAGGTAATCATGAATTTGATTTCGGTATCGACAACATGGTGCGTATCTTTAAAATGGCGAAGTTTCCGATTGTTTGCAGTAACTACGATTTTACGGGCACTCCTCTTGCTGACATTGTGAAACCCTATACCATCATCTATCGTAAAGGCGTGAAGATTGGCGTCTTCGGTCTCGGTCCTGAACTGAAGGGCTTAGTAACTGAAGCCAACTATGGTTCTATAAAATATGAAGACCCGATAGCTAAGGCTAATGAGATGGTGAATATTCTGAAAAAGCAGGAGAAGTGCGATGTTATCATCTGCATCTCTCATTTGGGTTGGGATATTGATGGTATTGATGATTCCGAGGTAGCCCCAGCCACCCGCGACATCGATCTGATATTGGGCGGTCATAGCCACACCTACTTCAAGCAGCTGGAATATCTGAACAATCTCGATGGCAAGCCAGTGCCTGTAGACCAGAACGGCAAGAGTGCCATCTGGGTTGGCAAAATGACATTGGATATTGTGAAAAATAAATAAAACTTATACAAAGACAAAATACAAAAAGACTCCCCGAAAAGCTCGGGGAGTCTTTTTGTATTTTTTATATCATATCATGATATCTGTTATTCCTTGTTAGAAGAGGCATAGAGTCCGATGCAGGCACCGATGAAGCCACCGCTCTTCTGGGTGCTCAGGTTGCTGGCATCAACGCCTTTGGCGAGCAGCTGCCAGTCGCCACCTTCCTCGGCATAATAGAAATCATAATATCTGTCATGACCTTCTACCTTCAGCTTCAGCTTGCCTGCCTTGATAGGAGCTGAGGCGATAGTGGCGTTGTTCTTCTCGGCACGGGTCAGGGTAATCATCAGCTTGCCCTTCTTCATGGTCTTGCCCAACACGAAGTTGTGGTCTTCCTTCTGGAGAAGTGCCAGACCTGCGATGTCCTTGTCGTTGCGAGGAGTAAAGTTGATTTCAGTCTCAGCTGTGAATGTGCCGTGCTGCTGACGTGCCCAGATGGCAGACATCGGCTCACGCTTGTAGATATTGCCTGGCAGGAGGTTCATGTTCAGTTTGCCGTTCTCTACCTTGTAGCAATCTGTAAAGTCGCGGAGGAACATCCAGCGTGGGTTCAAATCCTTCAGACCAACACCGTTGTCGGCTGCATCGAAGTTATCCACATAGCTGAAGTTGCCCGAGAACTCATTCTTTGCGGCTGGCTTCAAACCTGCCTTTTCGCCTACTGTAGAAATAGGGGTGTTCTTGGCGAGAATCTCTGGCCATCCGTTTTTCCAGGTTACCGGCAGGAGATAGGTGTCGCGACCTGTGTTGTACATATCTTCCTCGTAAGGGCGGCAAGCCAGGAACACTGCCCACCAGTTGCCCTTGCCATCTTCTACGATGTCGGCATGACCGGCACTTGATACAGGGTCCTTGCGGTTTGGATCCAAGCCTGTGCGCTGGGTGAGGATAGGGTTGTTAGGGCATTCCTCCCATGGACCCATCGGATTCTTGGCACGCAGGATTACCTCGCTGTGCCATCCGCCTGTACCGCCTTCTGCACACATCAGATAATAGAACTTGCCCTTCTTGAAGAGGTGTGGGCCCTCAATCCAGATAGGACGAGCCTCAACATGGGTTCCGCCACGCAGAATCTCCTTGAAGTCGCCCTTGATGCTGTCGCCCTTCACGTCGAATTCGAAGCAGCGGATAGCACGCTGACCCTCATAGTCGGCACCGCCAACTACCGGACCGTTATGCACGATATATCCCTTTCCGTTGTCATCGAAGAAGAAGCTAGGGTCGATGCCGTCAATCTTCTTCAGATAGATAGGTTCGCTCCAGCCCTTGGATGGGTCCTTGGACTTGACGAAGAAGTTTCCGGCTCCCACGTTGGTGGTGATCATGTAGAAGGTCTTGTTCTTCTTGTTATAGCTGATGGCTGGTGCGAAGATACCGCCTGATACATGCTGACCCTTCAGGGGCACCTGTGATTGGCGGGTGAGCACATGACCGGCAGGAGTCCAGTTTACCAAATCCTTGCTGGTAGAGAGAGGCACACCTGGGAAGAAGGTGAAGGATGAGTTCACCAGATAATAGGTGTCGCCCACGCGGCAGAGCGATGGGTCAGGATAGAAACCTGCCAGCACTGGGTTGTAATACTGATGAGTCTTGTCGATAGGCACGTTGAATCGTGCATCGTTGCCTGCATACTTGAAGTAGTCGAACTGTGCTGTCTGTGCCTGCGCTCCTGCTGCAAGCATCATCGAAAGCGATAAGATTGCTAATTTCTTCATTATGATTGTTGATTTTTAAAGATTATACAATAAGATAAAAAATGCAGCGGAAAACCAAGAGGGTGATAAACCTTTAGATTTTCCGCTGCAAAGTTACTGCTTTCTTTATAATCTTTCTTTTTGAAATGTAACCAAAACTTTTCGCTATATTTCATAGACAGTTTGTTTTGTTACATATAATTTTTATCTTTCCTTTTAGAAATGTTTCTACTCCTTCATGGCATTCATCATGTATTCTCTAGGAGAACAACCGTAGAGGTTCTTGAACATGGTGCTGAAACTTGCGGAATTGGAGAAACCGCAAGCGTACATCACTTCGGTGATGCTCTGCTTGCCATTCTTCAGCAACTTGGCTGCCTGCTGCAGTCGGATGTTGCGGATGAAGCAGTGTGGAGTCTGGTTGGTCAGCTCCTTCATCTTGCGATGCAGGTGCACTCGGCTGATGCCCACCTTCTGGGCTATCATATCGACACTCAGGTCGGAATCGCTGATATTCTCGTTAATCACCTCCATCACGCGCTGCATCAGTGCATCATCTGGAGTCTGAATCTTCCTTTGCTCCACCTTCTCCTCCTGACTCTCTTTGCCCGTAAATTTATTTTTCAGCGTGCGGCGCATGGTGAGCAGGTTGATGATGGTGCGGCGCAGGATGTCCATGTTGAATGGTTTCAGAATGTAGGCATCTGCTCCGGTCTGCAAACCTTCCAGCTGGTCCTCTTCTCGGCTCTTGGCGGTGAGCAGGATGATAGGCACATCGTTGGTATTGATATTTGCCTTCAGCTTGGTGCAGAGGGTGGTTCCGTCCATTTCCGGCATCATCACGTCGCTGATGATGAGGTCAGGCTTATTCTTCAGAATCTCGTTGAGTGCCACCTTGCCGTTAGGATAGGTGCGTATCTTGAAGTCGCTGGCGAGCTGTGCCTTCAGATAGTCCTGGATATCCTCCTCGTCTTCCACAATCACGATTTCAGCCTTGTTTCCCCTTGCTGAGGCTGGCAGATTGCCCTGCATATCCGTTGTTACGGCTGCACTTTCGGATTTTTCGGCATTTTCCGTCTCCTTCACCTCCTGTTCCAGCTGTTTCACCTCGGCAAGTTCCAGGTTCTGCTCTTCCTTCACCTTTTCTTCGTCGATGAGTTCTTCGGGTTTCAGATGGTCCTTGCCCAGCGGAATGCGGATGATGAACTCGCTGCCGTGCTCAAACTTGCTTCCCTTCTCGCCCTCGTTGTTGCGGGCAGAGATGGAGCCGTAGTGCAGTTCCACGAGCGAGCGGGTGAGGTCGAGACCGATGCCCGTACCGACGTTGCGGTCGTTAGGGTCGGCAGGGGTCTGGTAGAAGCGCTGGAAGATGGTTTCCAGCTTGTCCTTCGGGATACCTATGCCGCTGTCCTTGATGCTGATGTAGGCATGGTGCTCGGTGTGGGTGAGCGAGAGGAGAATGTGGCCTGCCGTAGGGGTGAACTTGAAGGCGTTCGAAAGGGTGTTGATAATCACCTTGTCGAAGTTGTTCCGGTCTATCCATACGGGCAGTTCTTCGCTGTCGTGCTGGTATTCGAAGTCGATGTTCTTGGCCAGAGCCTGCTGCCTGAAGAGTTCGTATTCCTCGTTGATGAACGCCACCATGTCGGTCTGGCACATGCGCATCACCATCTGTCCCTTGTCTATCTTTCTCAGGTCCATCATCTGGTTGATGAGGTGGAGGATACGTTCCGAGTTCTTTCGGATAATCTCGTAGATGCCCAGTCGGTGAGGCTCCTTGTCTTCCTTGATGAGTGAGAGCAGCGGCGTGATGATGAGCGTGAGCGGCGTGCGGATTTCATGACTGATGTTCATGAAGAACTTGATCTTCGCCTCGCCCATTTCTTCAGCGTGGATGTGCTGCTGCAGGATGAGCTGGTCTTCCATCTGGCGCTTGCGGTGGCGCAGGTAGAGCATGATGGCTGCTATGAGGAGCAGCAGATAGAAGAGCTTTGCCCAGATGCTGGCATACCAGGCTGGGTGAATGGTGATGGTGAATTCTTTCACCGGTGTTTCGTAGCCATTGCAGATGGCCTTGATGCGGTATTTGTAGCTGCCTGGAGCCATGTGCGAGAAGGCAAGTTCGTTCTGCCCTGCTGGCACGGTGCGCCAGGCATCGCCGTTGATGCTGTACACATAGCTTATCTGCTCCACATCATTATAGGTGAGGGTAGAGAGCTGCAGGGTAAAGGTGTTGTCATCGTGCGAGAGATTGAACTCCCGTGCCACAGTTACCCAGCTGTCCGTGATGGTATAGCTGCCCGACTCCATGCCTGGGGTCACTGCCTTGTTGTTGACCACGAAGCCCGAGATAACCACCTTTGCCTGCCATGGGTGCTGCTTTACCCGGTCGGCCTGGAACCAGTTGATTCCACCAGAGCCACCCATCAGAATCACCTTCTTATCCTGGGTGGTGCATACGGAAGCATCGCTGAACTCGTTGCTCTGCAGTCCGCTTTCGGTATAAAACCTGATGATGCTGCCATCCTTGGGGGGCAGCATGTTGAGTCCGCTGTTTGTACCCAGCCATATTTTGCCCTTGTTGTCTTCTGTGATACTCGCCACACCGTTGTCGCTGAGTCCTTGGGCTGTGGAATAATGTTTAGGCTTTATTCCCTTTCTGAAGTCGAAACAGAAGGCTCCATTCTCGGTGCCATACCATACGTGGTCTTTGCTATCTACAAACACGCAGTGCGAAAAACTGTTCTTGTTCAGGCAGTTGATGCCCTTGAAGGTGGAAACCCAGCTGTTTCGCTTGCGGTCGAGGCACGCCAGTCCCACAGAGGTGGCTATATACACGTGGTTGCCATCCTTTGATAAGGCCATCTTGGTGAGGTAATCGTTGGGCAGGCTGTTGACCTTGAGGTTGTTATCTGCACCATATTTAGCCTTGTAGTTCCTTCGGCTTCCGTCTTTCTGCAGGCAGAAGAGACCTTCGCCCATGGTGGCTATCCAGATGTTGCCCTGTGGGTCTTGCTTGATATCGAAGATGCCCACCGACTTGCTGATGCCCAAATCAACAGGGTGGAAGCTTCCGGCTGCATCCATATAGCCCAGACCGTCGGTATAGGTTCCCACCCAGGTTCTGCCCTGCTGGTCCTTACAGAGGGTGAGCACGGTGCTTTGGTTTAGGAAATGCCCCTCTACGCTGCGGGTTGCTATATTAAATAGGTATAGGCCATCCTTGTCGGTACCCACCCACACCTGGTTGCCCTGGTTGATGCTGAGGCTGGTAACGCAGTTTTCGCCAATCACGTTGCGGTTGCCCAGGCGGAAGCCCATGTAGTTGAAGTCGTTCTGTATGTTGCTCTGCATGAACACGCCTTTCTGCAGCATGCTCACCCAGATGTTGCCCTGATTGTCTTCTATGATGCTGGTTACCTTGCTCTTGGCCAGGTTCACCAGTCGGCTGAAGAGAGGGTTATCCTGCAGGAATCCGGTCTGAGGGTCATATACATAGATGCCCAGTCCGTCGCAGCCGATATAGAGCTTGTTGTTGCGGCTGATATAGATGTTGTCGATGGGCAGGTTTCCGATGCTGCTGATTCGGGTAAAGGCGTTGCTTCCTGCCCTGAGCAGATATACGCCCTGGTTCTTGCTGGCGAGATAGAAGTTGCCCAGGGCGTCCTGCTGGATATCCTGTGCGCCCACGCCTTCGGTACCGGCAAAGTGGGAGGTGACTCTACCGTTTGTTTCCTTGCGGTAGAGTTTTCCGTCTTCGGTGATGATCCAGAGTCTGCCCCGTTTATCTTCCAGGAGTTTGTGGATATATTTCAGTTTTTCCACCTCTCCCTTCATGGCATGGCATTTTTGTTCATCCTGCTTTTTGAGCATGATGCCATAACCGGATGTTGCCACGGCTACGTCTTTATTCTTTAGGGGATATACCTGCTTTACGTAGGTGGCGAGTTCTTCGCCTTTGGAATCGAGCATAGGGATTTTTAGGAATTCGCTTCCCGTAAATTCCAATAGAGAGTTGTTGGTACCTAACAGGATATGTTCTTTCTCGTCTTGAGCAATGCTAATGATGTAGTTGCTGTTGAGACCTAAAAAATTTGACATATCCTTCTTTATTACGGTGATGTGGTAACCATCGTAGGTGTTCAAACCGTTGCGGGTGGCTATCCAGATGAATCCGCTCTTGTCCTGGAACACCTGCGTGGCGAGGTTGCTTGATAGTTGATTGTCTGTATTGAACAGCTTACCGCTCTGCCCCCATGACGGGAGGATAGAGAAAACTGATAGAATGAGTATCAGAATGATACTTTTCACGACTAACTGGTATTTTGTGTTCATTGTTAGTTTAATCATTATTGGTTTATCATGCGAGCTTATTGCAAGCTTTTTCTGAGTGCAAAAATAGTGTTTTTTTTTTGATTATTCAAGTAAAAACAAGATTTTTTTTACTTTGCGTGAGGAAAAATGTTACATGTCGTAAAGTATTTGTTATATCCTGTAAGCGATTAGAAAAGAAATCGTTACTTGTAATAAAGTACATATTATATAATAGCAGTATCTTTGCAACTGAAAAAAGAGTTTGTTTTTTTAATAGGTTAGGTTTAATAGGTTAGTTTTATTAATAGGTTAGGTTTATTAATAGTTAGGTTTACTAATAGTTAGGTTTACTAACGTTTAGATTTATTTTGGTTTATAACATTTCAGATATCATGTTGCTATAGGCTCATGATTAATTGGTTTTCTAAGAATGGTGCGTAGTGATTACGCGCCATTCTATTTTACAAAATATGATAGAATCTAAAAACAATAACTATACTATATATGAAAAAGAAAATAATACTTGGCTTGGCGATGACCATGGTGTCATTGCTTGGCAATGCGGCTGACAATCTTCCTGGTCAGCAGGTAGTCAAGGGCTACAAGGGCATCGTGATTAAAGAATAAACAATTATAAATAAAAAACTGAACGAAATGAATAAATTATCTTTCGTGGCATCAATGCTGATGATGTGCCTCCCGATGACGATGATGGCACAGAAAAACGGGGCGAAGGCGCAGGATAAGCCCGACCCAAACTTTCAAATTTATCTCTGTTTCGGACAGTCGAACATGGAGGGTAATGCCGCCATCGAAGACATCGACCGAACAGGTGTGAATCCAAGATTCATGGCAATGTATGCCGTGGATAATGAAAAGGCTGGATGGAAAAAAGGACAGTGGCATACTGCCGTTCCTCCTCAGGCACGACCAGACACTGGCCTCACTCCTGTAGATTATTTCGGAAGAAAGATGGTGGATAACCTGCCAGACAGCATCAAGGTGGGAACCATCACCGTGGCTGTGGGCGGTGCCAGCATCGACCTCTTCGACAAGCGTACCTGCAAGGCATATCTGAAGAAGCAGCCCGACTGGATGAAGAACTTCGCTTCCCAGTATAACGGCAATCCATACGCCCGACTCATCGAGCTTGCCAAGATAGCCCAGAAGCAGGGTGTCATCAAGGGTATCCTCCTGCATCAGGGAGAAACCAACAATGGTGATGTCAACTGGCCCAACCGGGTGAAGACCGTGTATAACGATATTCTGAAAGAACTGCACCTGAAGGCTGAGGATGTGCCGCTGCTTGTGGGTGAGACTGTTCGGCAAGACCAGGGCGGAATCTGCTGGAAGCATATCGCCATTGTGGATGATATCGCCAAGACCATCCCTACTGCTCATGTCATCTCTTCCAAGGGTTGTCCGCAGCGTGGCGACGGATTGCATTTCATTGCCGAAAGCTATCGCACCATGGGTAAGCGCTATGCCAACATGATGCTCTCGCTGCTCGGCATCATTCCGGATGCCAATTATCCGCGTGTGGACAAAGACCATCGTGCCTATGTCAAGCTACATGCACCGGAAGCAAAGCAGGTTATCTTCGACATCTGCGGAAAGAAGTATCCTATGAAGAAGGATTTCGACGGTGACTGGTATGGTGTTTCAGACCCATTGGTAGTAGGCTTCCACTATTATTTCCTGAATGTGGATGGTGTACAGGTAGTAGATCCTGCAAGCGAAACTTATTTCGGCTGCTGCCGAGAGGCGAGTGGGCTGGAGGTTCCTGAGGGAGCCGAAGGCAACTACTATCGTCCTCAGCAGGGAGTAGCACAGGGTCAGGTTCGTTCGGTATCTTACTATGCTGCATCTCAGGGCAAGTTCCGCAGAGCCATGGTTTATACGCCTGCAGAATATGAAACCAATCTGAGCAAGCGCTATCCAGTGCTCTATCTGCAGCACGGAATGGGCGAGGATGAGACGGGCTGGAGCCATCAGGGCTATATGCAGCACATCATGGACAACCTTATTGCCGAAGGCAAGGCTGAGCCGATGATTGTGGTGATGGAGAGCGGCGATGTAAAGCAGCCTTTCGTGCCACGTCCGGGCAAGGATGTGGATGAGGAGCGCAAGCTCTATGGCGCATCTTTCTACGATGTGATTATCAAGGATCTGATTCCGATGGTAGATAAGAAGTTCCGAACCTATACCGACAGAGAGCATCGTGCGATGGCTGGCTTGTCATGGGGCGGTTGCCAGACTTTCAACACCGTGTTGCCGAACTTGGATAAGTTCTCTGCCCTGGGAACCTTCAGCGGTGCACTTTTCGGTGTGGATGTCAAGACCTGCTTCAACGGTGTCTTTGCCGATGCAGAGAAGTTCAACAGTCAGATAAACTATATGTTCATGGGCTGCGGTTCAGAAGAGAACTTCGGCACGGAGAAGATGGCGAAGGAATTGAAGGACCTGGGCATCAAGCTTGATGTCTATGTTTCTCCTGGTACTCATCATGAGTGGCTTACCTGGCGCCGCTGCCTGAAGGAATTTGTGCCACATCTGTTCAAGTAACAAGACTGGAAATCAATAAGATAATATAAAAAGTTGTATCCCGAAACTGCCAGGCAGTTTCGGGATTTCTTTTTGTTACATTTCTAATATCTTTTGTATCTTTTTGCTTTTTTATTGTGTTTCGTAAAGTAATTGTAACATAAGAGAAAGTCATGTGACGAAATAAATCTTAATTTTGCAGCGTGCTTTACAAAAGAATGTTTTTACTGAACACGAACAATCATAAATTAAGAAAATTAACAATTTAATCTATTCTCGTAACTACTCAGCACCCCCACAGCATAAGATAGTCAACAGCACTCGTTAATTATT